>OJMG01003987.1_pt1 | contig 10644 bp, 8 predicted proteins | sample 1597141 | NCBI WGS metagenome assembly OJMG01 (sample SAMEA2452119, study PRJEB22498) | human gut metagenome | biome: human feces; feature: human gut; material: feces | place: Australia | collected 2012
CTTGATTATGAATCAATTTATGCTTATGTTTGAAAACAGAATCCAGATATAAGAACAAACTTACAACTGAATCCTGTTTTCATTTACACAAAATTCTGGACAGTGTCTTTTATTCTTTAACATAAATATTTAAACTCCAATTGGATTCGTGTTGGATTTCTCTAACTTCCAAACATCCGGAAGAAGTTCACGAACATTTTTCCCGGAGTCTCTTTCCAGATAGTATGGAAGTTTGGCTATGACATCATTCAGCCATTCCCTTGGGTTAATTTCCTGTGCTTTACAGGTAGCTAATAGTGAGCATATGATTGCTGTATTTTCAGCTGCCTCGTGGTTACCACAAAAGAGGAAGTTCTTTCTGGACAAAGTAAGTGGTCTAATCGCATTTTCCGCCAGATTATTATCGATTTTCAGATTTCCATCTTTCAGGTAATTCTTCATTCTTGGCCAAAGAGGATAAGTATAGGTAATAGCTTGTCCCATGCGACTTCTTGGTGGTACTTTGCCATAAGTCTGTTCCATCCATTTTTCAAAGGAGTCAAGTATGGGAGTTGCCAAACGCTGGCGGAGTGCACATCGTCCCTGCGCATCGAGTTTCCGGGCATCTGCTATCTGCTCAATATGATATAGTTCCTGTATTTGTTTAAGAGCATATTCAGCAAGTGATCTATTTTCATCCAGTGCCAGCTCCATATGTCTTCTGATATGGGCCAGACAGGCAATAAGGCACACGTCCTTAGTGCCATCAAACGCATTGTAGGCACTGTATCCGTCACTTTGAAGATATCCTTTGAAGTCCTTTAATAAATTTCTGATTGTCTGTCCGGATCGGGAACCGTCATCATAATGGAAGATGACCAGTTTTTCCATAGCTGCCCTGACCATCCATAAATACTCCTTATCGGTTTTTCCCTTTCCTTTGTTGATGACCCGTACTGTGGTTTCGTCGACCTGAACATATCCGCTGCCCGTTACGAGCTTTACTAATTCCGAATAAAGAGGACTTAATAACTCACATACTGGCTTAAACCACCCGCTTAAAGTACTTTCCGGCAGTCGTACACCCAAATGTCTGTATTCCTTTACCTGACGGTAAAAGGGAACATGATATTCATATTTCTGCAGAAGTATTTCGGCTAGCAAGGAAGGTCCTGCCAGACATTTGTATATAGGGGAAGGTGGAAGCGGTGCTATTATGACACCGCTTTCACCCTCTTTGGGAAGACTTAAATTATTTTTGAGTCCGTATTTGGGACGTACTGTCTCTTTGACATATAGCTTTCCCGGTTCAAATTCAAGCGTACGTGTGCGCTCTTCACCTATACGACGATATCGATTCAGATCCACATTATCAGGTTCGACAATGACTTCCACAACGGGCAGCCCCTCTAACAGTTCCCGATTACGGCGGGATTCTTTTTTCTTTCCGTCCGGTTTACATGTCCTAGTGCCTACGCCAGTCTCCACAAGATCCGTTTCCTCTTGCCTGGGATTAGCCAAGGTATCAAACAAGGCAAGCTGGTTGGGATCCAAGGATGCCAGCTTTTCACTCTTTCTGCCGAAAAGCTGTCTGTTTAACCAGGCTACTTGCGACAGGAGTTCCTGTACTTTTTGCTGCAGTTCTCCCGTCTGTTCCATAAGTTTCTGATTTGATTCTACAAGGGTACGATTTGTCTCCAGAAGCCCTTTTATTTGCTCCTGTTGATTCTTGATTATTAGTTCCATCGTATCTGTATGAATCATTCTTTTTAGTATCTTATTATAATGTAAAGATACTGAAAATCGTACAGCTATACAAGTTTAGGAAGCTCTTTTTAATCAATAAAATCCTTCTTTTCGACCGGCTTTAAGACGTTTGAGTCTATCACTCGGATTATCGGTTATGCCTTCCACCATCAGTACTAAATCACGCCATTCCATGGGATAGGAACGGCTTTCACTATCATAGGAAGGAAGTCTAAAGGTACCTTCCTCAAGGCGTTTTATGTATAAAACCATACCTCCGTCTTCGGTATGCAGAAGTTTCATGGTTGTTCTGCTTCGGTTGACAAAGATAAACACATCGCCAAGTCGAACGTCATATCCCATTTTATCATGAACAAGCCCACAAAGGGAATTTATTCCTTTGCGCATATCTGTCTTCCCGGGACACAGGAAGTAGCGCATCGTATCATTCAGGCAGAACATGGCTACATAATTTACTGATCAGGCCATAAATAATCTCCGGATTACTTAGGATGTTGAGGTGGATCTTTATGCCGGATGGAAGTTCTATGGTTACATGCCTGTCACCACATGATGAAGTGGGAATGGCAGGAGTATGATTAATATTAAGAGGGATAAACGAATCACCTGTAGGTTCGGTGTGTTTGGTATATGGGTGACTCAATCCATATTTCTTCTTCCAATAATGAAAACAGGAAGCAGGATACGATTCATTATCACAGAAATCCTTTATGGTTAGTCCGCTGGACTGTTGGCGCTGATATAGCGCTAAAAACTCTTCTTTACTCATTGATCGTTTCATAACTACGTTTTTGAACGCAAAGTAATAGAAGAGTTTTTAGGTCTACAATGTGTACTTTATCGGATGCTTACATACATTATTAGAGGCTCAAAATATTTGTTTGAAGGGGCGTCTTGTAGATGAACATAAAAATGCGGTCTCTTCTGCAACAGTTCGCTGTTTCATACACGATTCAGTGTTTGTAAAGGGAGATATCAGTGATAGTACCGGTAATTTTTCAATAACAGCACCTGTTTCTCCTTCTGGATATAAATTGGTTATAAATTATATTGGTTATAAGGAACATGTCCTTCATACAAAGGGCGATTTGGGTGAATTGCAGTTAGGTGATATTGTTTTGATAGAAGAAAGTAATAAGCTGGATGAGGTTGTTGTCACCGGTCGACAAATAACGCGTACTACTGATAAGGTCTTGTATTTTCCTTCCAAAGAACAGTTACGTCATGCATCGGATGGTTATAAAGCATTGGCATTAATGATGATACCGACATTGGATGTCGATCCGTTTACAAAAAAGGTATCGACTATTCAAGGAGAAACATTGCTCCTCATCAATGGACGGGAAGCTTCGAGCGATGAGATCCGAAACCTGAATCCCAAAGATATTCTCCGTATTGATTTTTATGATCAACATCATCCTGAATATCCGAATGCGAATTCTGTTGTCGACTATATTTTAGAACATCATGATAGAGGAGGGATGGTCGCTATGAATGGGCAACAGCATTTGAATAAAGGAAACGTAGTTATGGAGCTACAGGACAGATTTTTAACAAAAAGTCCGAGTTTATTGTTTCAGTTTCAGACAGCTATAATAATTATACTCCTAAACGTGGCTATGAAACTTCGACTTATTTAAAATCGACAAAGGAAACGATCGTGAATGAAGCTTCAAGTTTACCCTCTCCTCAAAATAGTAATAGTATAAATAGCTATTTTAATTATCTTTACCATGATAAGCACAATCAACTTTATACAACTTTAGTCTTGAATCAGGAAAAATCGGATGAGGATGATTTAAGTATGCAAACGTACAGCAATGACCTGGTCCGGTATAAAGTGGATGACAATTCTTCTTCTCATAATTTTAATCCTGCTTTGAGGATAGAATATACCGGGAGTCTAAAACACGAACAGTATATACGTTTCCGTTTAAGTGGAAATTACAATCAGAATAAGTATGACAGACAGTATGAGGCTTTACAAAATGACAAAATTACTTTAGCTTATAATACACATGCAAAAGAAAATAATTATAGGGTAATTCCTCAACTGATGTATAGGAAAACTGTACGAAAAAGCGATGTTCTCTTTGTCCTGTTGAACTATGACCATACTTATGCCCATACTCAATATGAAATCGATGGACAGCTTTCGGATGATTACCAAACAAAGGGAGAAGGGAGGTTGACATTAGGATATGCTTTTCGGTTAAAAAATAAATTGAAAATGACTGTTCAATGGGCCGATCAGTTGACTTATATCGATAATAAGAAAGAATCTTCTTTACAACATTTTTTCAGTCCCGGACTTTTTATGACTTATATGATTAATGAGAATAATTCGATACGTTTTACCACGGCTCTTGAATCGGGTGATCTTGGGTTGCAATATCGTTCTTTAACAGAGCAAAGAATTGATAAATATCAGATACGCAGAGGTAATCCAGAGGTAAAGGTATTGAAATTTTATTTGACGGGTTTGACTTATTCTTTAAATACGCCTGTTTTCAATCTTACTTATCATACTTCGTTTGAAGTGACGACAGATGTCCCTTATGAACGAGTATCTTATGATGAAAGCCGGAATTTGTTTATACATGATTATGCCATAGCTAAATCCGGATTTGATTTAGTGACAGGTCCAAGAATGAAGCTAAAAGTCATACCTGGAAAATTGACATTCGATTTGGCCGGATATTATAAAAAACGAGTTATACATGCATGGAGAAAATTAGATGTCAATTGTTTTTATGCTTCAGCTAAATTGTTGTTTATATATAAAAATTTCATGGCTTCCGGACAACTCATAACTCCCCAAAAGAATTATGATGATGTCGGAGTTTTCTATCGTACTCCACTTATCTACAATTTTAACGTAGGATATAATCTTAATAATTGGAATTTTGAATTAGGAACACGTAATCCATTTTCTACTTTTGTAAAAAAGAGAGAGTATACTTCGGATATCTATAGCTCATATTCCCGGAATTATGGTCCGAAAATAAACGATCATGTATTTTATGTGAATGTGAGTTATCGGTTCAACTGGGGTAAAAAGCATACATTTAAGCAAATAGAAATAGAGAAGACAAGAAACTCCGCCATATTGAAAGCAAATGAATAATTAATTATAGATATGATTTTTTCGGAAATCGATAAGGTTCCTTGTCATGTTGCATGAAACGAGGGGTTTCATTTGCAAGATAATGTTGTTGGTATCTATTTAAATTCATTACTTTTGTAGGAAAGAAAAACAAAAAATGTCATGAAAACATTCGATCAACTAATCATCACGACCGGCTTTTTGGCGTCTGCCTCTCCTGCGATGGCAGACGAAGAGCCGGAAGCGGACTCTGGACGCCCGAACATCCTTTTCATCCTTTCCGACGATCATACCTCGCAGGCGTGGGGAATCTATGGAGGAATACTGAGCGAATACGTGAAGAACGAGAATATCCGCCGCCTGGCGGCCGAGGGGTGCGTGCTTGACAACTGCTTTTGCACGAACTCGATCTCCGTGCCCAGCCGCGCGGCTATCATGACAGGCGCCTATAGCCATCATAACGGGGTCTATACGCTTGAAGACAGGCTCGATCCGGCTTTGGACAATATTGCGAAACGCATGCAGGAGGGAGGGTATCAGACGGCCCTTTTCGGCAAATGGCATCTCAAGACGCAGCCGTCGGGTTTCGACACCTTTTCGGTTTTCCATGACCAGGGGGAATATTGGGACCCGCTTTTCAAGACCGCGGAGGGCTGGATAGACGATGATAAAGGGAAAAGCGGCAAGGTGGAGAAGGGCTTCTCGACCGACCTGGTGACCGACAAGACGATCCGGTGGATCCGTTCGCGCGACAAGGACCGACCCTTCATGATGTGTTGCCATTTCAAGGCGACGCACGAACCGTGGGATTTCCCCGAACGGTTGAAACATATTTATGACGGAGTCACGTTCCCCGAACCGGCAAACATGATGGAGTTCGGGCCGGAAGAATCCGGGCGTACGTTCCCCGGACAACCGTTGGAAGATATGGCCCGCCGATGGGGGATCGCCTCGAAAGACCCGGATTCCTGGTGGTGCAAGTATCCGGAACTGCCTTTTTCCATAGAAGGAATGGGTAAGGAAGATGCGCGCCGGAAAATCTATCAGAAGTTGATTCGCGACTACTTGCGTTGCGGAGCGGCCATCGATGACAATATCGGCCGCCTGCTGCGTTTCCTCGATGAAGAGGGGCTGTCCGAGAATACGATCGTAGTCTATGTCTCCGACCAGGGTTATTTCCTCGGCGAGCATGGCTTTTTCGACAAGCGCATGATGTACGAGGAGCCGCTTCGCATGCCGTTCGTTATCCGCTACCCGAAGGAGATCCCGGCCGGGACGCGCAATTCCGACATCATCCTCAATATTGATTTTGCCGCTACGCTGGCCGACTATGCCGGGGTGGACGCCCCGTCGTGTAGCGAAGGCCGCAGCTTCCGCGACAATCTGAAGGGCGAGACTCCGCGCGACTGGCGGCAGTCCATGTACTACCGCTACTGGACGCACCACAAGATCCGTCCCGCCCACATGGGCATCCGCAACCATCGCTACAAACTGATGTTCCTCTACGGCGATCCGCTGAATGCGACCGGTTCGGATAAGGCTTCCGTCACGCCGTCGTGGGAGTTCTACGACCTGCTCGCCGACCCCCACGAAGACCATAACGTCTACAATTCCCCCGCTTATGCCGGTGAAATCGAAAAGATGAAGCGCGAGCTGCTGCAACTGCGTCGAGAGGTTGGCGATACCGATGCCGCAACGCCCCGGATGCAGGAGATACTGGATAAATATTACTGGTAAGAGACAGGAATGCTGGTAAAATCGAAAGATCATCCATATTTATAGGCTTTTTATCTATTTTCTTTTTAGATGAAAAAGGCTTTCCTTTGCCCCATATCTTAATTCGTAATGATCATGAAGATGAAAATAATGACACATTTTTGCAATTGCGCCGTTCTCGCGCTGCTGTCTCTTGCCGCCTGCACGGAGATTCCCGGTGACAAGAGCAAGCCTGAATGGAAAGAATCTGCTTCGGGAGTATGGGAAATATCGGTCGGTAAACCCGAAAAGTTGAATCTGCTGAGTGAACTTGGCCTGCATCCGAAGTGGGATGCCATCAATGCGATGCCGAAAGCCGATCTGCCTGTCGACCGCGACGAGATCCGCTTCGAGGAAGTGGACGGCAAAACCTATATTCGTTTCCCGCTTGACAAAGGGGAAAAGATATTCGGGCTCGGCCTGAACTTCAAGACGGTCGAACAGCGCGGGCGGATCCTCGAACTGCATGTCGACCATTATGGAGGTAAGGATAACGGACGCACTCATGCGCCGGTTCCCTTCTTCGTATCCAGCAAAGGTTACGGAGCTTTTATCAACTCCGCCCGCTATATCAAAGCCTATGTCGGAACCGGTGTCCGCAAGGATACGAAGAATCCGCCGGAGGTGCAGGACCGCAATACCGATCCCGGTTGGAGTGCGCAGCCCTATTCCGATAACCTCGAATTTCTGGTTCCTGCCGAAGGCGTCGAGGTGGTGCTGTTTGCCGGACAGGACATGCAGGATGTCGTGCGCCGTTTCAACCTCTTCAACGGAGGGGGCGTGTTGCCTCCGAAATGGGGGCTGGGTTTCTGGCATCGTGTCCCGACTCTTTTCACTGACCGGCAGGTGCAGGACGAGATTGCTGAGTTCCGGAAACGGGGTTTCCCGCTTACCGTGATCGGTCTCGAACCGGGCTGGATGAGCCGCGCCTATCCTTGTACCTATGAATGGGATGCCACCCGTTTTCCCGAACCCGGAAAGTTTGTGGACGACCTTTTGCAGAAACATATCCGCACGAACCTCTGGTTCAATCCCGGTGTCTCTCCGGAATGCGAAATAAGGGACGCCATCGAGCCTTACACGGCTTCCCATACGGAATGGAACGGCCTGGTTCCGGATTACCGGATGCCTGAGGCACGCCGGATCATGCTGGATCATTTCAAAAAACACCAGTTGGATTTGGGTGTCAGCGGGTATAAGATGGATGAGAACGACGGCTACGACAACTGGTTGTGGCCCGATGTCGCCACCTTCCCTTCCGGTACGCCGGCGGAACAGATGCGGCAGATCTACGGCTCCCTGATGCAGCGCATGACGACGGATCTGTATCACGAGAAAAACCAGCGCACCTACGGGCTTGTGCGTGCCGGGAACGCCGGAACTTCCTCCTTCCCGTATGTGATCTATAACGATTATTATAATCACCGCGACTTTATCACGGCGCTGATCAACAGTTCGTTCATCGGCGTGCTGTGGACACCTGAAGTCCGTGCCTCCAAGACTTCTGAAGAATGGTTGCGCCGCATGCAGACCGTTTGTTTCTCTCCGGTCGCCATGCTGGATGCCTGGGCGGACGGGACGAAACCGTGGTCTTTCCCTGATGTGGAGAAGCAGGTGAACGAAATCTCCCTGCTCCGTATGCGCTTGATTCCGTATCTTTACACCGCATTTGCCGGTTACGCTTTCGAGGGGACGCCTCCCATGCGCGCCATGAACCTCGAACCGGGCTACGCCGCCGATGAACAGATCGAGAAGGGCAAGCTCGACGGGACGGAGAATCCGTATGCTATGGCGGTCAAACGTGAGGTGAAGGATCAGTTCATGGTCGGCGAAAATCTGCTGGTAGCTCCTCTCTTTGCCGGCGAAACCGAACGGAAAGTCATCCTCCCGCAAGGCCGATGGTATGATTTTTATACCGGAAAGTTGGCAGGGGAAGGCGAAGTCATTACCGTTTCTCCCGGCCTCGACCGTATTCCTGTTTATGTGAAGGATGGCGGGATCGTCCCGCTTTGTCCGCCTATAACTGAACTGGACGGTACGAAACTTCCGCTCGAGATCCGCCATTACGGTTCCAAGCCCGGTACTTTCCGCCTGTATGACGACGACGGGGAAACCTATAATTACGAGAAAGGCGAATATACGTATCTGACCATCACGGTCGATGTCGCTCCGGACGGTAGCAAACAAGGAAAAGTCTCTGTCCCGGAAGGCCGCGAGATCTGGTCGTATAATGGAGAATATACGTTCCGCTATATGACGGAGTAGTTATCCTTTCTTCATCTTTTTATACTCCCGCGGCGGCATTCCCATGATCTTGCTGAAAAGGCGGGAGAAATAGTAGGTATCTTCGATGCCGATCTTATAGCAGACCTGGTTCACCTTCATGTCCGTAAAGTCAAGAAGCTGGCAGGCCTGCTGTATTTTTAGCTGGTTGAAGTAGGCTAGCGGTGCGTAGCCCGTCCGCTGGCTGAACAGGACAGAGAAATGGGAAGAAGAATAGCCCGTGTGCGCGGCGATTTCCTGCAACGTCAGCTTTTTCTCGATGTTCTCCTTCATGAAATGGATGGCAGCCGTTACGATATCGTTCTTTCCCGTTTCGTGGCGGACGGCGTCCCGGTACTGTTGCAAATAGCGCAATGTCCCGAGGTAGTGGTAGAAGATGGAGCAGGCGTAGAGCAAGTTTTCATGGCTGTACCCCATCTCCAGTGTCCGGAGTATCTCTTCAAACATATCGATCCGGTTGCTGATGCGGGAGTGCATCCCAGGTTTGATCTCTATCGGGCGTGTGCACTGGCTGGCGAAATGGGGAGCCAGCTTTCCTTTAAAATGAATCCAGTAGATCGTCCACGGCTCTTCCTCGTTGGCCCCGTAAGCGTGCGGTTTCCCTGCCGGCAGGATGAAATATTGGTTGGCGGTCACCTGGAATTCCTCTCCTTCCGTCCGGTACCAGCCCGATCCCTCTATACAATAGATGAAAACGAACTGCGTGATCGGCTCCTGCCGTTCCCGGAAATGATGCCACGCTTTCGGATAGTATCCGATATCGGTAATGTGTAAAATGGAGGAAATAGGATCTTCCTCCATTTCGTGGATAATGGATTGTGGAAGGACAAGTGCCCGTTCTCCGCTGAAACCGTCTTTTCTTTTGATCATGATATGTTGATTTAGGAATGATGCAAACTTACGATTAAAATCGGAAGATTGTCCATCTATATCGACCTTTTATCTATTTATTTTTCTTCGGAAAGGTATTTACTTTGCATTTGTATCTTAATCATTCAATATTAACAAGTAAATGATGATTTATGGGTGAAACTTGTCCCCGCGTCAAGCGCGGGAACGGGACAAATCGATAAATCATCATTTACCGCAGATAACTTAATTACTAATTATCATGAAGCAAACAACAGGCTATTTATTATTGATCTGTCTCGTCTCGGCAATGGGCGGATTACTGTTCGGTTACGACTGGGTGGTGATCGGAGGAGCCAAGATATTTTATGAACCCTTTTTCAACCTGGAAGGTTCGGCAGCCCTTCGCGGATGGGCAATGAGCAGCGCACTGATCGGCTGTTTAGTGGGAGCTTTGCTTTCGGGTGCTTGGAGCGATCGCTACGGGCGTAAGAAAATGTTGATCGCGGCCTCTTTCCTTTTTGTCGCTTCGGCCGTCGGGACTGGGGCAGTGGACAGTTTTTTCTGGTTTGTTGTCTACCGCATTGTCGGAGGATTCGGTATCGGTATTGCATCGAATGTCTCTCCGGTTTATATAGCCGAGGTTTCCCCGGCATCCGTCCGTGGTAAGTTTGTTTCGCTCAACCAACTGACGATCGTGTTAGGTATTTTGATGGCTCAGTTGGCGAACTGGCAGATCGGCGAATATTTTACGGCCGGCAGCGAAACGCTGAGTGCGGAAAGTATTGAATGGGCCTGGCGCTGGATGTTTTGGGCCGAGTTGGTTCCGGCGGGATTGTTCTTTGCCCTCTCCTTTGTGATTCCCGAAAGTCCCCGCTGGCTGGCTACGGCCGGACGGTCTGACG
>OJMG01003992.1_pt1 | contig 10632 bp, 19 predicted proteins | sample 1597141 | NCBI WGS metagenome assembly OJMG01 (sample SAMEA2452119, study PRJEB22498) | human gut metagenome | biome: human feces; feature: human gut; material: feces | place: Australia | collected 2012
TATTGTACGGGTGCCTGCGCGGCTTCCGGGTGCTGCTGGAGATAAGACGCTTTTAAACTGGCCGGATAGAAGAAACGGCCGTAGCCGTTGGCGTCCAAAATAACCAGTTCTGTAATCTCTCTATCATCGTTATAGGCGATATGCCCAACGTGGAAGCTTACCCCAAAAGCGATTTTGATTTTTTTACCGTCTATAGACGCTTCGTTCTTGGCCAAGTTAAATGTGATATTCGGCGCTGTATAAAGTTCGCGACCAGAACCCCAATTTACAGCGGCCCTTTTAAAGCAGTCAGATGCACGGCCTTTTTCTGCCTGATAGTTGGACGCTACACCTACGTCTTCTTTGCAGACCCAACATTTTTTGTCGTGGTCCCATACCTCAATCGAACAGAAAAGCTCATTGTTTATCAGCGTGTGTTTACGCTGCCAGTTCATCGGCCCGAACATTGCGTCAAGGTACTTCATATCAACACGGGCGTTTTTATAAAGCAGCAGCCGACATTTAACATACAAGCTGTTGTTATAGTTTATCTCCCGCAAGTCGTCGATACGTACATCTATATCGCTGGCTTTCAACAGCGGAAACTTGATTTCATCAGTCAAAATAATCACCTACCCTTTTACCCTTTGTTTGATATCTTGAGTTCAATACCGTGATGATAGTAAGCTTCTTTAATCGCCATTGCGTAAACATCTGGCGGCGGGGAATCCTGCCCCGCTATGCCGTATTCTTCACACAGCTGGCGGAAGGTGCAGCCTATCTTTTCGTTCATCACAAGCGCAACAAACTTCTGGAGCGAGCTGACAACGTAGACTTCATTAGGTCCATAAGGCTTTTTGTTTTTATCCATGTGCCGAAGACATACTAACATCAGAACACCCCCAACACTAGAATCAATACAAACAGCCAGAATTCAGGTTCATATACACGCCTTGGATTTAATATAAAAAACAATACATCAGCCAAAGTGTCAATCACACGCCAGAACGGCCGAGCGATAAAACTATCATAGGCCACGCACAGCAAGCCTATCCATATCCATTTTTTACTTACTTTATTCAAGTTATTCACCTGCCTTTGATATGATTATACAACTTTAATACCAAATAATCAAGAGGGGGTATAAAATAAATTTAAAATATAACCCCGACCGACAAGCAGCCGAGGTCATACCGGAGGAAGAATGAAAAAATGAAGGGAGAGAGGCAGACAAGTTAGCTACCGTTATTAATATAACACATAAAAAGAAAAGCGCCATTCTCCGAGTACGAACCAGAGATGGCGCTTTCCCCGTCTGGAACACCGCTTTATACTACCCCTGTTCTGGGTCCCTGTATCAAAGCGCAGACTTTGAGAAAAGATATAGTTTTAGGAGTTTGCACAAGTAAATTTTAAACCCAAACTACATAAGTGTCAACACAAATTTTTTCAGGTGAGAAAAACCGCGAAAAACGGCGCAAAACCTAGCTTTCAGGAGCTGGGGGGGAAGCTATTGGTCAAAATTTAAGATTGACGTATCCAGCGGCGGCGGTTACAATGTAAAAAGGCATAAAAAAATAGAAGCCGTTTTAAATACTTGGTGAAGGTAATTTAAAACTTCAAACCGTTTAAAACTTCAAACTGTGACTTCAAACTGTGACTTCATAAGGCCAGTGTATACCGGTTTATGACTTCTACAACTACATGAACTCGATTTTAAAAAATCTGAATCATGGAGCCTACTTTAGTTTTGCCCAAAACAGGGCCGGTTTAAGCTTCTGTAACTATTCTATCAATATCGACATACAATGTCAACTATTATCTAAAAGCGAATGGCGACTTTATCTAAAACTAAATAACAGAAACTGCTAAAGTAGCGACTAGGCGAACACAGACCTAGTATAAAAAACTGTTGGTCCTGCAATGTGCCGAGTATATAAAATCATTGCCCCGCATGTATGAGCGCAGATATAAGTACATGTGCTGTATAGGTTATGATAAAGGGCCTATACAGGCGAGACGGCAAAGGCCTATCGTGGTACCGTGTGCAGCGGTTAGGGAGCCATACCCTATAAAATGCACGGCTGGCGGCTACGGGTGCGAAAGCACGGGGGAAAAGCACGGAGCTAGGACGTAGAGAAGTGTTGAAGTGCGGTATTTGCCAAGAACTATACAGCGACGGCGGGGGCTAACCTGTCTTTACTTTATAGAAAACCCCTTTTATTACGCGATTAAGATATATATACTTTTGTCTTTTTCGTGGTAAGGAGTTTCTATGCCTGCCAGCTCAAACGAAGGCTATCCCAAAACCCTCAAAGCCTGTGGACAAATGTATTATAGTGTATTAATATATACTTATGTAGATACACGCAAGGAGAGTGCAAAATGAATCAGGATAGAAAATACGAAGATACTTTCAAAGTCCTGCCCAAATGGACAGCAGGAAGAAAGCTGCTACTAAAGAATCTGGAAGCAGCTACACCGCTTAATCGCTTCATCATTAAGAAGATTTACAGCGAATACAGCAAAAAAGGTATCTGGCCTGCTGAACTTGCCCGGCGTTCGGGTGTAAGATATGGTACACTGTCCAAGTTTGAAGTAGGTAGAACAGAAACCTTGTCGATGAAAAACATCGCTAAAGTTGCTAGTGGCTTAGGAATGACCGTTTCAGAGTTTTTCGAGGGGCTGGAAGACGAGCCGGGATATAGTGAATATATCGACAGGGAGAAAAATTCAAAATAAAAGTGTTGACAATGTATATAGGGGGGGTATATAATATAGACAAAGAAAGGGGGGAACAATAGACGAGACCCAACAAAAGAATAATAATACAGAAGGTACGAAAAATATTAAGCTGTGATATAGCGGCTGCTATATTTATCCTGTATGGAATATGGCTTGTATATTTATTAGTAAGGTGGATTGAATGAAGAAAAAAGAGATGTTTTTGTTAGTTTGTCTGGCAATTATTATGCTGGCAGCAGCCGCAGCTGTTATCTCTTTTGGGTGGAGTTACGGCGGGGCACTGGCAGAGGCTATTGTTGAGCGCGACATATGGCGTTCAGGTATGATTGTGAGGTGATGTAAAGTTGCCAATGATAAAACAGTATGACTACGTAAACGCTTACTGCGTGAGCGTGGCCAACCGTGAAGACCTAGAAAGTGTAGTAACATTCGCTTACAACTACAGCGAGGCCAGAGCACTGGCGAAAAAGTTTTTTAAAGAGCGTGACAAAACTGTTGGATATTCCCTTCTGCGAGCGCAGAAAATAATTAGTGACGTTCCGAAAAATCTTAATGGCAAGTTGTGCGCTAGTAAGGATGATGAAGGATATCCGCTTTTAGAAAAAAACGGTTACGCTTTTGAGTAATCAGTTAGGGGGTCAGGAAATGAAAGGATTGGACTATTTAAGAATGTCGTTCGGCAATGTTGACGCTAAACTTCCACCGCTCAAGGAAGTAAAGCCGCAACATCCGCTTGGCAAGTTTAGCGACTATGAAGACGCTTTAGACGAACTTTGCATAAATGCTTTGGCAAAGCTTACGCCGGAGCAGCGGGAAATCATTTTCCGGCGTTGCAGCCGTAATCTTAGAAGCTGGGAAAAGATGAAACACTTACATGCTTTTTTCGGAGTTGGCGGCTTTCACCGCTTCTATATTAAAGACTATGTAGGCGGCGCTGCAATGCTGCTTACCGGTGGCGGCTTATTAATCTGGTGGATAATTGACAGGTTTAAGATGAAAAAGAAACTCCAAGAATACAATTCAGACATTGTTATTCAAGCGTTGGACGACGAAGGTTATATCTAAAAATTGAAAGAGGTGTAGGCTTGTGATTATTACAAGAGAAAATATCAAGGAAGAAGTTTCAAATTTAAACGATGAAATTTTAAATTTAGAGAAAAAATATGGGGTCAACATTATTGTACTGGCACAAGTTGAAAGTTTGGACACAGAAGAAACAAGTAGCTATTTAGTCATGGCTAACCGGGTAAGTCTCAACAGGTGTGTTAATAGCGTTGTTCAATTAGCGTGTTCGGCACAGGAAGGCTTTGGCATTAAACCAGAGATGTTTTTTGCAGAAGCAATCAAAAGAACAGTAACTAATGAAAGGGCTTTTTATGATGAAGAAGTCCCCCCCGAAAATGCGGGTGAGACTTTTAAGAAATTGCTGGTAAAAGAGGTTGCGAAAAATGAGCATTAATGAGACCAGACGGGAAGCGATAATCAATAAGCTTAAAGAGCTTGAAGAATTTTTAGAACCAGAAGGCGCGCATTTTGTTCTACATCTCTTTACTAGCAGAGACGTTACAGAAGAAAGCTACAGCCTGTATAACAACTGTAGCTTGAAAATTCTGGCCATGTCTCAAGCGAGAATTGAAAACTATATCGAACAGCTTGGCAAGATATCGCTAAAACACCATAAGGAAAACGTGGAAAAGATGAAGCTTGTGGATAAATTAATTGAAAGCATACAATCTGGCAAAGAACTGTCCACAGAGCTAAAAGGCGACATGATAGAACTATTGAAGGCTTTAAAGGCCGAACGAAACGACGCAGGCAGCAAGAAAAATTTATATAACTAATTAGGGAAGTGTATAGCAGGCCACACAAGTGGCCTGCCTTGCTGTAAGAAAGGGGAATAAAAATGACTACTACCAGTAGGACCAGCAGAACCAGAAGAAGGAAGAATACCGGAACATTAAATGTCAAGATAAACGCCTGCCAAGAGTGCGGGAACAAAAAGCCCCGGCTTAAAGTTGACAAGAATTTTTTCATCCAGTGTGAAAGCTGTGGCAAGGTTTTATATGGCAGCGTACAAGATGGCATATTGGAGCTTGTTAAAAAGTGGAATGCGAGAAATAGCGGGAAATGATTAATGTCAGGAAGGTTAAGGCAGCAGGTTTATGTGATTGCTGTGATAAGAAAAAGGCAGCATATGAAGTGTATTGCCGCATATCTTTAGGAAGTTTTTTTATCCCAAGCAGCTACAAAAATAGTCAGATATACCTATGTGAACCATGCCTAAAAAAGCTTTCAGAAAAAATCGCTAAACAGCTACAGAATGAAGGTGATTGAGTGTTTAATGAAGAAAGAATGGTTGCAGACGGTACTATATTATTTGCCGTTTACGACGAGGACGACCCGGAGAAAAAGCCCATATTAAAGCTGGATAGTAAGAAGACAGCTAAGGTTATAACAGCGTTACTTAACGCCGATAGGGAACAGAAAAGCAAATTCTCGCTGGCGTGTATGGACGCTGCTACTAGACTTGATTGTTGTCCAGCTTGTGAAAGTAAGGACGTAGAAAGAGTTATGTATACATGTTATCCACCTATTATTGATTTAAGGTGTAAAAAATGCGGGTGGCGGTCAAGGTAATTTGCAAATTGCATTTTTTGCAAATTGCAATTTCTGTCGCTAGTCCTCTGCGAATTGTTTTTGCACAGCTCCCTACGATATAATAAATAAAAAGAATCGTAGGGGGCTTTAACATGGCTGAAACGTGGAATAATATAAGATATGTTCTAGACAGATTTTTTAAGGTCGATATATGGGCATATGCCGTAGTGATATGGACTTTGGGCAACGAGATTTTCGGGCCGAATTTTTGGGGCGTCGTTATATTAGCGCAGCTGATGATAGTCTTTGATACCATACTTAAATGGGTGTACTTGAGTAAAAAGTATATCCATGACACGTATCAGCCGAACGACACGCTAGAAAACATCAGTCTGCGAAAAGCGATTTGTTATTTTTTCAAAAGCGAAACATGGCAGAAAGGCTACCTAGAAAGCCGGGGCTTTAGCCGCATACTTGAAAAAATGCTGCTTTACAATGCAACAATCATAGTAGCCTTTTATGCCGCCAAAGTCATACCGCCCATACACGCATTAGGTATAAATCTAGTCGCTTCCGACATTCTGCCGGGAAGCGTGTCAATAGTTATTTTTATGGTCGAAATGACCAGTATCAACGAGAATCTAGTTGAGCTGGGCTATAGCAGCATAGCTAACGCAGTCAAGCGTGTGCTTGACTATATGTTGGATAGAGTGTTTCCGAAAAGGGGGAATTGATATGCAGATAAGCCGCGAAGATTGCAAGCTGGTAACGCTGACAGACATTGCAGCAGAAGCTAGAGCGTGTTCAGCGCATACCATAACTGGACACTGGACAGCTGGCAGATACAAACAGTATTTCAATGATTATCACCTACTGATAAATGATGACGGCGAAATATTAATGCCGAATGGCGTTACATTAGATAGCGTACTTGCGCATACCTACGGCCGCAACACCGGAAACATAGGGGTATCAATGTGCTGCTGTCTGGACGCTATCATTTACCGGGACGGCAGCGTCAATTTTGGCAGTGTGCCGCCAACGTTCGCACAGATTGACGCCATGGCAAAAATCGTTGCCGTTATTACCAAATGCGCGCCAAAAATGGCCCCATTCGGCGTGACTGCGAACACCTTCCGGACGCATAGCGAATGGGCCGAAATGGACGGATACGGCCTGTATAGCGGCGACGCTGATATGCGCTGGGACCTGATAAAGCTGGAAGACCTTGGGGCGGACGAATACACGAAGCCCGGCGGCGACGTTATCCGCGGCAAAGCTATCTGGCATACCTTCAATAACTCCGACGTCTATAACCTCTTGCAACCGTGATGAAGAAGAAGGGTGTGTATAACTTGTGGATAGTGTGGATAAAAAAGGCTTTAAGGACTATCTGTATTCTGCTTTGCCTTATCTGCTCACTGCCGCAGTCGGCTTCTGCGTCGGCGCCTACGTCACCGGATGGCGGACGGGTGATAACGATAACGCAGGAAGAATTGACGAGCTTACAGCAGATATTCAGCGAATTGAGCAGCAGCAATCAGCTATCGCAGAAACGTTACAGCGAGCTGTTGGCGCTATCGAACGAGCTGAACAGCATAGTGCAAGCATTGCAGAAGGAATCAGCGAGCTTAAAGACCGAGCTGGAAACATCCAAGCAGGAGCAGCAGAAGGCGTTGGAGCAGCAGAAAGAGACGGCAAGCTTATTGAACAAGGCCAACGAATCATTGCAGAAGTACAACGCCGAAATGAAGAAGCAGCAGCGGCGGCTAAAAGCTGAAAGAAATATTGCTATTGGCGTGGCCACGGCGGCCGTTATCATGGCGGCCTGTAAATAAAATCAAAAGGGAGAATGAAAAAACATGAAAGCATTATCTGTGGAAAACTACCAGACTACCCAAAAAGAAAGCCTGAAAGCTCAAAGCTTGGCTGAATGGTCCGTAAGTGCCTGCATGAATTCGGCGGTAACTATCCTTACAAAACCCGACCGGATAACGGCAGAGGAATTGATTAAAGCACGTGATATGTTGGACAAAGCTATCTTGTCAGCCGTAGAACGTGACGCACTGGCCAAAGTCAATTATAAAATCGCTACCATGATTGTAGATATGCCGGATGAACAGGCTCCGGAACAAGCAGCCGAAATGCCTGTTGTCCCGGAATGTGTAGAAGAAGCAGGAGAAGAACCCGTAAAAGAATGCGAATAATCTAAAGCCCCGGACTTCCGGGGCTTTTTTATGTAAAGGCGAAATAAAAGTGTTGACAATATACAGAGGGGGGGTGTACAATAAAAGCATAGAAAGGGTGTGAGCTATGGCAAGAAAAACAACCGTATATTTCTACGAAGGGGGCAAAAAGCGAGTTATGACTAACGTGTATAAGAAAGAGTTTTACGTTGGCGGCGAAAAGGTCAAAGTTGGCATTTTAAGCACCAATCCAGATGAAACATGGCTTATTAATGAGCTGGATAACATTTTGTGTGAAAAATGCCAGAATATCGACGGTCAACTGATATTGAATAATGAGTTCTTTTCTTTGGCGGTCCGCAAAGTCAGGGAGATTTTAAACTACCAGAACGAAAAAGCGGATAACGAGGAAAACCCTGTTTATTACAAGTTTTACAGAGACGGGTACAATGGTGCGATATGGATGGTGTGACAACAGTTATAGTATCTGTGATATTCTCCGCACTGGCGGCACTCGTCACGTGCGTATTGCTGGCAAGATTTGATGTCAACGGCCGCATGGCCACCGCAAAAAAACGGCGGCCAGCAATCTAAAGCCGTCGGGCAGAAGCGGGAACGCTATATATTATACATTCCCCGCAAAGGATACTTTTGTTTCATCGAAGAAGATAACCGCCCGACGTTCGCCTTGTCGCGCCGCGACGGCATGATAGAACATTTTGAAAGCATGAAAGAAGCAATGCTGATTGTCAACAGGCTTAAAGCGAAACGATATCAGATTTTGGACGTCAAGGGCAACGTGGTAAAGAGAGGTGGATAACATGGCGGCAGAACCTTTTGTTTTATGGGGCGTATCTATAACCGTAAGTATAGCCGCCGCTGTGCTTTACTATAAATTCAGGGGGTACTGAACATGCTTACGCTGCTTACAGAAAGGCATATCTGCATTTATAAACGTGACATAGATAGCGCTTTGGGAAAGCACAAAAAATATATGGTAGGCGAGCTGGAGCTGATGAACGGCGCCATAAATGAGTTTGTAAACGCACGTTTTTTTATACAGACATTTCTTGACCTTGGCGAAATTATGGCGGTAGTTTACTATAGGCCTATCGAGCGTTTTAGCCCGTGGACGCCGTGGGACGTCACTGTGTGGGATAAGAATATGAAAATTGTTGCCGGGGTAAGCTGCCTTCCTGCCGCCGCAGAAGTAGAGCGGTTTTTAACAGACGCGATTAAAAAATATGGAAGAAGGGGAACGTATGGAGATAAGCGAAAAAGACATTGAGTATTTAAGCTACATGGAGCGGACGGACTTGTTTTATCGCGCCATGCCAAAAGATATAACGGACGAGACAACTCTTATCTATGGCCAGCTGGTACAGTTTGGCAAAAAACTGTATATTGTAAACTACGAAAACTGGAAAAAGCGGGGAGCGATACCCTTCGGCAGTCCGGCCGGGGCAATGGGTATATACTTCGGCGAGTACGCCATTGAAGTAGACCCGCTGACAGTCCAAAGATTTATAGGCGTCTATGCAAAGAACCTAAATTCTGCGCGCATTCCGCTGTTTGTCGGAGACTACATAACACAAAACATCGAAGGGGAAACATGCTTGTTTCGCATTGAATTAGATTTATTTGAAGGCGTTTTCAAAGCGGCGGCAAAAGTGCGTCTGCCGCTCCCGCGCAAAGAAATCGAAGATGTACTAATCATCGGAAACTACTGGGACGACCACGATAAATGGGAGCGTAGATTGTGGACAGGGGCAAAATGATATATACTGAATTAAACGGCATTCGTGACGGCAAAACATGTGGCGTATTCTACAGATATCTACATCGGCGAATGTGGAACTGGCTCGCCGACACGCACGGGCGGAAGTATAAAAAGGACTGGCCAGAATGGGCGATTAATGGCGGCATAGTGCCAATGGCTGAAAGTTACTGCTTTGCCTGTGCCGCCACGGATTCATGCAGTAATTGCCCGATTGATTGGAATTATAGGGATGTAGAAGCCATGCTTCCGGATATGCCATATTGCTATAAAAAACCTAAATTTAGTTTCAACACTTGTGGCTCATGGATTGCGGCTTATACATATACTGCCGGGACATATGACCTTAACCCCGGCTACAGCGAACGTATCGCCAGAGCTATAGCCGAAGCACCGATAAAAAACAGCTATCGCGGGCGCATACTCGAATACGATAGCGACTAAATGGCCTTGAAAGGAACGTTATAAATTGCGGAATTGTTTAGACTGTTTTAGATTACATAGACACGAAGGAGTAGTTTTCTGCCCGTTTTTGGGCCTGTCAGAGTGCATTTTTGGTGCTCACTACATCCCGGCGGACTGCATAAAGCCAAAGCAGGCAGCGGCGGCAGCCCCCCCGCCAACAATACAGACGTGCTCGGTTGTTGAGCAGGACAATGAAAGAAATTACAACGAATTCAGGGAGCTTGAAAAAAATCCAGAATACAAGCCATTTAAAATGCGTACTATATACCCTTGGCGGGAGCTGCACGACGAAATATTTAATCTTATTCGGGCAGGCATGATTTATAAAGATGTTGCCGCCAAAGTGGGAGTACCGCCAGAGAACTTGAACGGCTACGTTTCCCGGTATAAAGTAAGAAGCTAATAGAAAAAGCACTGTGAGGATTTCTCACAGTGCTTTATTTGTTTCACGTGAAACATTAAACATTGCCCGTTAGTCGAGCACGTTTTTGTGCCGTTTGAACTTGTCATACACATCCCAAAGGATACTGTCTTCATCATTTTTAACAACTGAAAGAACGAGGACAGAAAACGGATTATCGTTTGTATAGCGCTTGTGAATGGTAGTGCTGATGATTTGGCTGTCATTGGCGAACGCTACGCCTTCTGCGCTATCTGTGATGGCCTTGTACAGGTTATCGTTGTCGGGTTTAACTATGGGGTAAGCTGCGCGCTGGTCGACTAGCTCCCGGAACTTCTTTGTTCTGGACGCAGGCACGGACAGGAAGCAGTATAAATCGGCACGAAGCGGCGTTTTCTCCTTGAAGAAACCTGCCTTGCTACATTCTTCTTGGATACGCAGGGTGCAATACTGGCGGTAGGACTGCATTTTATTACTGTAGC
>OJMG01003999.1_pt1 | contig 10617 bp, 9 predicted proteins | sample 1597141 | NCBI WGS metagenome assembly OJMG01 (sample SAMEA2452119, study PRJEB22498) | human gut metagenome | biome: human feces; feature: human gut; material: feces | place: Australia | collected 2012
TGAGATATACAATCGTTACGATAGTTTCAATCCACACACCTACATGAGGTGTGACAAATATTCCAAGATACGTTCCAAACGCTGTGTAGAGTTTCAATCCACACACCTACATGAGGTGTGACTGAACAACCAGCTTTATATGACCCGTTACATCCGGTTTCAATCCACACACCTACATGAGGTGTGACAATAAAGTCTATCTCCTTGCACTGCTCCGTCCAGAAATAATTATTCTTTGCCACCATCAATAAATCACCACTGTTCAATTCATCCTCACGATAGAGAATCATGTTACGAATCCCCCTGTTATAAATATTAGCCCGCTTATTAGAGCGACATACCACAATGGTTTCGTCCATCCCAGCATGGTCATAACTGTCATTGATAGCCTCTATCAGTTCATTCCCCGGAATAATACGAATATCCGGGAAGCCATCGACACGGATGGAAGGAAGCGCAAAGAACACTTCTTCCGAAATATAACGACGTAACTCCGTGGCATTCCACAAAATACCTGAATCGTGCATCTGGCGAACCACCTCAGTGAGTTGCGCTTCATACACCTCCAAACCATAACCTTTCAACACATCCGGAGAAAGCGCCGGACTTTGTTCTTCGCCCACCGGAGGAAGCTGTGCCGTATCGCCAATCAGCATCAACCTGCACCCTGTACCGGCATATACATATTGGATAAGGTCGTCCAAAAGACGTCCCGTTCCGAAAGCTGCCCCCGACAAACCATCATTGGCTATCATCGACGCCTCATCGACAATGAACAAAGTTTGCTGATGCAGATTGTCATCCAAAGAGAAGTTGTCCATGTCATTAGAATAGTTGCGCTGACGGTAAATCTTCTTATGAATCGTGAAAGCAGAATGTTTAGCATAATGTGAAAATACTTTTGCGGCTCTACCGGTGGGAGCCAGCAAAACACACTTCTGTTGCAACTGATCCAAAGTCTTGACCAATGCCCCGATGAGAGACGTCTTTCCCGTTCCGGCATACCCTTTTAAAAGAAAAACCGAATCCTGTTGGCGGGAAAAAAGAAAATCTGCTAAAAATTTAACAGCTTTTTCTTGTTCTAAAGTTGGTTTATATAGAAAATTTCCCTTAATTTGCTGCACTAAATAACTATTAATCATAATTGCGTAATAAAAAGTTCCTTGAACTGTGCGTTATTAGATTTATTTGTTTTATTTTTGCGATGCGAATATAAACTAAAAAAAACACATATTTATCATGAAAACAGTTATTAATATTGTATTGGCTGCTTGCGTTATCGGTTTGATATACGTTTGCTACGGCAGTATCATGGGACCGATCAACTTCGATGACGCTAAAAAGACTAGAGAGAAACAAGTTATTGCACGCTTAATTGACATCCGTAAGGCACAGTTGGAATACCGTAACCTGCACAATGGACGATATACTGCAAGCTTCGACACCTTGATTGATTTCGTCAAAACTGCAAAACTTCCGTTTGTAAAGAAAGAAGGAGTTTTGTCTGATACACAACTGGAAGCCGGTATGACTGAAAAGAAAGCGATGGCAATCATCAACAAAGCCAAAAAGACCGGTAACTGGAAAGAAGTTGAAAAAGAAGGTTTGATGAACTTCAAACGTGATACTTTATGGGTTGCCGTAACAGATACAATCTATGCTCCGGGCTTCAATGCAGACTCTTTGAGATATGTTCCCTTCGGAAACGGCGTACAATTTGAGATGGTTACCCGCAGCGATACTACCAAATCGGGTGCTCCTTTGAACTTGTTCCAAGCTCAAACTCCGTATGAAACATATTTGGGCGGCTTGAATACTCAAGAATTGGCTAACCTTAAAGACCTTCAGACCAAATTGGGTAAATATTGCGGTTTAAGAGTGGGTGATATCGAACAGCCTAACAATAACGCAGGTAACTGGGAATAAGAATGACTGAACGTATCGATTTTACAAAATCAGAACAATATACATTATCCATCCGCCTCAGTGCGGATGGATTTTCTTTTTCTATCTATAACCCACTGACAGATAATGATTTCTGCTTTGTTCCGCATCCGGTCAACACCGGATATTCCATGACGGCCAATCTGAAAGATATGCTGACTAAAACAGAAGCGCTGAAGTATCCGTATAAACGGGTTAACATCTTGTATGACTCCCCCCGTTTCACCCCTGTTCCTTTGGAATTATTCGAAGACGAACAGATGGATACAATTTTCTATCATAATTTTCCTAAAGCTAAAGGAAATAACGAGATTGTACTTTGCAATGTCCTGGGAAGAAGCAATGTGGTAATACTTTTTGCTATGGACAAACATACCCATTTGTTACTGACTGAACATTTTCCTACAGCTCGTTTCTTCTCCACCGCCAGCCCGCTGACTGAATATTTCGCCCGGAAAAGCCGGTTGGGTAACAGCCGGAAACTATATACATACATACGCGAGCAACAAATGGAAGTTTTTTGTTTTGATAAGGGCAACTTATTACTGATCAACTCATTTCCATGCAAACAAACCACAGACCGTGTGTATTACCTATTATATGTATGGCAACAATTAAATTATAGTCAGGAAAGAGACGAGCTGCACTTGACAGGAAAATTAGAGGACAAAGAAGAATTACTGAAAGAGTTGCGCAATTATCTGCGCCAGGTATTCGTCATCAGCCCCAAAGCGGAATTCAACCGCTCCGAGATAAGTAAAATAGAAGAGATACCTTTTGACATGCAAACCTTATTATTATGCGAGTAATCAGCGGTATATACAAACGGCGCCGTTTCGATGTGCCTCATACATTCAAGGCACGTCCGACAACGGATTTCGCCAAAGAGAACCTTTTCAATGTATTAAGTAACAATTATTTTGACTTCGAGGACGGAGTTACAGCCTTGGACCTTTTCGCCGGTACGGGCAGCATCAGTATAGAACTGGTTTCACGCGGTTGTGACCGGGTTATTTCAGTAGAAAAAGATCCCCAGCACCTTTCTTTCATCTCACAGGTGATGCGTGAAGTGAAGACCGACAAATGTTTTCCTATCCGTGCTGATGTCTTTAGATTTATAGACAAATGCAGTGAGCAATTTGATTTCATCTTCGCCGACCCTCCATACGCCTTGAAAGAGTTGGAAAGCATCCCCACCCGTATTTTCGAAAGCGGGATTTTAAAGGAAGACGGATTACTGGTACTGGAACATGGCAAAGAGAATCATTTTGAGGATGACCCCCATTTTATTGAGCGCCGTGCATATGGCAGTGTGAACTTCTCTTTCTTCAAAGCAACGGTGCCAGCAACCGGACAATAGATTCTTGTGCTTTTTGATACCAAGGACGCTTTATCCATGTTTTTCTCTGCAACAGGATGGCGTCCTTCTGGTCTTGCAGGAAAATACCTTTCAACAGCAATGCTGAGGACGGATCATACATAAAGGCATTCACCTCAAAATTATGCTCAAAGCTACGGAAGTCCATATTTGTAGAACCTACCGTAGAAAGAGTATCATCACTGACCATCAGCTTGGAATGCAAAAAACCTTTCTGATAAAGGTAAATCCTGACACCCGCACGCATGATATCATCCAAATAAGATAACGAACCTAAATGTGTTATCCATGTATCGGCACGTGCCGGTATCATAATGCGAACATCCACGCCTGCCAAAGCTGCCGTTTTCAATGCCATCAGAATAGGTTCGGTAGGCAACAGGTAAGGTGTTTGTATATAAAAATACTTTCGGGAGCTGCTGATAGCTATCAGTAGCCCTTGCATAATATCCCGCCATTCGCCTACAGGATCGGAAGTGACAATCTGTATCAGAGCCTTTCCAAAGATTCCGACTTCGGGGAAATAACGGGAGGAAGTGATAAGGGTACGGTCTACTACATACCAATCGGTCAAAAAAGCAGTCTGTAACCCATATACCGCTTTTCCTTCTATTTTAATGTGAGTATCCCGCCATATCCCCCATGGAAAGCCTTTCATATAGCGCAAAGCAATGTTCATCCCTCCCGTATAAGCCACACGACCGTCGATTACTACTATTTTACGGTGATTACGATAATTTACCTTACTGGTAAATAAAGGAAAACGGACTTTCAAAAAACTGCGTGCCTCAATACCTGCTCCCCGCATTTCATCAAAAAAAGCATGGGGAACTTTCCAGCAGCCCACATCGTCATATAGTAAACGCACTTCTACTCCCTGCCGCGCTTTATCTATCAACAAATCGCGCAGCAACCTGCCTGCCGGATCATCCTCAAAAATATAAAACTGCAAATGGATGTGATGCTTTGCCTTACTGATTTCTTTCATCAATGAATACAGCATGGAATAACCATCCGTAAAAACTTCCGTCGCATTTCCTTCAAAGGGCAAAGCATTATTCACTTTCCGGAAAAAACGCATCAACTGGTACTGTTCATCAGGACACTTAAACGCCTTTTGCGCCTGGTATTCTGCCATGGGACGTTTTATGAGACGGGTGAACCCTTTCTTGCTGATCAATTTCTCCTTACGTGTGCTTCTGCCGAAAAAGAAATAGAACACAAGCCCCACAATGGGCAGGAAAAAGAGCACAAGTACCCATGCCATTGTTTTAACGGGATTACGATTATCAAGTATCACTATAAAGATAGTTCCGATGATAATCACAAAATAAAGCACGTTAAAAGCAACAGCAAAGATTTCATTAAAGATACTCCACTCTACCATATAATTCCAGTAATTTACTTATAAGCAAACTTATAAAAAAAATCCCAACCTATAACAATATAGATTGGGAAAAGATTAAGATATAGTTTCATTTAAAAAGGACGCCGGCCATGTCTTCCCGGACCGGGACCAAAACCGGGACCGCCGAATCCCCTATGGCTATTCATCATCTTGTCACGGGCGGCTTTACTTCCAAAAATATTCAGACGATAGATAAAATGTACCATACAATAACTGTTGATACTGTTGTATTCGGTAACCGAACGTACATCCGCAGTCAAAGAACGGCTGATATTGCTCTGTTGTTTTAAGATGTCGTACATTTCAAAACTAACAGTTGCAGCTCCTTTCAATAGACTTTGTGCTATTTGGGCATTCCAAATCAGTTCATTATTGTTCAAACTGGCATCATCATATCCTCTACGGGACTGGTTGGTGATATTAGTAGACAATGTCATCTGCCATGGTAAAGTGACATTGGTACTCGCTCCATATGAGAATGTATATGGATTCTGGTTCTTTTCAGGACGCAGCTTGCTACGTTCCGCTGTATACTCAATAGAACCATTCAATGAAAATTCAAACCAGTCATTCCGATAGGACCCATTCAGATTCTCCGCCAAAGTCAAACCGGTAGTCGTATTCTTATCATCATGCAATGTTTCCTTATTGTATAAGAACGCTACCTGATTCCGGTAGCTCACACGAGAAAAAGAATTTATAGTAAACTTTTTATTCTTCAAAGCCGAATTAAAACCGAACAATCCAAACGCATTCCAGTTTCCATTGATATTCTGAGGAGTTGAAGTAGTACCACCCGTATTCTCATCATATACCGTACTATTACTGATACTATTCTGAGTAGCAGTGAAATTTACATGAGTCATTATGCCACGCTGCTTCTCGGCATTATAAGTGTTATAAAACAAACGCATGGTATGGGCAAACGAAGGCTTCAAACCTGGATTACCCACACGGATATTCAACGGATTGGAATTATCGACAATCGGCAACAGGTTTTCCATACTAGGCTGGCTACTACGCCCACGATAAGTGATACGCAACTGACTTACTTTGGAGAAGCGATAACGAAAATCCAGATTCGGAGCAAAATTAAATACCGTTCTTGTGGTATCAGTCATGTAATCTCCCTTCTTATAGGACAATTTCGTATTTTGAGGCTGTAAGGACATGCCGGCACTCAACTGATATTTCTCCCGGATAAATCGTAGTCCCAAAGAAATATCATGATTAAAGTATTTATATTCAGCATCCTTACTCAAGCTATCCACATAAGCAGTTTCATAGTTTTCGGGTAATCCGTCATTTATATCCCAAGGATACCCCAAATCGTATGTCGATTTATCACTCTTGCTATTCTTATATTGGAATCTATAACTAAATTGCAGGAAAGTAGCCCGTGCTATAGGTTCGCTATAAGTAAACTGTGCTGTATAATTATAATTTTTAGTAGGCATCGTAATGTATTGATTACGATGTTCTATAGAATCCCCTCCTAAATAGTTCTTTATCTGATAATAACGGGTTTCCGATTGAGCATACTGATCGCTGTCATCATCTCCATATCCAAATGAACCACGGAATGTAATGTTACGTCCCTCATTATTCAGTTTCCGGTTCAGCTGCAATGTTGCATTAGCCGACAAACTATTTGATTTGGACAGATTATGTTCATTGGTAGCATTAATGCGAGTATCCCTTAACGGATCATCAGACTCTATATTGTCAAAGTTCAAATAATCATTGGGATTTACCACATACTGATAAGGATCCTCATTAAAAGTACCTGACTCTGCAACTGAAGCTCCCCTTGTCTTGTCATAAGAAACATTCGGCCGGAAAATAATATTGGTCATTGAATCGGGACGCCATTCCATACGGAAATCTGCCTTGAAACCTGTTTCCTTATTACTATTGGCTTTGTTTGAATTGGAATAAGAATCCCCCGACTGCAAAAAACGCTGTGAAGATCCGACTGTTACTACATCTGCATCACGATAGTTGTAACGCATACTACCTCCCAATTCCAGTTTTTCTGTTTCTGTAGCAAAATTCGCTCCTAGCATTTTAGTCGCGTTCAATCCATTGTTACGCCTCCAACGAGGTCCTCCTCCCGAAAATCCCTGATCATTCACATTATTGGCGGAACCAATAATAGAAACCTGAGTTTTATCATAAAAACGGTTAATCATAGCTCTTCCTGTATAACGGTCTTCCGTTCCGGCGCCTAAATCCACGTTTCCAAACCAGCCTTGATTCATCCCCTTCTTCACCGTCAAATCGAGCACTGTTTCCTCCTCACCATCATCAATACCCGTAATGCGTGCCAAATCGGATTTCTTATCATAGGTTTTCAGTTTTTCCACCATATCGACTGGCAAATTCTTCAAACCGGTCTTCACATCACCGCCAAAAAACTCTTTGCCATCTACCATAATCTTTTTTACTTCCTTACCATTGATTTTGATATTACCATCGTCATCTATTTCTGCTCCCGGAAGTTTTTTCACCAATTCTTCCAACATCGCCCCCTCAGGAGTACGATAAGCAGAAGCGTTATAGCCAATAGTATCTTCTGAAATGGTTACCTGCGGAGCCTCGGCTACAATAACCGCCTCACCCAACATGATAGCATCGGTGGGTAAAGTGATCGTTCCAATATTAACACTCGGTTTACCAGCTGTCAGCTGCAAAGATTTTTCCTGAGTAAGGTAACCTACAAATGAAATTTTAAGTACATATTTCCCCGGACGGGCAGCAATAAAGAATACTCCGTTGTTATTGGTAACATTTCCTACCACCATTGTACTATCGGGTAGAGAAAGTAACTGTACGGTAGCTTGTCCAACCGGGCTTTTATCATCACCATCAATCACAGATCCCGTCACGGTTATGCGCTTGCCACTTTGCGCCCAAGAGAGAGTTGCACAGGTACATACCAGTAACAACAATAATACTAACTTCTTCATTTTTTCTTTTTCCTTGAAATTTTAATGCCTAATGTCCTTTGGACACTCTTGTCGACAAAAGGTTTAACGGAAAAATGTATTTATTTCTTAAACAATCGGTCAACCCGGCTTTTTTGTACACCAAATTCCAGACAAATAACATTAAAAACCATATAAACTATAGCAATGGAATTATCCGCTTCTTCCAGATTTCCATTATATACTCCTCTGACCAACATTACAATATAATAAATGCCCAACAAATAAATAGCATAACAAATAGCCTTGATACGTATTCGGGAAATCTTCTCATTCTCATCCTTCACTTTTGCCAAGAAGATCATAAACAAAGAAAACCAGATAAGTAACTTGATAGAAGCCTTTGTAAACAACAGGTTACTATCGTTTATCATGCCAAACATAAACATGAACAACGGTACGAAAACAGACAACAACAGAACAACATATCCCATCGTCCTACAATAAACCGGTAAAATTCCTTTCATTATTTTATATTTTAACGTACAAAAGTAATTATTTGTAAGCAAAGAACGGTCATCTTTTTGCTTTTTTACCTAAATTTGCAGGCAAATAATAGAAAATATGAGTAAACAAGAAGTTATTATCTGCCATAACTTAGAAGAAAATCTCAATAAGGCAATAAACCAATGCCCACATGACAAATTATTTGTCTTGGCTGACGAACATACACGTGAACTTTGCATTCCTGTTTTATCAGAATTTGATTGTATTAAAAATGCCCATTTTATTTATATAGGGGCTGAAGATGTGCACAAAAACTTGGAAACACTGGCATATGTATGGAAAGAGTTGGGAGATAAAGGTGCAAGCCGTCATTCGCTACTTATCAATTTAGGTGGAGGGATGGTTACAGATTTAGGAGGATTCGCCGCATCAACTTTCAAACGAGGGATCAAATATATTAATATTCCTACCACACTGCTGGCTATGGTTGATGCATCTGTAGGAGGCAAGACCGGAATCAATTTCAACGGATTAAAGAATGAGATCGGAGTCTTCTCTCCTGCCGAAAGTGTATTGATTGACGCTAATTTTCTAAAATCACTGGATATTCGCAATCTATTGTCCGGATACGCTGAAATGTTGAAACATGGTCTTATCAGCACCCATGATCATTGGATAGAATTGTTGAAATTTGACTTCAACAATATAGATTACAAGGTCTTACAGAGTTTAGTCGGAAAATCTGTACAGATTAAAGAAGATATAGTGGAACAGGATCCTTTTGAAAGAGGAATCCGCAAAGCTTTAAATCTGGGACACACCGTAGGGCATGCTTTTGAAAGTCTGGCATTAGAAACACAGCATCCGATATTACATGGTTACGCTGTGGCATGGGGAATAGTTTGTGAACTTTATTTCTCCCATATCAAAACTGGTTTTCCTAAAGACAAGCTACGTCAGACCATCCTGTTCGTCAAAGAACATTATGGAGTTATGCCTTTTAATTGCAAACAATATGAACGCCTCTATGAATTCATGAAACATGATAAGAAAAACTCAGCAGGCATTATCAATTTCACTCTATTAACTGAAATAGGAAATATACAGATTAATCAATCGGCAAGTAAAGACGAAATTTTTGAAATGCTGGATTTTTATCATGAATCCATGGGTTGCTGATCTCCCTTCAAACAGATGGAAAGGATTGTACAAACTTTCCATCTGTCCGATACAATAAAAACATCTTTTATTTATTCCCAATTACAATCGATCAAACTTTTAACAATCAAGCAATTAGAGTATTTATAATACATTAGTTAAAAAACAGGCCAATCATTTAAAAAAGACAAATATAAAGCACCTTTTTTCCGTAAAATTGTTCCTAAATACCATTGATCAACTTTTCAATGCTTCAGAAACCCTATTTTTGCATTATATAATTGGTTGGTATAAATGTTATATAAGGAATTTGAAAAGAATAGAGAAGATATATTAGAGAATGAATTTTGCATGCAATCTAATGCATCAACATTGCCCATTACAGATTGCCCTTCTTATACCCCTATATGTACTATTGGAATCTGTATACAAGGAAATGCTAAAATAAGAATGGATTCTCAAGAATATACTATACACCCACATGATGTTTTTGTCTTTATGCCGGGACTGCTAGTCTCAGTCATAGAGACAAGTCCTCATTTCACAACAAACTATTTTACACTTTCAAACACATTTTTCTATGATGTAATAAAAACTATCAGGAGTTTTTCTCCTCAATTTTTCTCTTACATGAAATCTCGTTTCCTTTATCCCTTGCCGGAACAAGAGATGCAGTATTTCATGAATTATTATACGTTACTGAAGAGTCGGATCAAACTTCCCAAAAGTTTTTCCAGAGAAGCAATTATAGCTCTGCTAAGAATTATATTCCTAGATTTATATAACGATTTTGAAAATTACATCAATCATAGAAATAATACAAGTACAACACGTAAAGAAGATTTAACGCATAGATTCTATACGCTAATGATGGACAACTACAGAGAGCATAAAGAGGTTATCTTTTATGCCGACAAACTTCATGTTTCTTCCAAATATCTGTCTGAAGTAGTTAAAGAAACCAGTGGAAAATCTCCTAAGGACTGGATTATAGATTATTCATTACTGGAGATAAAAGAATTATTGAAAAACAGTTCTCTTAATATTCAGGAAATAACAATCAGAACTAAGTTCCTGAACCAGTCTGCTTTAGGTCGTTTTTTTAAAAGACACACCAATATGTCTCCCTCTGAATATAGGGAATCGACTTATTAGTTTCATCAATACCTTGCATAAAAAGATGCACTTTTAATGTAAAAAAGTACAGAGAATATTTGCAAATACAAAAAAAAGCCGTACCTTTGCATCCGCAATTCGGGGTGTAGCTCAGCCCGGTTAGAGTACGCGTCTGGGGG
>OJMG01004000.1_pt1 | contig 10614 bp, 8 predicted proteins | sample 1597141 | NCBI WGS metagenome assembly OJMG01 (sample SAMEA2452119, study PRJEB22498) | human gut metagenome | biome: human feces; feature: human gut; material: feces | place: Australia | collected 2012
CCGGTCGAGGAGCTGGAGCAGGCCATGGAGATCTTCTGCACCAGCCTGCGCCTTGCCGCACTGGAGCAGCGGATGCAGTAACAGGACCAGGAGCACTTGCAGGGGCGGACGACTCTGTCCGCCCGCAGCAGGCAGCGCCTTTTACGGAAAACTGCACAGAAATTGTACATATTCCATACCACGCACCCCAAGGAGCAGCACATGAAGGTTTTGATTCTCGGCGGCGGGGCCAGCGGGCTGATGGCCGCGCTTTCCGCCGCGCAGGATGAACGGAATACCGTCACCGTTCTCGAACGGCAGTCGCGCGTCGGGCGCAAGCTGCTCGCCACCGGCAACGGCCGGTGCAACCTAACCAACTACAACGTCTCCCCCGCCCGCTATCACGGAGAGGACAGCGGCTTCTGCGCCCACGCGCTGTGCGCCTTTGACACAGGCACAACGCTGCAGTATTTTGCCTCACTGGGACTGCTGACGGTCAGCGAGGACAGCGGCCGCGTCTACCCCATGAGCAACATGGCCGGCAGTGTGCTGGACGTGCTGCGCTACGCGCTGGAGCGCCCCGGCATCCAGATCTGCACCGGACAGGCGGTCACCGCCGTAAAGCGAATAGCGGAGGGCTTCACCGTCAGGACCGAGGCGGAGGTCTTTGCCGCGCGGAAGGTCATACTGGCCGCCGGCGGAGCCGCCGGCAGCAAAGTGGGCGGCGTGATGGACGGCTATCGCCTTGCCAAAATGCTGGGGCACCACCGCACCGTGCTGTATCCCTCCCTGGTGCAGCTGAGGACCGATCCCACCTATCACCGGGCGCTGAAGGGCGTCAAGGCCGAGTGCAGCATCGCCATCCTCCGGGGCGGCGAGCGTGTGGCGGCGAACCACGGCGAGGTGCTGTTCACCGAGTACGGCGTCAGCGGCCCTGCCATCTTCGACCTCTCCCGCGCCGTTTCCACCGGCGGAGAGGGGCTGTGCTGCGTGCTGAACTTCTTCCCCGGCTGGGAGCCTGAGGAGGTGCTGCACTGGCTGCACCGGCGGCGGCAGACCATGGCCGCTCACGAGGCGTCCACCCTGCTGGTAGGCTCCTGCCACACCCGGCTGGGGCAAATGCTCTGCAAGGCCGCCGGGTTCACCACTCAGCGCGCCGCCGACCTCACCGACAGCGATCTGGAGCGCATCGCCCGGCAGGTGAAGCGCTTTGCGCTCCCTATCACCGGCACCTGCGGCTTTGACCAGGCACAGGTCACGGCGGGCGGCCTGCGGACGGAGGAATTCCATCCGGAAACACTGGAAAGCCGTGTCGTTCCAGGGCTGTACGCCTGCGGCGAGGTGCTGGACGTGGACGGCGACTGCGGCGGCTTCAACCTGCAATGGGCCTGGTCATCCGGGCATCTGGCCGGGCTGCTGCTGTAATAAGTTGACAATAATTTTAATTATGGTAAACCTGTAAACTGCCCGCGGCAGCTTACAGGTTTACTTTTTCGTCTTAATAAAGTCTTAATCCTCCCCCTGCTTGTTTCTTAAGAGGCATTTCGGTACCATGGAGCCAAAAAGGAAAGAAAGGAAGTGCCCCTATGGAACCCACGCTGCGGACCATCAATGCCGTGATCTCGGCGCTGTTTTTTATCTGCTACACCTATCAATTTCTCTATATCCCACTGGTGCTGCTGAAAAAGCGCCGGCCCCTTCCCCACCCTGCCGCGTCCCATCGGTACGCGGTGCTCATCGCTGCGCGGAACGAGGAAAACGTCATTGCCGGGCTGCTGGACTCACTGGCCGCGCAGACCTACGATATGTCCCTGGTGACGGTGTTTGTGGCGGCGGACAACTGCACCGACAGCACTGCCGCCATCGCGCGGGAACATGGGGCGGTGGTGTATGAGCGCTTCAATCACGTGAACGTGGGTAAGGGCTATGCCCTGGATTTTCTGCTGCAGCACATCGGCGCAGACTATCCGGAGGGCTTTGACGGCTACTTCGTGTTCGACGCGGACAACATCCTCTCGCCGGACTACCTCGAGCGCATGAACGAGAGCTTCTCCGCCGGAAACGAGATCGTGACCAGCTACCGCAACAGCAAAAACTTCGGCGACAACTGGATCAGCGCCGGGTACGCCCTGTGGTTCCTGCGGGAGAGCCGCTATCTGAACGGCGCACGGAACCGGCTGGGCAGCAGCGCCGCCGTGGGCGGGACAGGCTTTCTGTTCTCGCAGCGGATATTGGACGAGAGTCATGGCTGGCGGTTCTATCTGCTGACGGAGGATATCGAGTTTTCCATCCACCACATTCTGCGGGGCGAGAGGATCGCCATCTGCGAGGACGCGGTGCTCTACGACGAGCAGCCCACGGATTTCCGTCAGTCCTGCCGCCAGCGGCTGCGCTGGGCCAAGGGCTACATACAGGTGTTCCGCCGCTACGGCGCGGAGCTGCTGAAGGGCACGGCCAAGGGCAGCTGGAGCTGCTTCGATATGTCCATGTCCATCCTGCCGGCATTTATCCTGACGGCCCTGTGTCTGCTGGCCAACCTGACGCTGACGGCGCTGGGACTTATGCAGGGGGACGGCGTATGGTTCGCCATGCGGTCCCTGCTGGAGTGCATGGGCAGTATCCTGGCCACGCTGCTGGTGCTGGGTGGCATCACCGTGGCCAGCGAGTGGCGGCGTATCCACGCGCCGGCGTGGAAAAAGATCGCTTTCACTCTGACGTTCCCGCTGTTCATGCTGACGTACCTCCCCATCTCCATGGCAGCCCTGTTTATGAAGGTGGAGTGGAAGCCCATCCACCACAGCGTGAACCTGACGTCGCTCCCCTCCCCCGCTGTGAAGAATTGACCTTGTGCAAAGGCGGGAATAGGGGTATGATAGATGTATTACTCCCACAGGAGGTCCCTCTATGTACACGATTTTGGTCGTTGATGATGAAAAGGATATTGTCTCCGCGCTGGAGATCTATCTCAAGGCCGAGGGCTACCGGGTGCTGTCCGCCTGCAACGGGAAAGAGGCCCTGGCCGCGGCGGCGCGGGAGGACGTGCACCTCATTCTGATGGATATCATGATGCCCGTGATGGACGGACTGTCCGCCATGGCCCAGCTGCGGCAGACCAGCAACGTACCCGTGATCCTGCTGACCGCCAAGGGCGAGGACACCGACAAGGTACTGGGGCTGAACGTGGGCGCGGACGACTATATCACCAAGCCCTTCAACCCGGTGGAGCTGCTGGCCCGGGTACGCTCACAGCTGCGGCGGTATTTGCAGCTGGGCGGCGGGCAGGTGCAGGCCAGCACGCTCATCATCGGCGGCATCTGCCTGGATGACAACGCCAAGACCGTCACCGTGGACGGCGACCCGGTGGCGCTGACACCCAAGGAGTACGACATCCTGCGGTTCCTCATGCGGAACGCGGGGACGGTGTTCTCCCCCAATGAGATCTACCGCCGGGTGTGGGAGGACGTGCCGCTGAACGCCGCCGGGGCCATCGCCGTGCACATCCGCCACCTGCGGGAAAAGCTGGAGATCAACCCCTCAGAGCCGCGATATATCAAGGTAGTCTGGGGCAAGGGCTATAAGATGGAGGGCGGCATCTCATGAAGGGATTTTTAGACAAGACGTGGGCGAAGGCCGCCGCCTTCGTGCTGACGCTGGTATTCGGCGTGCTGACCGTTCTGGGCGGCGTGGGTGTGGGTATCCTTATCAGCTACGACGTGTTTCTGGACGGCGGCGACTTCCTGCGCCAGACGATGTACGAGGGAAACTGCGTCAGATCCATCGACACCGCCGACAGCTTCCTGCGCGGCACGCTGGCCAATGCGGGCGTGCTGGTCAGTGACGGCACCTATGACTACAGTACCGTTGAAAATGGAGATGTCACCGAGGAGGAGCGGGCTCAGGTGATCAGCGACCTGCCCCGCGTTTTTGCGGAGGAGTTCTCCCGCGATGCCGCCGACTGTCACCTGACCGTCACCGTCAGAGGAAATGGGGAGGTCGTCGGTACCTTTGAAAATTTTGAGCTGACAGACGGTGACAAGCCGCTGTACGCCACGCAGGAGACGTTCACCTACGCGCTGAACACCGGCAATACGGCCATGGTCACCATTGCCGCCGATCTGCTGCGCACCGAGGAGGCGCCCTCTTATTCCTATCTGCTGGACATGTGGCTGGTGGAGCACACCACGCTGACGGTGTTCCTGACGGTGCTGTTCGCGGCGCTGGCACTGTTCTTCTTCTGCTTCCTCATGGCCTCTGCCGGCCATTGGGCGGGGCATGAGGGCATCCATCTGACGTGGCTGGATAAGATCCCGGCGGACGTGTGGCTGATCGTACTGCTGTGTACGTTTTTCATTGGCTGGGAAGCGTTCTATTACGGGTGGGGACGCGTTTTCTTCTGCGCGGCGCTGGTGCCGCTGGTGCTGCTGTTCCTGTGCGCCTTTGCCGCCCAGTGCAAGGCGGGCACCGTCCTGCGGAGCGCGCTGATCGCGCGGATAGCCCGGTTCCTCTGGCGCATTGTCCGTTCGCTGTTTCTGGGGCTGTGGCGCATCGCCAAAAGCCTGCCGCTGATCTGGAAGACAGCTTTGGCGGGACTGGTACTGGCGTTTGTGGAGTTCTTCCTGTTTGAGCAATCCCGCAGTGCCAGCGAAAGCACCGTCATCTTCCTGCTGCTGAAGCTGGTGGAGCTGCTGGCCATCCTGTACATCGCCCTGAATCTGCGGATGCTGCAAAAGGGCGGCGAAAAGCTGGCCCGGGGCGACTTCTCCTCCCCCATCGACACGAAGTACCTCATCGGCGACTTCAAGCGCTACGGGCAGGAGCTCAACGATGTACAGTCCGGCCTGGAGCAGGCGGTGCAGGAGCAGATGAAGGCCGAGCACCTGAAGACAGAGCTCATCACCAACGTGTCCCACGACATCAAGACGCCCCTGACCTCCATCGTCAACTATGTGGACCTGCTGAAAAAGGAGGACATCCCCTCCCCGGAGGCCCGGGAGTACATCGCCGTGCTGGACCGGCAGAGCCATCGGCTGAAAAAGCTGACAGAGGACCTGGTGGAGGCGTCCAAAGCCTCCTCCGGCGTGCTGAATGTGGACCTACAGCCCACGGACGTGAACGTGCTGTTTTCACAGATCGAGGGCGAGTATCAGGAACGGTTGGCCGCCTGCCAGTTGACGCTGGTAACGCAGCCTCCCGCACCGGGTACCGTCATCCGCGCCGACAGTCGTTTGCTGAGCCGCGTCATGGACAATCTGGTGTCCAATATCTGCAAGTACGCCCTGCCCAGCACACGGGTCTATGTGGTTTCCACGCTGTCCCGGGAGGCCGTTACCATCAGCTTCAAGAACGTCTCGCGGGACGAGCTGAATATCTCCCCCGACGAGCTGATGGAGCGTTTTGTGCGCGGCGATGCCTCGCGGCACACAGAGGGCAGCGGACTGGGGCTGTCCATCGCACGGAGCCTGGTGCAGCTGCAGGGCGGCCGCTTCGACCTGGCCCTCGACGCCGACCTTTTCCGCGCGGATATCACCTTCCCGCTGTCGGAGAGCGCAGCAAGCTAAGCGTTTTATACAGATCTGAATAAGGTCGTCATCGGCAGGCAAGCGTCCGCCGATGACGACCTTATTTATGTAAACCCAAAATTTTCTCTTCCCTTCCACCCACAGCTGTGCTATACTAAGGAGGTATCCGGGTATAGCGAAGTTGGTATCGCGCTTGCTTTGGGAGCGGGTCGCTCCCCCTTCAAGCCGGAAAACGCTATGTCCGCAATCCCTTGATACGCCTACGATACAGGCACTTCCCCCGCAAGCCGAGGTGGTCAAAAAAACTGCCTGACCACATGTTTGACCACATCTGGAGCAAAACTGAATTACCAAAAATCCGGGATTAGCGCAGTTGGTAGCGCGGGTGGTTTGGGACCATCAGGCCGGGAGTTCGAGTCTCCCATCTCGGACCAAATCAATGTAATCCGAATTTGTTTCCGAGAAGAGATGAATTCGGATTATTTATTTTCTCTCATTGGCGCAAACCGTCAAATTTAAAAAATATTGCAGCTGCACTTGACTTTTCTTATCTGACGTGTAAAAATAGAATACATCTAAGAAAGGAAGTGTAATTATGATTGGTTCCCACAAAAATTTCAGCTTTAACTTGACGCTGATTGACCATGCTATTGTCAATGCTCTGCAAGAAGCGTTAGAACATATCATGCCTGAAATCATGAGTGACCATCATTTGTCGGAACGCAATGGATATGGTCAGTTCCGTTGGAATCCAATTATAACTCAGCTCCGCGACAAATGTCAGCACTTGGGGTGGCTGGAATTGAATATCTGCCCACGAGGCGGATGGAAAACTCCCGTATTATTCCATCATTCTTCTGGTTATATTTTCACCCTAATGACTGAGGATACATTTAAAGGGGTTCAGCAGCGCAAAGACAAAGGGAAACATTACTTGTGCGGAGCAGCTTACTTTAACGAAAAACTGGAAGCTCAATATGAACAGTTGGAGTTGTCGCTCCCCGGCGTATCTGCTGACTTAGAAGATTGCGTCTACCGTTCGCAAGAACAGCTCGCACGGGCTATTCATGCTGAGATCGGTGAAATTAAAGGACATATCCTGGTTTTGTTCGATACTTATTACGATCGACTCATAAGTGTACGAGCGGTCCGTCTTACACATTCCCTTGAAATTTCCAATGAGGAAGAAAACTGGTCTCATTTCATCGGTATGCCTTACGCTGCTGATTTGAACATTATTCCTCAACAGAATGATACTGAAGACGAGGGAACTCTTGTTGAACTCTTGTAATTAAAGGATTAGTTATTATGCAGAAAGGCAATAGGGTTAATAGCGAGCGAATAAAAGAAGCACGCTTATTCAGAAAAATGACCATTGCGGAATTGGCTGAATCCGTTGGAATAAATAAACAAGCAATTTCCCAATTTGAGAATAATAAAACAACACCTGAACCTTTAACGCTTCGAAAAATATCAGAAGCATTGGATTTCCCATATTCATTTTTCTTAGAATACGATAGTCCTTCAACTATTGGTAATACATATTTTCGAGCATTGTACTCCAGTAAGAAGAAGGATTTGGTAGCACAGAAGATTCGAGCTAAATATTTAGTGAAAATTCATTCTGTGCTATCAACTAAAGTAAGATTTAAACCACTTAATCTACCTGTGTTCACTGACGGAGAACAACTTTCGATTGAGGAAATCGCACAACGGGTCAGAACTTATTGGGATTTAGGGGATGCTCCAATTCCCAACATGGTCTCACTGTTGGAAAAAAACGGAATTATTGTAGGAGAATTTGCAACAGGCAGCAGAGACATTGATGCCTTCTATCAATATTATGAAGAGAATAATTGTTCGACATATTGCGTCATATTGGGAGCAGATAAAAAAAGTTTTTTCCGCAGACAGTTTAACTGTGCTCATGAATTAGGACATATCATTTTGCACGAACGATATTTAGACTTGAACGAGATTGATAGAGAAGAATTTCGAGAGCGTGAAAATGAAGCGAATGCCTTTGCAGCAGCGTTGTTACTGCCTGCTACTGCTTTTGGTGCTGATGCAGCTATATATCCTAACCGACTTAGCCATTATGTTGCGCTAAAGCAAAAATGGTGTGTATCTGCTATGGCAATGATACTGCGTGCATACTCATTGGGGTATATAACTTCTAATCAGTATTCATACTTGATGCGACAAATGAGTATGAACGGTTATCGTCAGAAAGAGCCATTAGACGATGTGATTGAGTACAAGCATCCTGTTGCGCTCAAGCAAGCGATTAACCTCCTCATGACTAAGGGGAACATGACCAGCCAAGATATTATAGCATTATTTGCTGCAAATAAATTTTCTGTTTCACCTGATGTCGTAGAGGAACTATTGAATTTAGAAATTGGAACACTAACTACATATAAAGAACCCTCAAAAATAATTGAGTTTCCAGCAATTCAAAAAGCAGAAGAATAAAAACATATAGATAACAATGGTCAAGTCACATTGCATATACTTTCTCTACTGCCTGTCAGCAATATGAGGGATTCTAGTAGTTCCTATTTCCTCTATAATAATGCAAGGTGTTAATCTTCCATTAAAAATATAATTATTGCACTGCCTCACCTAAATGGCCTCGTTTATACGAGACTTTGATTGGGTAAGAATAGAAACCTCAGGGTGAGCACATCTTTTTCGTCAACACAAGGCACAGCCCCTGAAATCATTCGATTTCAGGGGCTGTTCTCTTATTCCTTTCCCCTCTACCCAGCATCCCCGCCATTGTCCCATAGTGCTTCTTCACCGTATTCCGTGACAGTCCGGTTCGTTTGGCGAGGGTCGAGAACTCTGTGACCTCCGGGTGGAGGCGCATATAGTCCCACAGCTTGCGCTGTTTCTTGGTCAGCTTTTCCGGCGGGGCGATGCCCGCAAGCTGCTCCTTGAGATTTTTGCGTTCTTCATTCATCTCCGCGATCAGTGCTTTCAGCTTTTCCTCGCACTCCTCGCGGGTGTGGGCGTAGACATTGCGGGAATGCTGCGTCCCGTCCGGCCATACAGGAGAATAGCGTCCCTCAAACAGGTGGTCATTGAGTTCGCTGATGCAGCCGGTGCCCGGTTTCCTTTTCTTCCCCACATAGGGCTGGAAGTCCACGATGCCTTTCTGCTCCGGCTCCGCTTCTTCCTGCGGTTCTGCCTTGCCGATACTTCGGTCAATACTGGCGGCGGCTGCACGCTGCATATCACCGGTGATGTGGGTGTAGATGTCCAGCGTTGTCACCGCCGACACATGCCCCAGCATGGCGGAGAGGGTTTTCACATCCATGCCATTTTCCAGTGCCAGCGTTGCGAAAGTATGCCGCAGATCATGAAATCTGACACGCTTGCAGTCTGCCCGTTCCAATATGGTCTGAAGCCGCCTGCGCGCCACGCCGGGTGTGATCGGTCGGTCCGCCTTCACCGGGGACGGGAACATCCAGCGGGAGTCCACCTTCCTGTGGTATTCCCGCAGCACGGCCAGCACCGCAGGTGGCAGCAACAGTTTTCGCACGGATGCTTTTGTTTTCGGTGGGATGATCTGCAATTCACCGTTTACCGTGTACGCCTGCTTGTTGACGGTCAGCACGCCGGTTTCAAAGTTTAGATCCTCCCATTGAAGCGCTATCAATTCACCCCGGCGCAATCCGGTGCAGAGATCCAGCAGGAATAGCTCGTAGTTCCCGTCCGCCTGTGCCTGAATGAGAAATTTCTGCAATTCCTCCCGATCCAGCACCTGCATTTCCTTTGCTTTTTTCGGCGGCAGCTTGCAGCCAATGGCCGGATTTGTACGGAGCAGGTCATCCCGCACGGCCCGTTCCAAGGCGGAGCGGCAGACCGCGTGGCACATCCGCACCATGCGGTCGGAAAGGCCCGCTCCATATTGCTCCGTCAGACGCTTGCGCCCGTTCTTTTTTAGCCGCCCGTAGAACTGCTGTAAATCATTCTGCGACAATTTGTTCAGCGGGATCTTCCCGATCTCCGGCAGGACATGGTTGTAAATGACGTTTTCGTAGTTGTTCCGCGTGGAGGCACGGAGCGTCGGCTTGCTGTGGTTTTCGTACCAGTAGCACAGCCAGTCCCCGAACAGCATATCCGACTTAACTTTTCGGTCATTTCGCCCCACCATGCTTTCGGTGAGCTGACGTAGCTTCTCCTGACATTCCCGCTTTGTTTTGGCGAGAACATTCTTCGTTTTGGGAAGGCCGCTGTCATCATAGCCGATGACAACGCGGCCCTCCCACCGGCCGTCGCCGCGCTGTCTTATAGTGCCGGTTCCGCTTTTCCGTTTCTTTGCCAAGGTCTCAACTCCTTCCCGAGCAAGAGAATCGCATCCGACGGCAGACCCATCGAAGTCACCGATACCCCCGCGGGCCTGAGCGAGAGCGCGGGCGTCAAGAACAGCATCAAGCAGCCGGTCATGCGCCGCGACCTTGAGCGCGCCGGCACGGAGATCTACGTCCTGCCGCAGTACAAGCTCACCTACGATGAGGACGGCTACTGCGTCAAGAAGGAGAAGTGCCGTATCCCGGACGATATTGCAGCTAAGCTCGCGGAGATGAACAAGTGAGCAAGGCCGGGGCAGCTCCGGCCGACCCTGAAATAAGAAAAGCCGCCCGAGGGCGGCAAATTGACAAGGCGCGACGCGCGTGGTATGATGAGCGTGCCAGTAAGAGCGTGAAACAGGTTGTTTCCCCCGAAAGGGGGTGACCGCATGAGCACAGAAGAAACCATCGCGTTACTTATGCTTGTGATTGCGGCTATCAAGTTAGGTCTTGACCTAAAGAAATAACCGCCACCTGAGAGGCAGCGGCTTTCCTTACGACACGAAATCGTTATGGGGGAGCGACAAGCACCTCACCCGTGCGCCGCTCTTACTGGTCTTGAATATATCACGCTGTAGCCGCTTTGTCAAGAACGACAGGGCGGCTTTTTTGCCGCCGGAAAGAGAGAATGCCTATGAACCTATCGACCGTTGCATCGACCTGCTCGGAGATCACGGTCATTCTGGCCGCGCTGGCCATGCTCATTAAGCCCATCCGCAACAGGCTGCTCGGGCTGGACAAGCTGACCGACGCGCTCA
>OJMG01004013.1_pt1 | contig 10592 bp, 10 predicted proteins | sample 1597141 | NCBI WGS metagenome assembly OJMG01 (sample SAMEA2452119, study PRJEB22498) | human gut metagenome | biome: human feces; feature: human gut; material: feces | place: Australia | collected 2012
AAAAGCTGGCAGTCCGGTACGGTATCGATCCGGTGGTAGTATACCCACACTCCTTCCGTCACCGCTTCGCAAAGAGCTTCTTGGAGCGCTGCAACGACATCGCATTCCTCGCTGACCTTATGGGGCATGAAAGTATTGAAACCACCCGCATTTATCTCCGCAAAACATCAACCGAGCAACGGGCTATCGTCGATGAGGTCATAGACTGGTAAAAGGAAACCAGGCATACGCACGGCTATGGCGTATGCCTGGTTGTTACATTTTATCTATTATGGCAAATGCACGGACAAGATTTGCAACAATCCGTAATTGCTCATTCGCCGGAGGAAGTGGAAGTAGCATCTTTGCGAGTGTCTGCCCATTACAGTTCGGCTGTGCAGTTGCGGTCGTCCCGCTCTTTAACTGTTGCCAATATAGCGCAGACTCCATAAAAAACTTCAAGTATTGCGGGCAAAGAAGCGAACTATAGCGAGTACGAATCAAGTATCCAGCATAAATGGATTCACACGGTACTTCGCTAACAAGAAACGATTTTCCTACCGTTCCGCCGGTTCGTGCAAACAGAATATCATTTGGCTGAAGCAGATATGTAGGAATGTCAGAATCATCAATATCACAAAATGGGACAGAACTCCATGCTACAGTGTTTTCATGGATATCGCTTATGCGAACCATTCTGATGCGTCCTTCCTGTTTGGCCGGTGCATTATACCCGTATTGAATAGATTCTGCGATTGCCCCCCATCGCACCCACGCCCACGATTCCGGGATCTCAAAGGGTAGTTCATCGTCGATACAGCGCTCCACACCGTCCAACTTCTCATAATGAGAACTTTACAAAGCAGCCAATGCAAGAAGTGTATTCAGTTTTTGGAGAATCCTCACCTGCTCATTCAGTGGTGGAATCGGAATAAGTAAACCTTTTAGGGACGCCAGACCGACTGTCTTTTGTGCTGTACCAGTTGCAGCCCTTCTGCACTGCTCGTAAACGAGCGGTGATGACAACCAGAGCCGCATAAATTCAGAAGATAAACAACCGAGCTTTATTAGGGCTATATGCCGTTGAAAACAAAACTTTCTCTCAGTTTGTACCGGGATAACTATGCCGTAAGAACCCGTCACGGTAAACAGAAGGTCGCCGCATTGGGGAATGCGAATTTCTGCCAAAGAGTCGAAGTATTTCTTTGGTACATAACGGGTATTGGAGAAATCAACTATCCCATCGGATACATTCGAAATTACCAAGAAAGGAATTCCGTCCTGAACCTGCGGTGGGGGCTGGTGGTCTCCATCGGCAATGCTTATGCTTGCAGAGGAAAGTCTCGCCCAAGCCCAGTTTTCGGGGATTTCAAACGGTATCTCCTCGTCAATGCAGACCTCTTCGGAACCACGCTTTTCATAATGAGAATTATCCCGTCTGAAAATGACAGATTCGTGCTTGTCCTTTTTGATTTTGTCCTCTTTGATGAGCCGCTGCTTTTCCGCCCGGATACGCTCCAGCAGAGCCTCTGCAGGCTCGTCAGACGGATCTTGCGGTACCAGCTTGCCCTGGACTGCCTCTTGCAAAATCGACTTCTTGAGGCACTCCGGGAAGGAACCATTGAGGGCTCGGAGTGCCTCTTCCTTGGCCCCGTAATCTCGAATAGACGCATCAACGCTTTCAATGGCAGAAACAATTCTGAATTGTTCTCCCAAGGGCGGGATTGGAATTAGTGCCTTATATAAGCGGTCATCGTTAATCGCTGGGTAAGCTACGCCCTTGGCATTGTCCGTGTTATTGGCATAAGCGTCGAAATCCGGTGACATCATGTAATAGAACAGAAATTTGTTGCACAGTTCTGCATGACAGGTCAAAACCGCAAAGCCGGTACTCGCAATCGGAATACAAGAGAAATCCCTGTCCACGATGCACATATTATGGAGATAAGGGCGAACCGTTGAATAGAGGACATCTCCTTTGTCGACCAGTTTTCGAGCTCGTGAAGGAGCTTTGTCTGGGGCTATAACGGTGTCCGTTGGATTGAGTTTCTGTTTTTTGTTGTCGATAGAACCAATATCAATATAACAGAAATCTGTACTGGGCGTGATCTGACCACGGTTATAGACGATGCTCCCAAGCCGCACCCACTCCCACGAATCGGGAATGTCAAACGGTACCTCATCCGCCAGCGACCGCACTTCATCGCCGATTTTCTCATAAGGAGTATTATCGGCACCTTTGAAGATAACGGAGGAGTTCTTTTCCCGCTTGATTTTCTTCTCTTTGATGAGCCGCTCCTTCTCCGCACGGATGCGTTCCAGCAGAACACTGGCGGGCTCGTCATTCGGGTCTTGCGGCACGAGCTTGCCCTGAACAGCCATCTGGAGAATGGAGTTTTTCAGTTGCTGTGCAGTCATTCGTCGCCCTCCTCCGTGATGTCGATGCCAAGGATATCGGTGATCTGGGCAAGGATGCGGTCAATGTCAGCGTTTAGGCTTGCCCGCTTCTCCTGGTACTGCTGAATCAGTTCCTTCGGCGGCAGGATCTCCTCCTCTTCGTGAGGATAGCCGCAGAGGTCAATGTTATAACTCCGCGCTTTCAGTTCCTCGACGGTGTACTTCTTCGCTTTATCAAAGCCGTCGATGGTGATCTCCTCACGGTTGTCCCACCACTCAATGGCCGGGGCAAAATGCTCCAGCTTCATGGGCTTTGTCTTGGAGAAGTTCTTGTATCCCTCCGGCATATCCAGGCGATAGAACCAGGTTTCGGTCGTGGGATGCGTCCGGTCGAAGAATAGGATGTTTGTTGTGATAGAGGTGTACGGTGCAAACACGCTGTGCGGCATACGGATGACCGTATGGAGATTGAACTCGGACAGCAGCTTTTCCTTGATCGCCATTTTGGCATTATCTGTGCCGAACAGGAAGCCGTCCGGCAGAAGGATGGCGCACCGGCCGTTCTGTTTCAGCCGATACATGATGACAGACATAAAGAGGTCTGCGGTTTCGCTGCTGCGGAGATCAGCCGGGAAATTCTGCTTCACGCCCTCTTTTTCGTTGCCGCCGTAAGGAGGATTCATCAGAATGACATCGAAGCGGTCGCTCTCCTTGTACTCACGCACATTCTTTTCCAGGCTGTTGCCGTGGATGATGCGAGGGTTGTCGATGTCGTGGAGCAGCATATTCGTGGCGCACAGAAGGAACGGCAGTGCCTTCTTTTCGATACCGTAAATGGAGTTGCTGTAAACTGTTCTGTCCTCGACGCTTTGCACCTGGGCGTCCAGCACCTTCAGCGCAGAGGTAAGGAAGCCGCCGGTACCGCAGGCAAAGTCCGCAATAGACTCGCCGAGCTTAGGCTTGATCATCTGTACCATGAAGTCCGTGACAGCACGGGGCGTGTAGAATTCGCCGGAGTTACCGGCGCTCTGCAGGCTGCGGAGGATCGTTTCGTAAATCTCACCGAAGGCGTGGCGGTCCTCGTACTCCTCAAAATCGATCTCATCAATGACATTGATAACCTGGCGAAGCAGGATGCCGTCCTTCATGTAGTTATTGTTGTCCTCGAAGGCGGTGCGGACAATGATCTGGCTCATGGGGGTATTCTCATCGATTTCGATGGCTTTGAGGGTCGGGAACAGTTTTCCGTTCACGAAGTCCAGAAGGGCATCGCCGGTGAGCGCCTTGCCGTCCTTGTGGTCAACGGCCCAATTGCGCCAGCGCAGCTCCTCCGGGATGATGGAAGTGTAATTCTCGTCGTAAAACTCCCAGATCTCCTCCTTGGCGTCATACACCTTCAAAAAGAGAATCCAAACCATCTGCTCGATGCGCTGGGCATCGCCGTTGATGCCCGCATCGTTACGCATGATGTCCTGCAGTCGTTTTACCAGGTTATTTAAACTCATATCTTATATTCTCCTTACGCAGCGTAGATTTCCTTCTGCAAATCACGGATCGCCTGAATGTATCCGTTTTTGCCGCCGAACAGCTTTGCGATTTTCATGGGGGTGCCGAATTTGCGGAATGGGTCATTGGACAGAATTTCGAGGTTCTCGATGTCCTGAATGCCCTCGTTCATGTATTTGTCCAGCAGCGCACTCAGAACTTCCTGTGCCAAGCCGGAATACTTGTAGAGGTATCCCCGCTTGCGGACATTGTTCGCCCGCTCTGCCTTCGTCAGCGGTGCCTTATCGTAGGCAATGTGGCAGATGAGGTCGAAATCGTCAATATCCTTATTCCCGGCGATTTGCCGCAGCGCTTCCAGAAGGACACCGCGCTCCTGCAACTCGTCGATGATGGCTTGTTTCTTCTCCTCAGAATTCCAGGCACGGAGGAAGGAATCCAAGGTGGCATATTCGCCGAGGATGTTCTTCTTGGAGTAGTCGGTCACACTTTCCGTGATGAGCTTGCCGTCCTTATCGTAGTACTGGACTCGCTCGTTCAAAATCGTCACCTCGACACCACGCACCCGGTATTTATGCTTCTTTTCGGGCGGGTCGTCGGTGTCCCCGCCGGGACCGGGAGTCGGGACGGGTGGCTTCGGCGGATCGATGGTCGGCTCTTCGCCGGGATCATCGCCATCATCAATGATAGAGATCGGGTCGCCATCGAATTCCGGGTCTGCAAAGAGTCGGCAGGCATTGCGGAAATCCATGATAGTGAAATACTCTTTGCCATAATCGGGCTTTAGCCGTGTGCCACGACCGATGATCTGCTTGAACTCGGTCATAGAGTTTATGTTGTTGTCCAGAACGATGAGCCGGCACGTTTTGCAGTCCACACCAGTCGTCATCAGTTTGGAGGTTGTAACGATCACGGGATATTTGCTGTCCTCTGCGATGAAGTAGTCGAGCTGCGCCTTGCCCTCGGCGTTGTCACCGGTGATGCGCATGACATACTTGGCATTCTCCGCCACGAGGTCGTTGTTTTCGTTCACGAGCGCCTGCCGCATCCGCTCTGCATGGTCGATGTCCACGCAGAATACTATGGTTTTGGCAAAGCGGTCGTTTTCTTTCAAAAAGCGAGTGATACGCTTCGCCACGGCGGCGGTACGCTCATCGATAATGAGGTTTTTGTCGTAATCCTTGGTGTTGTACTCCCGGTCCTCGATCTCGTACCCGTAGATGTCGTGCTGTCCAGCCGTGGGTCGCCAACCTTCCAGGTCTTTGTCCAGACCGACGCGGAGAACTTTGTACGGAGCGAGGAAGCCGTCGTCGATACCTTGTTTCAGACTGTATGTATAGATGGGTTCACCGAAGTAAGAGATATTGGATACCTCTTTCGTTTCCTTCGGCGTAGCAGTCATACCGATCTGCGTGGCACTGTGGAAGTATTCGAGTATTCTGCGCCAGCGGGAGTCCTCCTTGGCGCTGCCACGGTGACACTCGTCGATGACGATGAGGTCGAAGAAATCCGGCTGGAATGCACGGAACGGCTCTTCGTTCTCATCACCCGCCAACTGCTGATAGAGGGACAGATACAGCTCGTAGGAGCTATCCAGCTTTTTGCCCTCGATTTTCGTCATGACCTTTGCAAAAGGCTTGAAGTCCTGTTGCATGGTCTGGTCAACGAGGATATTGCGGTCAGCAAGGAACAGGATCTTTTTCTTGCGACCGGATTTCCAAAGGCGGTGGATGATCTGGAATGCGGTGTATGTCTTGCCGGTACCGGTCGCCATAACGAGAAGAATGCGGTCTTGCCCACGGGCTACAGCATCAACGGTGCGGTTGATGGCGATACGCTGATAGTAGCGAGGGGTCTTATCACCCGGTTGGAAATAATACGGCTCTGTGATGAGTTGCTCCTGCTCCGGTGTGAAGTGTTCGTCGCCGATGTGCTGCTGCCAGAGATCCTGCGGCGAAGGAAACTGCTCAAGCGTTAGCTCACGCTCTTTCCCGGTCTTCATATCGTGCTCCAGGAAACCGTCGCCATTCGAGCTGTACACAAACGGAATGTCCAGCACCTCGGCGTATTCGATGGCCTGCTGCATCCCGGCTCCAACGCTGTGCCGGTTATCTTTCGCCTCGACGATAGCCAGTGGAATATTGGGCTTGTAGTAGAGCAGATAGTCAGTGCGCTTTCTTTTGCCTCTGGCAGTAACATTACCACGGACGATAACACGACCGTCCGTGAAGTTGTACTCCATGCGGATCTGCTTCTGCCTGTCCCAGCCAGCGCCCTCAATGGCTGGGGTAATAAACTGAAGTTTGATGTCCTCCTCAGTCATTTCATGTTTTTTCATAAGGTCGCCCATGCCAATGCCTCCTTCTGTTGCTTCCGATAACTCAAAATTATCGGAAGTTAATGGGGGGTAAAAGAGCGCAGCACGGCTGCGGACTTTTACAAAATAAACTTGATCTATTTGCAGATGCCTTTATTCATCTTTTGTGACTTCCATGATGTCACCGATATCGACGCCCAATGCACAGCAAACTCTTACAAGCACATCGAGCCGTACATACTCATCTTTTGCGAGCTTTGTAACTGCTGCAGGACTGAGGTCTGCCGCCTCTTGCAGGTCTTTCTTCTTCATACCCCGATCGATAAGCAGCTTAAATAATTTCTTGTAAGAAACGCCCATTTGACCGTCCTCGCTTTCTGCACATACTAATTCAAGATTATTATATCACCAATCCTGCTGAAAAACAAGATAATCCTCAAATTTGTGAAGAAAACTTTCATGTTTCGGAGAGTATATTCCAACACGGAACACTCTTCCGCTTGGCATAATCAATCGTGTTCTTGGTGCCATCATCCCTCCGTACTAAATTCCCGTTATTATACAGTTTAACATAATGGTATGTTCAGTACAAGTAGTCGGTATAGCACCTTTTAGTATGCGAGTAAAATAATTACAGAAATGGTTGTGATGCTATGGACACGCACGAGAGGCTCCGGCAGCTCATAAACGAGCGCGGTGGACTGAGTATAGGCTGGCAAAGAACTGCGGCTTATCCGAGTCCACGATTGCGAATATTTATAGGAGGAATACAGTCCCCTCAGAACAGTTTGACTTGTCGGCACATTCAGCGGTGCGCTGCCATGCACCCGCGCTTTCCCGATGGCTCGTCCGTACCTGCGTGTCAGCCCGATGTTCACGCCACTTTCGTCCAGAAACACAATCCTCCAATGTTCAATCGCCAATTTTAACTCTTCCCACTTGATACGTTTGGCCTGCACATCGGGGACTCTCCCGTTCTGTCGCCGAAAGCCCGACTTTTTTCACGCGAAACCCCAATGCTCGAACCACTCGGCTCATTGTTGAAATGCTGACTTTTAGTCCTAACTGTGTGCGGAGTTCTTCCAAGCCAATCGTGGAATTTTTTGTAATGCACTCAGCTATCCGTGCCTTGTCTGCGCTGCTCAGCAGAGCTTTCCGACCTCGCCGCCACGTTTGCAGGTCTACGCTGCCTGTTTTCCGCTTCCGCTCTTCCAAATGGTAAACGGTGTACTTGTTGACGTGGAAAATCTTCGCGATTGCTTCCGCGTTGTGCGTCGCTTCGTACCCCTCTACCAACAGTTTCCGTGCTTCATTGTGCAGCATTTCTATCATCTCCTATGCCTATTATACACCTGGTGTAAAGGAGTGACCGCTTTTGTGAGAAGTGCTATAGGCACTTGTGAAAGTACCGAAAAGCCTTGTGGCGCAAGAACTTGCGGTTCGTCTGATGCTTTTCATGGGGGAACTATGTCATTCCAGATGGTTCTACTACTATGACGAGGCAGTTGCAGCGTTTGCGGAGTTAGGAGATTAGAGCGGCGCGAAGGCACAGATTGCGGGCATAATGGAAATAAAGTACCAGCAAGCAGTGATGCTGCGCGAAAATGGACAATATGAAGAAGCCATTGCCACGTTTTTGCAATTGGGCGGAAATTCTGACAATAACCGTTGACAATAGCAGGAATCAATGTTATAGCGATTGACGTACAAGCGGCGGCAGCAGCGTGCGCCGAGTTGTGCGGAAGCAAATCGCAATCCGACGCAGCGGATAATCTGTTTCATGCCTGCAACAATATCGGAGAAAAGCTGTGCTTCTTGCGCAAAGCAGACATGAAACTGCTTTGGGAAAGGAATGGATGAGTGTGAAAATCAGCCACTTGCATCTGTCTGATTTTATGCTGTTTCAGCAAGCCGATTTTCAGTGGTCGCCTGGAATCAATGTGATTTGTGGCACAAACAGCACGGGCAAAACGGCGCTGATAAAGCTGATGTACAGCCTGCATAAGTCCTATGAACAGTGGAACTCCACAGAGACGAAGGAAGCGGCGGTTAACAGGTTTTCCGAAAAGCTGTGCGGCGTATTTCGCCCGGACAACGGGAAATTGGGCAGACTCGTGCGTCGAAAGCAGGGCAGCGCCCAAATGACAGCCTCGATGAGCTATGAAAACGGCACGAGCATTGATGTAAATTTCGGGAATCGAGCAAGCAAAATTGCCACGCTTATCTTGCCGAAGATGGAGCATACGGCATCGCCTGACCATACGGCGGCGTATTTTCCCCCGAAGGAAATCATTTCAGCGACGGAGAATTTCACGTCGTTGTATGAGGAATACCATATTGCGTTTGAGGAAACGTATTATGACCTTGCAAAGCTGCTGGATCGTCCGCTGAAGCGCGGGAAAAATTCCGATGAGCAGAATCAGGTGTTAGCCAGTTTGGATGAAATTCTCCACGGGACAACGGTGCAGCATGATAAAAAGTTTTATCTCAGTGCAGAAAATGGCGGAGAATTTGAAATGGGGCTTGTCTCCGAAGGCTATCGCAAGCTGGCGACCATCACCTATCTCATTCGGAATGGCTGCCTGAATGCCAATTCGGTGCTGTTCTGGGATGAGCCGGAGACGAACATGAATCCCGGCATGATTCGCCCGCTGGTGGATGCTATGATGCAGCTTGCAAAACTCAAGGTGCAGATTTTCATCACAACACATGATTATTTCCTCCAGCAGTATCTGAACATGTACATGGCATTCCCGGAATCCAATACCGACCAGATTGACATCCGTTTCTTCTCCCTTTTCTTTGAGGATGGCGCAATAAAGGCGGAAATGGCGGATACCATCAGCGAACTTCAGCACAACAGCATCATGGAAGAATTTGATGCGATATACAACAGAGAGCAGGGATTCATCTATGATCGTATCAGAGAGTGATATCGAATTTACGTTCGGCGAGCAGTACGGCAATTCCGCTGTGCGTGCGGCAAACGACGGTGCTGGCGGAAGTGCTGATTTTCGCCGTGACGGGTATCTGCCTGACGATGAAGGATGCCGCGCACGTGGTGGTATCGCAGAGCGAAGCGCGGATGGCGGACAGCACCGCCGGGTGGAAAGTCATCGGTCAGGGGGCGAACGCGCTAGCAGCATCGGGTGACGCGGACATGAAGCGCCTTGCGGAGGAAATCCGCTTCGCCGCCCCCATGCCCACGAGCATCGATGGGGAGATTGCAGCGCAGGTGGATGCGCTGGCGGCGGTGGCGAATCCCGAGAGCGTGAAAAAGATACTTACGCTGCTGGAACGAAGAAAAGCATTTGCCAAGGCAAATAAATAACAGGGAGAGATAGAACATGAATAAAGTAGAAAAATACAAAGAACTCATTCAAACGGCAGCTGCTCTGATAAGTCGGAGGGTAACCAGCACTGATATGGACTTCCAGCAATGGAAGTCAAGTGTGGATCGGATGTTGGCAAAAGAATTTGGAACAAATAGCCGTGAGCATGAACTTTTTAGGAAACGACGCTTTTGTACGCCGGTAGTTGGCGCAGATGACGATCGCCCGCAAGAACCAGCTTGTGTTCGCGACATTGAGCTTACCCAAAAAGAATTGCAAGATTATCTTAATGAATTGTTAAGTGAGGAAGAAAATGTGAATGCTATACAGGTACAGGCGAAAGAATACGATGTGTTTTTGTCACATGCAGCAAACGACAAAATAAGTTATGTCAATGAGCTGTATGATGTTATCAGAACGTTAGGAATTACAGTGTTCTATGATTCTACGGCTATCACATGGGGTGATAAGTGGAAAGAAAAAATAATAGAGGGTCTACATAGTTCTGAATTTGCAATAATAGTACTTTCCGAACAGTTCTTCGATCGTGAATGGACTGAACGAGAGTTGCATGAACTTCTGGAACAACAAAACGAAAATAAGCAAAAACTGGTTCTTCCTCTTTTGTATGGAATAACTATTGAGCAATTAACGAAAAAGTATCCGCAACTGGGGGAAATTCAGTGCATATCAGCAATGACTTATTCAAAGGAAAAAATAGCAATTCTTTTAGCTAAAGAACTAATTAAGCGGTACAAAGCTATTGGGGGAAAAAAACTGTGATTATCAAGCGTAAAGTGTGCGGCGGAGACCTCCATCCCGCCGAGAATGAAACTACCTGCGAGGGCGCGAACTCCAAAACAAAATTCGCCTAACCTCCACCATAACGTCTTCCTTTTGTGCTACAATACTCCTCTCCATTCTCCAGCGGACACAAACTACTTCATGCGACAATCAGGAGCATCATCATGATTGAAAAAAATTTCAAGGTACTATGGCTTCGGCTGAGTTCTTGCAGTTCGTTGTTACTGCGGCTTTCGGATTCTCCTACTTCCCGTCTGCAA
>OJMG01004026.1_pt1 | contig 10567 bp, 8 predicted proteins | sample 1597141 | NCBI WGS metagenome assembly OJMG01 (sample SAMEA2452119, study PRJEB22498) | human gut metagenome | biome: human feces; feature: human gut; material: feces | place: Australia | collected 2012
TAATTAATAATATATTTAGTAAGATTCTTATTAAGCAATGTAGATATGTGTATAACTCTTTTATTATACTATTTATAAGGTAAAAATGAAATGATAAACACGTGGATATTTCATTTTAAACCTGTGAGTAATTATGAACTAATGTGGATTAAGTTTCTTCATAATGATTTCCACATTGTTACGAAGCTCTTCATCTGTCTCAAGTTTGGTGGAAATCTTGTTGATACCGTGGATAATTGTAGTGTGATCCTTTTTATTAATATATTTGCCGATATTCTGCTGGGATTCTACCGTAAGCTTGCTGGCAACATACATATAAACCTGTCTTGGAAGAACAAACTCGGAGTTACGTTTAGGAGATTTAATATCCTCAGGCTTTACTCCATAATGTTCTGCTACTGTATTAATGATTAACTCCGGTGTAACCTGTTTTACCTTATTAGGGGAAATCAGATCCTTCAGGGTTTCAATTACAATATCCAGTGTAATATCTACTTTATTCAATTTGGAATAAGCGATGACTTTGTTAAAGGCACCTTCCAATTCCCGGATATTTGATTTAATATTAGAAGCAATATAATCGAAGATTTCTTCTGAAATTTCCTTATTATAGCTTTCTGCATTCTTTTTAAGGATGGCCATTCTGGTTTCATAATCCGGCGGCTGGATATCTGCAATCAATCCCCATTCGAAGCGGGAACGGAAGCGTTCTTCCAGGGTCTCCATTTCCTTCGGAGGTTTATCGGAAGAAAGAATAATCTGCTTACCCATCATAATGTCTATCTTCCGTTTATTGATGCTGTTGTAAGAGAGAAAGGACTTAAGAATCTAAGTAGAATAGAACTAGCTATTTATACTTTATATCATGGGATAACAGATGATATAATAGCTTTAAACAGTGAGGTGGTTACCATGATGAAAGAAAAGATGGATCAGTTCAATGAAGATGAAGAACTAGTATTAGCAGCGAGTAAAAGACAGCTTGTCAAGATACAACATCATCAAGAGAAAGTAAGAATACGACAAGAAGGAAAAGAAGAAGGCTTAAAAGAAGGAGAACTTCTTAAAGCCAAAGAAAATACATTGATGCTTTTTAAAAGTAAATATCCTCAAGAAGATATTTTAATTTTAGAAAATTTAACATTGTCACAATATAACGAGATTTTTAAAGCATTAATAGAAAACAAAAATTTACAAATAATTAAAGAAATGATTAAATGATACAAAAACGGATATCTCATGAGATATCCGTTATTTTTATTTATGAATACCAGGTCCAGCTTTAACAACAGTACTAGGTAAATCATATTTTTTAAAGTTTTCTTGGAACATTTTTGTAAGCTTTTTAGCTGTTTTATCATATTCGCGTTTGTTTGACCAAGTATTTTTAGGGTTCAACATTTCTGCTGGAACACCTGGACAACTTCTTGGGATTTTTAGATTAAAGAATGGTTCTTTGACATATTCCACAAAATCTAAGTCACCATTTAAAGCAGCATTGATCATTGCACGTGTATATTTTAATGGAATACGATGCCCTTTACCATAAGAGCCACCAGTCCATCCAGTGTTGATCAAGAAAACATTAGCTCCTGATTTTTCTACACGACGTCCAAATTGGTGAGCATATAAAGCTGTATCTAATGGGAAAAATGGTTCTCCAAAACATGTTGAAAATGTTGCTTCTGGTTCAGTAACACCATTTTCAGTTCCAGCAAGTTTGCTTGTATAACCTGAAACAAAGTGATAGATAGCAGCGTTACGGTCAAGTTTAGAAATAGGTGGTAAAACTCCAAAAGCATCTGCTGCTAAAAAGAAAATAGTACGTGGAATAGGTCCAACTCCTGATGAAACAGTATTTGGAATATAATCAATTGGATAACCAACACGTGTATTTTCTGTAATAGAACCATCATCAAAATTAATAATACGTGTATCTTCAAATAATTTAACATTTTCTGTTACAGCACCAAAACGGATGGCATTCCAAATTTCAGGTTCATGTTCTTTTGAAAGGTTGATACATTTAGCGTAGCATCCACCTTCAAAGTTGAAGATTGTATTTCTAGACCAACCATGTTCATCATCACCAATTAATCGTCTGTTTGGATCGGCTGAAAGTGTTGTTTTTCCAGTTCCTGATAATCCAAAGAATAAAGCTGTATCACCATCGATTCCCATATTGGCAGAACAATGCATTGTAAAAATCTTCTTTTGTGGAAGTAAATAGTTCATAACACAGAAGACAGATTTTTTGATTTCTCCAGAATACCCTGTGCCCGCAATTAAAATAATTTGTTTTTCAAAATTGATCATAATAGCGGCTTCACTATTTAATCCTAATTTTTTATAATCTACTTTACATCCAGGAGCAACTAAAATCAAAAAGTCTTCTTTAAAATCTTTTAATTGTTCCTTTTTAGGTCGAATAAGTAAGTTTCTAATAAATAAATTTTGACTTGCTTTTTCATTGATAACTCTAAAACCATATTGATATTTACGATTAGCTCCTGCAAAGCCATCAAAAATATATAAATCTTTATCATTTAAATATTGAATCATTTGATCATAAACTTGGTCAAAAACTTCTGATGAAACAGGACGATTAACATTTCCCCAAGCAATTAAATCATGAACAGCAGGTGTATCAACAATATATTTATCATCTGGAGAACGACCGGTTCTTTCTCCAGTTTCTATACATAAAGCACCAGCGCGTGAAAGTCTTCCTTCTTTATGAAGTAAAGCTTTTTCTACAAGCGCACCAGGCGGATTGTTTCTAAAAATGTTTCCCGTATGATTAAAACCATATTTTTCGATATTCAATGTACCCATAATATACCTCCTTTGGATTCCTTACATATAATGATACAAAAAAAATGTTACAAAATCCATAGAAAGCGCTTACTTTTTTTAATAAATGACGCTAATGTCAAAATGAGTTTGTTGAAAATGTACAGTTTATAAGGTTTTTAGAGTATTTTTTAATAAAAAAACACATTAGAAACATAACTAATGTGTTTTTAGGATAATAATCATAAACAAATAAAAAAGATCATTTAGGGGAATGATCTTCTTTATTTATATATAGGGAATCGAGTAATAAAAAATTAATATATTGGGAAACTATTACTGAAAATCGTAAAATATATGAGAGATATAAATATTATGGGATATCTCTTTTATTTACATTTCATTTTTTATTACACATTTATTATAGCGAAATATGACGAATTGAGTAGAGACAAGTATCCTAAAAAGAATCGTAAGTATTTGTGCAATGTGCACAAATAGTGTAAAATAGAAGGTGGTGATGATATGGGATTTACAATAGATGATGCTTTAAGAGAATTTAAAAAGAATTATAAAATGACATTACTTGCAGGTGAGGATGGATGTTCTAATGCCATGACCTGGGTACAAATGGTCGAAGATAAAACGATTTTACAACAACTTTGGGGTAAAGAACTAGTTGTAACAACAGGTCTAGGATTTCAAAGCCAAAAGAAATTAAAAGAATTCATTGAACAACTTGTTAAATATCATAGTGTGGGACTTGTTATCAATACGGGAAAATATGTTTTTGATATCGATCAAGAAATTATTGATTATTGTAATGAATTAAGTTTTCCTTTGTTAGTGGTTCCTTGGGAAGTGCATATTGCAGATATGATCAAAGATTTTTCATATCATTGTTTACGTGCAGAAAGAGATGATAAGTATATTAATCAAACTGTTATGGACACACTGATTAATCCAGCAATTATTGAAGAGTCTAGAAATAAATTAGCAGGTGATTTTGATGTGGAAAATGATTTTCAAGTAATGGCTATTTCTGTAGAAACCGATGAAGAATTAGGTATGATGGAAAGAAGAAGTATTAAGTTTCAGCTAGAATTATGTTTTGAAAAAGTTGAAGGAAATTATAGTTTTTTCTGGTTTGATGGTTATTATATTATGATTTTTAATAACTTAGAAGATAGTGCTCTTGTAGAAGTTATTAATGAAATGTATAAAAGAGCTAAAAAGCGTTTGCATTATACATTACATTTAGGAATTGGCTCAAAGATGGTGGATTTTAGAAATATGATTTTAAGTTATAAAAGGGCTATTGCGGCTTGTAAGATGGCTAAACAATTTAATTATCCACAAATTTATTTTGATGATATGGGTGTTTATCAATTATTGTTTATTATTGAAGATCAAGGTATTTTAAGACAAATGTATCGTAGTATGTTAGGTGTTTTGATAGATTATGATCAAAAACATAATATGCAATTAGAAGAAACACTTTATCAGTATTTAAAATTCGATAGTAATCAAAAAGCTATGGCTGAAAGCTTATATATGCATCGTAATACTATCAATTATCGACTTAATAAGATAAAAGAACTGACAGAATGTCAATTGGATTCATTTGAAGAAAAAATGCCGTATATGTTAGCTTTTTATATTAAAGAAATTGTAGAAAAAAAGAAGAAATAGCGGAAAGCTGTTAGCTTCTTTTTTTATTTGATAAAAAGTTTAGCAAACAAAAATGAAAGCGCTAACTTTTTAGTGAATGTTGGTCATTTATATGTTATAATAAATGACATAAAGGGGAGATAAATATATGTTTGATAATTTTTTAATTCACACTTTCCATGATGGAAATTGTTTACAAGCTTATAAAATATTTGGTGCACATTTTGAAACTCATGAAGGTAAAAAAGGTGTACGTTTTACAACATATGCGCCGAATGCTAGAAGTGCACAAGTTGTAGGAGAATTTAACCAATGGGGTGAAACACCTTGTTATATGGAAAAATATAATAATGGTGGTATTTATACAATATTTGTTGAAGGTGTCAAAGAATTTGACATGTACAAGTTTAGGTTTGAAACTCCTCAAGGAGATATTATTGATAAAGCAGATCCATATGCTTATTTTAGTGAGTTAAGACCAGGAACTGCTTCAAAAGTTTATAATATGGAAGGTTATCGTTGGCATGATAGCAAATGGGTAAAAAATAGAACTAAAAATTATGATCGCCCACTTAATATATATGAAGCTTCTCTTGGTTCATGGAAAATGAAGCGAGAAAGTGAAGGTGAAGGGGACGATGGTGAATATTATTCTTATGAAGAATTAATAGATGGAATTATTCCCTATGTAAAAAAGATGGGCTATACACATTTAGAAGTTATGCCACTTACTGAATTCCCGTTTGATGGTTCTTGGGGATATCAAGCAACTGGTTTTTATAGTGCAACATCGAGATATGGTCAACCTAAACAATTAATGAAATTTATTGATGCCTGCCACCAAGAAGGCATTGGTGTTATTATGGACTTTGTGCCAGCACATTTCGTTAAAGATTCACATGGATTACATATGTATGATGGTGGATTTGTTTATGACTATAATGATTATAATCGTCGTTATAGTCCATGGGATAGTGTCTATTTTGATTTAGGTAAAAATGAAGTGAGAAGTTTCTTATTAAGTTCTGTAGAATTTTTTGCTACATATTATCATATTGATGGTTTTAGATTTGATGCTGTAAGTAATCTTATTTATTATGAAGGTAATAAAAACTTAGGTGAAAATATTGGTGCTATGGAATGGATGAAACGTTTAAATGGACATATGTCTGGGTATCATCCAACTGTGATGATGATTGCAGAAGATTCAACAGATTATCCAGGTGTTACTAAACCAGTGGGTGAACATGGTTTAGGATTTGATTATAAATGGGATTTAGGTTGGATGAATGATACATTGAAATATTTCCAAGAAGATCCTGTTTATCGTCAATATGATAGTCGCTTTATTACTTTTTCAATGGCTTATTTCTATTCAGAAAGATTCTTACTTGAATTTTCACATGATGAAGTTGTTCATGGAAAAGCTACGATTATTAATAAGATGTGGGGATTACATGGAGATAAATTGGCACAAGTAAAAGCGCTGTATGTTTATATGATGTTACATCCTGGTAAGAAATTGAACTTTATGGGAAATGAACTTGCTGAATATAAAGAATGGGATGAATCTAAATCTTTAGGATGGGATATTTTAAAATATCCTGATCATGATGCATTCCATCATTTCGCTCAAAAACTCAATGAAATTTATTTGAAATATCCAGCTTTATATGAAATGGATTATGATTTAAAAGGCTTTGAATGGCTTGTGGTTGACGACCATGATCAATGTGTTTTCGCAATTGAAAGAAAAGATAAAGCAGGAAATGCGATTATCGCAGTGATGAATTTTGTTGGTAATACACATGAAAAATACAAAGTACCAGTTAATATTGAAGGAAGTTATAAAGAAATTTTAAATACGGATCAAGCTGTATATTCTGGAAAGAATATCATTAATCCAAGAGCAATTCGCTCTAAGAAAACAAAACCAAATAAAAAAACAAAATTGTTAAATAAAGATCATTATATTGAAGTAAAATTAGCACCATTTAGTGCATGTATCTTTGAAGTGAAACCTAAAAAAGAAACAACAAAGGAAACACCAAAGAAAACAAAAAGAGTAACTAAGAAAACAAAATAAGTTGTTCATGAAATAGAGCATCCGTAGTTTAGATACTCTATTTTATTTGAAAAAAATAAGATTTTATCAATGTAAAAATGTTTTTATGAGTGACAATCTACTAAAAATAAAGTATGATGGTCACGTAAGAGTAATATTGAGGAGACGGGAAAATGTTTAAAAACAAAGAAGAATTTAAATTTGAATTTTCAAGAAGAATTATTGAGTCTTATGGGCGTACTGTCGAAGAAGCTCATATTACTGAAAAATTCATGGTTCTTGAAACAATGGTAAGAGATTATGCATCAGTAAACTGGGCAGCTAGTAAAGCTGTTGTTCAAAATAATGAACAAAAACAAATGCATTATTTCTCAATGGAATTTTTAATGGGAAGATTATTAGTTAATAATATGATGAATCTAGGAATCTATGAAATCGCTAAAGAAGGTTTAGAAGATTATGGAATCAACATTCATGATTTAGAAGAATTAGAAAGTGATGCTGGTTTAGGTAATGGGGGACTTGGACGTTTAGCTGCATGCTTTATGGATTCACTTGCTTCATTAGATTATCCAGGACATGGAAATACAATTCGTTATGAATATGGTTTATTTAAACAAAAAATTGAAAATGGTTATCAAGTAGAATTACCTGATCAATGGATGAAAACTGGATTTATGTGGGAAGTTCGTAAACCAAAACATAGAGTACCAGTTAAGTTCTTTGGTAAAGTGATTTGGGATGAAAATGAAGGAAAATGGAAACATGTTGATGCTGAAACAATTTATGCAGTACCTTATGATGTCCCTGTAATTGGAAATGATACAGTAAATACAAATACTTTACGTTTATGGTCAGCTGAACCAAGTGAAGATTTCCCAAGTAATCATGATTTCCAAAGATATATTGAAGATGTAAGAAGCATCTGTCAAAACTTATATCCAGATGATTCTACGCCAGCAGGAAAAATGTTACGCTTAAAACAAGAATATTTCTTCTGTTCTGCAGGTATCCAAGCAATCATCAAAGCGCACTTAAGAAATTATCCATCATTAGATAATTTCCATGAAAAACATGTTATTCAATTAAATGATACACATCCAGTATTATGTATTCCTGAATTCATGCGTTTATTAATTGATGAACATAATTATGAATGGCAAGATGCCTGGGATATTTGTACACAAACATTTGCTTATACAAACCATACGATCTTAGCTGAAGCTTTAGAAACTTGGCCAATTAGTACAATGCAAACATTATTACCACGTGTATATCAAATCATTGAAGAAATTCATCGTCGTTTTGTAGGTTTTGCTAAAGAAGTAAGTAATCATGATCAAAATTTAGTTGATCGTACAATGATTTTAAGAGATGGTACTGTTTATATGGCAAGACTTGCAATTGCTGGAAGCTTTAGTGTCAATGGGGTAGCAAGACTTCATACAGATATCTTAAAAGAAAGAGAATTACATGATTTCAATGTACTTTATCCAAATAAATTTAATAATAAAACAAATGGGGTTACTCATCGTCGTTGGTTAGCTTATTGTAATCCACAATTAAGTGAATTAATTAATGAAACAATTGGTAAAGGATGGATCAAAAAACCAGCTCAATTAGAAAATTTAATGGAACATGTTGATGATCCAATTTTACAAAATCGTTTCTTAGCTGTTAAAAAAGAAAGAAAACAAATCTTAGCTGATTATATTAAAGAACATAATGGTATTGAAGTAGATGTAGATAGTATCTTTGATGTTCAAGTTAAGAGATTACATGCATATAAAAGACAATTATTAAATATTTTACATGTTATTTATTTATATCAAGAAATGAAATCTAATCCAGATTTCCGTATTTATCCACATACTTTCATCTTTGGAGCAAAAGCAGCAAGTGCTTATTACTTCGCTAAAAAAGTTATTAAATTAATTAATGCAGTTGGAGATGTAGTTAATAATGATCCTGAAACAAATAAATACTTAAAAGTTGTTTTCTTAGAAAACTATGGTGTTACTTTGGCAGAAAAAATTATGCCTGCTGCAGATGTTTCAGAACAAATCTCTACTGCTGGTAAAGAAGCAAGTGGTACTGGTAATATGAAATTCATGATGAATGGAGCTATTACTTTAGGTACTTTAGATGGAGCTAATGTAGAAATTTCTGAATTAGTAGGATTAGATAATTGTGAAATCTTTGGTTTAAAAGATGAAGAAGTTAAAAACTTAAAAGCAAATAATCAATATCGTGCATGGGATTATTATAATAATGATTTAAAAATCCGTCGTGCTATTGATTCATTGACTAATGGTACTTTCTCAAGTAATCCAGAAGAATTTAAAATTATTCATGATGAATTAATGAATAAAAATGATGAATACTTCTTATTAGCTGATTTCGAATCATATGCTAATGCACAAAGCCATGTTGTAGAATTATATCAAGATCGTGCTAAATGGGCTAGAATTTGCTTAGTAAATATTGCTAAGAGTGGATTCTTCTCATCTGATCGTACAATTGAACAATATGTAGAAGATATTTGGCATTTAGAAAAATGTAAATTTTAATTATAAAAGCTCAAGGTCTTAGGACTTTGAGCTTTTCTTTAATATATATTTACTTTTGATAAAACGATAAGGTTCCATAAAATCACGCATTTCTTTAGCGTCAACTTCTTCATGATTAACAAATCTTTGAAAAAAAGATTTGTTTTTTTCTGTCACAGCTTTAATTTCATCGATTGCTTCTTCTAAATGATGTTCTTTAAAGAAGTTGATGTAATACTCTTCGGTTTTACTTGCCATATCTTCATTATTTAATAAGACCCAATTTTCTTGATGAACAACATCAATCAAATTGATCAATGTTCTAGCAGCTTGTTCTTGATCAATCATTTTTTTCACCTCGTTTTTTATTATAGCATAAAACATAAGTTATGCTATAATGTTAAAAAAGATGAAAAAGAGGTACTTTAATGAATAAACCAGTAATTGCTATTGTTCCGTTATATGATGAAGAAAGAGATAGTTTATGGATGCATCCAGGGTATATGGAGGGGGTTATTGAAGCAGGTGGTATTCCTGTTATGCTTTCTTTAGTTAATGATGATGTTTCTTTAAAAGAAACGACTCATTATTTTGGTGGATTTATTTTTGCGGGAGGGGATGATTTAAATCCAGCAATTTATCATCAAGAAAAAGCAAAATATTGTGGAAAGCTAAATCAAAAAAGAGATGAAATGGAACCAAAACTATTAAAATATGTTTTAGAGGCCGATAAGCCTGTTTTAGGAATATGTAGAGGTATTCAGTTATTAAATGCATGTTTAGGTGGAACACTCTATCAAGATTTAGATCAACAATTTCATCCTACATGTATTCATCGACAACCTGCTCCTTATGATCATCCAAGTCACCAAGTAAAAATTGTTGAAAATACACCTTTAAAAGACATCTTAAATCAAGAAACTTTAATGGTGAATAGTTGTCATCATCAAGCTATTTGTCAACTTGCTCCAGCATTAAAGCCAATGGCTTATTCTGATGATGGATTAGTAGAAGCTGTTTATCTACCAGATAAAAAGTATGTGATAGGATATCAATGGCATCCAGAAATGATTTATAAAAAAAGTGATGATCATTTAAAACTATTTAAAGATTTTGTGGATAATTGCAAAAAATAATTATAAAAACAGTAAATGTGTATTGACTTTATGCTGATATATTAGTATAATAAACAAGCTTTAAGTTAATAAAAAGCAAGGGATGGTTCCTTGGCCAAGTTGGTAAGGCAACAGACTGCAACTCTGTCATCATCGGTTCGAGTCCGGTAGGAACCTCCATTTGTGAAAATGCGCTAGTAGCTCAACTGGATAGAGTGCTTGACTACGGATCAAGAGGTTGTGGGTTCGATTCCTGCCTAGCGCGCCATTTTTTCGGGAAGTAGCACAGCTTGGTAGTGCACCTGGTTTGGGACCAGGGGGTCGCAGGTTCAAATCCTGTCTTCCCGACCATTAGAACAAACTAAAAATAAACA
>OJMG01004042.1_pt1 | contig 10544 bp, 6 predicted proteins | sample 1597141 | NCBI WGS metagenome assembly OJMG01 (sample SAMEA2452119, study PRJEB22498) | human gut metagenome | biome: human feces; feature: human gut; material: feces | place: Australia | collected 2012
ATGAAGAGGAGGAGGGAACTCCACGCATCTATCCGGCCCTGAGCATGGGAATCAAAGTGATGTCGATCGGTTTCTTTATCAATCCTAAAGATGCGCTGATATGGCGGGGACCGATGGCAACCAACGCACTGCGTCAATTGGTTCATCAGACCGATTGGGGAGAGTTGGATTTTCTGTTGATCGATATGCCTCCTGGAACAGGTGATATTCACCTGTCGTTGATGCAGGACCTCAAGATTACCGGTGCCATCATTGTCAGCACTCCACAAAAGATTGCAGTTGCGGACGTACGGCGAGGTATCAGTATGTTCCGAGCCAAACAGATCAACATTCCAGTGTTAGGAATTGTTGAAAACATGGCATGGTTTACACCAGCCGAACTTCCTGGCAACCGGTATTACATTTTCGGAAAGGGTGGTGCACAGGAGTTGGCTCAGAGCGAAAACATTCCTGTTTTGGCTGAAATTCCTCTGATTCAGAGCGTTCGTGAGGCGGCTGATGAGGGAACGCCGATTGCCTCTCAGGAGAGTGCTTCCGCTGTTTTCTACACTGATTTGGCCAACAATATGCTCAAAGAGCTTCATTGGGATGCATAGTGATGATAACTTTTTTCACAATCGGACGCAGATGCATGTTCATCAGCAGTTTATCTACAATTGACAACTTACAATAAACTGTTAAAAAACGTTCGATTGGTTGTGAACTGAAAATGAAAGATTCTCGAAAAAAAGACTTGACAAAACGGATTCGAGTTTGGTATAATGAAGATGAAAGAAAATGCAAACTCTTTTTATTACCGAATGTCAAAAGTTTTCAACGGACTTTTTCACCATCATTCACGACAAAAAACGGAGTGTTGATTTGTTCATAACGGTTTTCAACTGATGTTGACAACCTATACTCGATGACTGCTATAACAAATATAAAGTGATTTTTCACATCGCTGTAACTATTGATAACTTGTCATTAGAGTATTGATAAACAAAACATAATTTTACTGTTAGGAAGTTAACAACAACACTAACCGACATTGTTCTTTTTCTTTGATTTTTAATTTTAGAAGGAAAAAAGAAAAAATATAAATAAGAATTGTTCAAATCAGATAAGATGAAGAACGCACAGTTTACAGACGAGCAGCTTCGTCAGATCGAACAGCTCCGGAGCTTGGCCAAACAGAAGAATGCTGTGATCATGGCCCACTACTATACCCGTCCGGAGATTCAGGAGGCTGCTGATTTTATAGGGGATTCATTGGCCTTATCAGAAAAGGCTGCCAATACCGATGCGGATATTATCCTCTTTGCCGGGGTACATTTTATGGCTGAGACGGCCAAAATTCTCTCACCCCAGAAAAAGGTGTTGTTACCCGATCCTAAAGCCGGTTGTTCGCTGGCGGCTTCGTGCGAGGCCAAGGCTTTTGCCGAATTTTTGAAACAGTATCCCGATTATACCGTAGTCTCTTATGTGAATACCTCGGTTGGGGTGAAGGCTTTGACCGATATTTGCTGCACCTCGAGCAATGCCGTGCAGATTGTCCGTTCTCTGCCCGAAGATGCCAAGATCGTCTTTGCTCCTGACCGCAATCTCGGAAACTACATCCAGAGCGTTACGGGGCGCAAAATGGTGGTTTGGGATGGTGCCTGTCATGTGCATGAACAGTTCTCTGTTGAAAAGATTGTGGAATTGAAGACGCAGCATCCTGAAGCATTAGTGCTGGCACATCCCGAATGTAAGAGTACGGTTTTGAAACTGGCGGATGTGGTAGGGTCTACGGCAGCATTGTTGAAGTATGCAGTGAATCATCCGGAAAACACCTATATTGTGGCTACCGAATCGGGTATCTTGCATGAGATGCAGAAGAAGTGTCCGCAGACGACGTTTATCCCTGCTCCACCGAACGATAGTACGTGCGGATGTAACGAGTGTAGCTTCATGCGATTGAATACGTTAGAGAAGCTCTATGAGTGTCTGAAGAATGAGTCACCGGAGATTATAGTAGATCCGGAGGTGGCAAAGAAGGCAGTGAAGCCGATTCAACGGATGCTGGAGATTTCGGCTAAGTTGGGATTATAAATTAATTATAATAAAGAATCCTCTTTGATTGATAATGTATCAAAGAGGATTCTTTATTATTGGAGACTGAATTATTCATTCTTTACTTGCCATCCCTTATCTATATAATAGAAGAATTTAATATTCTTAGCCATTTGGCGGTCTCCTTTATACGCAGAATTTAAAATGCGTCCGAAAGGAGTAGAATCGCTAACTTCAAGAATCGCATCGCAGGAAGCTTTTCCATCTTTCATTGATTCTTCGGTACAAATGAGGTTCTTAACTTTGTAAACTTTCAGTTTATATGCCAGCATATTATGTGATTCGCTATATTCTTTATCTTTTGCTTTCTGGTACATGCTCTTTTCTTTTACAGAAGAATTGGATGAAGAGCTATATGAATTGTTATTATTGTAAGAAGAGCCGGAATCGCTGCTTTGCGCTACGTCACTTTCTGTCGTTTGCGGATTACGTAAAGGAATCTGCTCGTTATCAGCCACAGTGGATTCCGGATAAGTTTGTTCCTTGTTTTTATTTTCCAGTTCTTTGCTTTCTTTATCTTTGATAGGTTCATTGACGATGTATTTTTTACCTTTTTCGGTAAGAGATACAGTGATGAATACATGTTCTTTGGTTTTCGCACGATTCCAGTAACTTGCCGGAATATATTCATTAATTTGTTCGGCACTGTAAGTTAACATTTCATTTGCAGCCAGCTGGCGTAGTTTATAACGCATAGCCGCATCGTTTTCTTCATAGTAGCCAACTTTAAGTGTCGTTACATTGGCGCTGTCTTGAAACATTGGAAGATCTTCAATAGCGTCTTCGGCACGCCCACTTGTAAATTCTTTATTATTCCCACAAGATACAAAAGCAGATACTGCCATAATAGCCAATCCTGTCTTACACAAATTAGCCCATACATTTAGTTTGTTTTTCATAATAGATATATGTTTGTTTATAAAGATTTTGCAATGTATTAATAATATGTAAAATAAACAAGAAAAATGCGAATAAATATTGAATTAATTATTTGAATATGATGCAAATAAAATAAGGGCATCTCAGTATGAAAAATGAGATGCCCTTAGTATTAAATAGATATTTTTGTTACTTGGATTCTTCTGAATTCTGCAACATCTGGAACAACTTATCCAGTTTCGGAGCCATGATAATCTCCGTACGGCGGTTCTTACTTCTGCCTTCCGCTGTTTCATTATCATCGACAGGCATATATTCACCACGTCCGCTAGGCTGTATCTGTAACGGATTCACATGATAGTTCTTAATCAGGATGCGGACAACAGAGGTAGCACGGATGACACTCAAATCCCAGTTGTCTTTAAACTGTACCGTGTTGATCGGTTTGTTATCCGTATGTCCTTCGATGAATACGTCAATATCCGTCTGTTTGTTCAAAACCTCGGCTAGTTTACCAAGAGCTTCCTCACCGCGTTTATCCAGGCGGGCACTTCCTGATTGGAATAATAGTTTATCGGACATAGCTACATATACTTTTCCGTCTTTCTCACGAACGGTCAGTTCGTCGGTACTGAAACCAAGTAAGGCATCTTTTACATTGCTCAAAAGATTCTGTACCTTATCGTTCTGCGCTTTAATCATATCCTGCAACTCATTGATGGTACGTTCTCTTTCGTTAAGCTCGTTTTTCTTCTGGCTCAACAGGGCATTTAGTTTTTCCTGTTCAGTCATGTTGACGTTCAGCATGCTTTGATACTGACGGATACTGTTTCCCATTTTGGTCGTATCACGCAAAAGGTTCTTGATTTGTGCCGACATTTGCGCGTTTGTATTGCGGCAGTCGGTCAATAATCTTTGCAAACTATCTTTGCTTATAGTAGCTGCCATTTCTGCCTGCATGAACTTCTTTTTTGTTACACATGAAGTACATAACAGTAACGTAAGTAAAGTAAATAAAGTAATTTTCTTCATTGTGTTTTATATTTTAAATGGGTATGTATAATTAGCTTTGCAGAAACTCACAAAGTTTCTGTACAGCCAGTGCACGATGGCTGATTTGGTTTTTTATATCATTTCCCAATTCGGCAAAAGTCCGGTCGTAACCTTCAGGCTTAAATATAGGATCGTAGCCAAATCCGGAATTACCGCGTTTTTCTTTGATTATTTCGCCTTTTATCACTCCTTCAAAGAGATATTCCTTTCCGTCCAATATCAACGAAATAGCGGTGCGGAATTGCGCTTTACGGTTTTCCTTTCCTTCCAGTTCGTGAAGGAGTTTGAGCATATTTGCCTGGGCGTCGTGTCCTTCACCTCCTGCATAGCGGGCGGAATAGACTCCGGGAGCTCCGTTCAAGGCTTCCACTTCCAATCCCGTATCATCGGCAAAACAATCCAGATGATAGTTTTTGTAGATATAGGAAGATTTTAATAACGCATTTCCTTCCAGTGTTTCAGCTGTTTCGGGAATATCCGTTTGGCAACCGATATCATTGAGACTTAATAATTCTACTTGATCTCCCAGGATAGCGGCCACTTCTTCCAGTTTATGAGCATTATTGGTAGCAAATACAAGTTTGCGTTTCATCATCTTATTTTTTGTTTTAACAGGGTTGTTCACTACTTATCAACCGGTTATTATTTCACTTTTAGCTTATCGAATCCTTCGCCATACACACCAATAACAGAACTTTGAGAGATAAAAGCATTTGGATCAATGCGTTTTACCAAACGGAAGATGTCGAGTGACTGACGTTTCTTGGCAAGTACTACCAATACTTTCACATTGTTTTTACTGTACCATCCCGTACCGTCGAGTACTGTTACTCCCCGGTCGGCATCTTTAATAATCCGGTCGGCTATTTCATCATATTTCTTTGAGAAGATAAAGAATTGAACCGATTGACGGGCACTGTTGATAATCCAGTCGAGCACAACGCCGATGATAAACAGAGTGACAAAACCGAAAATAACCCGGCGCCAGTCATGGAATATAAAGTAACAGGAACTGATAATGAATACATCACAAATCATAATCATTCGTCCGAGTGATACATCTTTGTATTTATTGACGATAGCGGCGATAATATCTGTTCCACCCGTACTTCCATTGTAGTTGAAAGTGATACCCAGACCTACACCGCACATGGCTGCACCGATAATGCAGGCCATGAAATCCTGCCCTGTACCGAGTAACAACGGTTTACCGTCCGGCGTCATATCCGGCGCTTCTACATAATTGTTCACCACCAACTGGAATAACCAAAGCAGAAAAGTCAGTGTAAAAATAGCATAAGTGGTTTTTATACTAAATCTTGGACCTAATACCCGGATGGCAAAGGTCATCAGAACTGCATTAATAATGAAGTATGACCATTGGATTGGAAATCCCGTTGCATAATAGATAATAGCTCCGATACCGGTAGTTCCTCCGGTAGTTATCTGATAAGGTAACAGGAATGCAGCCCATCCCAAAGAATAGCTTATCAATCCGAGAGTGATGTAGATATAATCTTTCACTTCTCTCATTACTTCTGCTTTTGATAGTTTATGCATAGGATTTTAAGTAATAGGATTTTATAAAGTATTAGGTATAAAGTATTAAGTATTAACCTGGCGGATATATTGGGATAGCGGCTACGGATAATACTTAATACTTATTACTTAATACTTTAAATTACAACGTTTACAATCTTCTTCGGAACGACAATGATTTTCTTTGGAGTCTTGCCGTCAATCCACTTCTGCGAACGTTCGTCGGCCAATACCGCCGCCTGAATAGCGTCCGAAGCTTCATCTGCTGCAAATTCCATATTGAAACGTGCCTTTCCGTTGAAAGAGATGGTATAGTTGACAGTATCTTCTTTCAGATATTCTTCATTGTATGCAGGCCATTGGGCGTCGCATACGGAAGTCTCGTGTCCCAATACGTCCCACAACTCTTCGCAGACATGCGGAGCGAAAGGAGCGAGCGTGATAACGAGCTGTTCCAGAATCTCTTTCTTGCTGCATTTCAGGTTGAAGAGTTCGTTTACGCAAATCATGAATGCGCTGATAGATGTATTATAAGAGAACTGTTCAATATCACCTGTCACCTTCTTAATCAATTTATGAAGGCTCTTCAATTCTTCTTTCGTTGCAGGTTCGTCTGTCACCAGATATTCGTCCGTGCGGCTGTAGAACAGCGACCAGAATTTGCGGATAAAACGGTGTACACCGTCGATTCCGTTGGTATCCCACGGTTTAGACTGTTCTACCGGGCCGAGGAACATTTCGTACATACGAAGTGTATCTGCACCGTATTTCTCAACAATCATGTCCGGATTGACTACATTGAACATTGATTTACTCATCTTTTCAACTGCCCATCCGCAAACGTATTTTCCGTCTTCGAGGATAAACTCGGCTGTTTTATATTCAGGACGCCATGCTTTGAATGCTTCCAAATCCAAAACATCATTGGATACGATATTTACGTCTACATGGATAGGAGTAACTTCGTATTGATCTTTCAGGTTCAGTGAAACGAAAGTATTGGTATCTTTGATACGGTATACAAAGTTGCTGCGACCTTGAATCATTCCTTGATTTACTAACTTTTGGAATGGCTCTTCCATTACAGACACACCCATGTCGTACAAGAATTTATTCCAGAAACGAGAATAAATCAAGTGCCCTGTTGCATGTTCGGTACCACCTACATATAGGTCTACATTTTTCCAGTACTGGTCAATTTTCGGATCAACCAATGCCTTATTATTATGCGGGTCCATGTAGCGGAGATAGTAAGCCGAAGAACCGGCGAATCCCGGCATGGTGTTTAGCTCCAGCGGGAAGACAGTTACATGGTCAATCTTCTCATTTTCTACTACACATTTGTTTACTGTATCCCAAGCCCATTTCGTTGCGTGTCCCAATGGAGGTTCACCTGTTTCGGTAGGCAGGAATTTAGCGACTTCCGGAAGTTCCAGCGGCAGGCTGGCTTCGTCAATCATATAGGGCATTCCGTCTTTGTAGTAAACAGGGAACGGCTCACCCCAGTAACGTTGGCGAGAGAAAATAGCGTCACGCAGACGGTAGTTCACTTTCACACGACCCAGATTGTGCTCTTTTACATATTTCTTGGTTGTTTCTATCGCTTCTTTGATAGTCAGTCCGTTCAGAGAAAGATCACAGTAAGGAGTGACATCCGGACGCGGAGAGTTACACACGATACCTTCTTTTGCATCGAAACTTTCTTCGCTTACATCACAACCTTCTACCAACGGACGGATTTCCAATCCGAAATGTTTGGCAAATGCATAGTCGCGGCTATCATGAGCAGGTACAGCCATAATAGCTCCTGTTCCGTATCCGGCCAGTACATAATCGCTGATCCATACGGGCACTGCTTCACCTGTGAACGGATTGATAGCATACGAACCACTGAATACACCGGTAACACTACGGTCGGCGATGCGTTCACGTTCCGTACGTTTTTTGGTACGGTCGAGGTAAGCGTCTACTTCTGCTTTTTGTTCAGGAGTCGTTAATTGTGCCACCAATTCACTTTCCGGAGCTAATACCATAAAGGTAACACCGAACATGGTATCTGCACGAGTGGTGAAAATTGTGAATTCGAGATCACTGTCTTTTACTTTGAATTGCACTTCAGCACCTTCCGAACGTCCGATCCAGTTTCTTTGGGTTTCTTTCAGAGAATCTGTCCATTCGATCGTGTCCAATCCATCAAGTAAGCGTTGTGCATACGCAGATACACGCAAACACCATTGGCGCATTTTCTTCTGGATAACAGGAAAACCGCCACGTTCGCTGACTCCGTCTACTACCTCGTCGTTAGCCAGTACAGTTCCTAACTCGGCACACCAGTTTACCATCGTTTCGCCCAGATAAGCGATGCGGTAGTTCATCAGGATTTCTTGCTTTTCTTTTTCGCTTTTGGCGTTCCACTCTTCGGCAGTGAAACTGATTTCTTCGCTGCAAGCGGCGTTCAGTCCTTTGTTTCCGTAGATGGCGAAGGCTTTTTCCAGTTCTTCGATAGGACGGGCTTGCTGTTCATCGTTACAATAATAGCTGTTGAACATTTTTTGGAAGGCCCATTGCGTCCAGTGATAATATTCCGGGTCGCAAGTACGGATTTCACGGTTCCAGTCGAAAGAGAAACCTATTTTGTCCAACTGCTCGCGATAGCGGTTGATATTGTTGACGGTAGTGATGGCAGGATGCTGTCCGGTTTGGATGGCATACTGTTCTGCCGGCAGACCGTAAGCGTCATATCCCATCGGGTTGAGTACATTGAAGCCCTGCAGTCGTTTGTAACGGGCGTAAATATCCGAAGCAATGTATCCCAGCGGATGACCTACGTGTAGGCCGGCTCCTGATGGATAAGGAAACATGTTTAGTACATAAAATTTTTGCTTCGAATCATCTTCCGTAACTTGGTAGGTTTTCTCTTCTACCCACCTTTTCTGCCACTTCTTTTCAATTTCTCTGAAATTGTACTCCATAGTGATAAAGTTTTTATTTATAGTGATTTATACTGTTATTTCTAATTCGAGGCACAAATTTACGTGTTTATTTTCAGATAACCACGCTTTCCCTATTGACTTTCTTCTTTTTATTTTGTATATTTGAGGTCAATAAAATAAAGAAATAACAATGAAATATATAAATTTTATTACATAAAGTTCAATAGGTTAATATGCGAATTGCATAACGAGGATAACGAATGGGCAAGAAGCTGTGAAGGTTCTTGCCCATTTTTGTTGCAATAATTCTATTTTAGGTATTGAAAGTGTCAAAAAAGAGTTTATAATAAACTTGGATACCGTTTATAATAAACCCCTTCGTTATTTATTAAAAACTTGAATAGAGTTTATTCGATTTCGAGGTTTTTGTGTAAAGAAGAAAGAATGATTGCAATGAATAACTGGCATCTTCTTTTCTTATTTGGTAAATAATAGGTACAATAGGCTGAATGATTGTATTGATTATATTATTTTACAATATATCATTGTTTTGCTTGATAATCGATCATTCAATGTACAAAGTTCCTGTCGTCTGTTCAATCAGATCGGACTTATGAGTCAGTTCCGGATTGAATAGAAACCAGCATTGAGTCAAAAAAAATGCAGAAATCGTCTGTCATATCATATAATTCTGTAATTTTGTTGTGCAAGCCCTGTAAAACTAAAACAGCATTTCCAAGTTAATCTTTTAATACTAAAAAATACATATAAGTATGAAAATGAATCTTCATTGTTTTGCGAATCTTATCCCGATAATGATTCTCGCGCTTTTCTCGAATAGCGGACTGATAAATGCAACCGAAGTCGGAAAACGTACTGACGCATTGGAAGCATCAGCCTGGAACGACTCTCAATGGATTTCCGCAGTAGACGCCCCTGTAGTGAAAGGACATAACAACGGTCGCGCAGCCGATGGCGCGAGTTGGTTCGTGTCCACCGTGAAAAACGAACAGAAAATTGTCTCTGCCAAGTGGATGACCGCTGGACTGGGAGTTTACGAGTTGTATGTGAATGGGAAACCCGTAGGCGGGGAATTTCTGAAACCGGGCTTCACACACTATGCCAAGACCAAACGTTCTTTCACCTATGATATTACAGACATCATCCGTACCAAGCCAAACGCCGAGAACATGCTTTCCGTACAGGTGACGCCGGGATGGTGGGGTGACAAAATCATAACTCCCGGAGGATATGACGGCATGATAGGCAAGAAATGTGCCTTCCGTGGTGTACTGGAACTAACTTTTTCTGACGGAACCAAGAAGCGCTACGGTACCGATCTCGAAAACTGGAAAGCCGGAATTGCCGGTCCGGTGAAACATGCCGGTATCTTTGACGGAGAAGAGTACGATGCACGCGAACCGATGGGCTTCGAATGTGTGGACAAACTCTCCATACCCGAAGAGAACACCGAATTTTCTGGCGACATTCTGCCTTCGGACGGAGCGGAAGTCTATCTGCGTACAGATCTTGCTCTTGCTCCTATCAGAGCATATATTTGGAAGAATATAGAAGGAGCGAAAGAGAACGAGTTCGGTAAGGTGATTATCGCCCGTGAGTTCGCATCGGGCAAGGAGATGACCGTAAGTCCGGGAGAGACGTTAGTGGTGGACTTCGGGCAAAACTGTGCCGGTGTACCCTCTTTCGTATTCAAAGCTGCCGAGGGAACAGTGTTGACCTGCCTTCCCGCAGAGTTGCTCAATGACGGCAACGGTGCTAAGATTCGTGGCATGGACGGTCCGGAAGGAAGTTGCCACCGTGAAAACCTGCGCATTCCCCACACTGGTATCCGCCTGGATTACACCTTTGCTGCCGGAGATAATTATGTGACCTACTACCCTCATTGCACCTTCTTCGGCTACCGCTACGTCTCCATAACTGCCACCGGAAATGTCTCTATCAAGTCGTTGAAGTCCATCCCCGTTACTTCTATCACAAAGGAACTGGAAACCGGCACTATCACCACAGGCAACGACCTTGTGAACA
>OJMG01004045.1_pt1 | contig 10540 bp, 5 predicted proteins | sample 1597141 | NCBI WGS metagenome assembly OJMG01 (sample SAMEA2452119, study PRJEB22498) | human gut metagenome | biome: human feces; feature: human gut; material: feces | place: Australia | collected 2012
TCCGTTTCCGTTGGAACTGGCTGAATCGGGTGCTGATAAAGATGTATGAATGATTCTTACCGAAATCAGAAATTAGTGTAGACCACATATCCATGAGCCGGTACATTAACCTGTTTATTTACGGTTTCACTTTTTCCTGTAAAGTAATTGGTCCAGTTACCAGGAGTGGCAGGGAAAACAATATCAGTAGCGGTATGTGTAAAGTTACCCACCACCACCAGTTGCTTACCCGTTATACTTTTTACCAATAATGTACGACCGTTGTCCCAATCAGAAGTTTCCACCTTCCATGTCAAAGTTGCATTTGCATCAAACAACTCCGGATGAGCATTGCGCAGCTTCATCAAAGCTGCATAAACATCGTGCAGCCCTTTACGATCGGCGTTATCTAAATATTCCCAATGCAAAGGCTTCCTACCGGTACGGCCATTCTCTTCAATAGAGATGTCATATCCCATCTCTCCGAACTGCCAAACCATCTTAGGACCAGGAACGGTAAGGAAGAAAGTTGTATTTAGTGCCAACTGATTCATACGGGCATCAAGGTCGGTTTTCAGCACACCATCACCCCATTGCGACTGTTTGTAAGCTGTGCGTTCTTCATCATGGCTTTCCATAAAACCTACCCATGCAGTGTTTTTCTCATAAAGGCTACTAAAAGAACTATTTTCAGCATACCCCATAGCCGACTGACAATAGGCATTATTCAAGTTACGCCATAAGTGCATACCATCAGCTGCCAGTTCATTTTCTTCCTTTGAATCACAGAAATGCTCCAAGATAACATAAGAGTCCTTTTTCACTTCCTTGATGGCCGCATTATAATCCTTTAGGACGGCAATGCGACCCGCATCGTAATTGGATGCTGTACTTTCAGTGCAAGAGGTTTGTGTGAACCCTTTCGTCAAATCAAAACGAAAGCCATCCACCTTATATTCCTTCAACAAGAATTGCAGATTACGCTTCACAAACTTACGCACCAATGGGCTTTCATGATTGAAATCATGGAACACGCTATAAGGATGAGGTGCTTCCACATTGAAGTATGGATTATTCTTTGCAGTCTTATCACCATCCCAATAGAGTTTAGCCAGCGGATTATTTCCTGTAGCATGATTATAAACCACATCCAGAATAACTGCCATACCAGCCTCATGACAAGCATCAATGAACTGCTTATACATTGTTTTTGTCCCATAAGCTTTATCCATCGCAAAGAAAAAACAAGGATTATACCCCCAACTGTCATTGCCGTCAAACTCCTGCACCGGCATCAACTCAATAGCGTTGACACCCATTTCTTTCAAGTAAGAAAGCTTTCCCATCGCACCGTTAATGTCACTCGTAGCCGTAAAGTCGCGCAAGTGCAATTCATATATCACTAATTGCTTAGGATTTGCTATTTTAAAATCATTATACTTCCAGTTATAACTATCTTTCTGTATCTTGAAGGTCGAAACGATTCCTACCCCTCCCTTAGGATAAACCAGGTTTTCATTATAGGTAGAAGCTGAAATATCTTTATCATTATCAGGATCCAGTATTTTTTCAGTATAAGCATCTGCCAAATGAATTACTTCACCTTCCTTTGTACCCACATAGTATTGGAAAGCATACTCTTTACCAGCATCTAACCCCGCCAACGTAATCCACCAACATCCGGAAGCATCATCACGATACATCTGCGACTTTTCGTCATTACTTAAGGTCCAATTGTTAAAGTCACCCACAACATGTGCAAAATCCTTATGATTTCCATTCACATCTTTATCATAAAGTACCAGTGTCACTGTAGAATTATCCATTATGTTGATACCTTCGACCATATCAGCCGGTACAGCGGCAGTTTTAATCTCACCGGGTACAAATCCTTCATATTTTGTATCAGTTACCGCTATAAAGGAATCAGTATCTATTCCTTTTTTACTACCATCCGCACTACGAATCACTATTCCAAGTTGGTTCACCGGTGTCTTTCCACTCCCAAACCACTCCCGGATATTCGGACTCAATGTAATACTCCAAATATTAGCCTCAGATAAAGTCATCTTACATTTATCTTTGTTTTCTGCCCACTCTGCAGGCACGAATTGCCAACGACCTTCACTGACAACACCAATATGTACATACACATCTCCTTTATACTCATAGAGGGCAGACTTTGTATCCGCTTTAAACGTAATGACAAGAGACTGATCAGCATCTGGTACCACCGGTGTATAACTCAGACCAGCAGGAATTGCAATTGCATTGGCAGCTTGAGTGACGGATATTTCTTCCCTTTTTGAACCGGATATAATATTCAATTGTGCTGTACGCGCTATTCCAGTTTCATTTTTAGCAACAGAAACCATAATCGTAGCTTTTCCTGACAAGCCTTTTGCCGGATTGATACTGCACCAGCCAATATCCTCACCACTCAGCTCAGCAGTCCATTGATATCCGGCCTCAAAACTGACACTTTGTGAAGAAGCAGCTTCAGCAAAGCTAAAACCTTGTTCAAAAATAGCTTCACTACCGGAGGCAGGAGTCAAATATTCCTGAAACTCCTCTTTGTTGTCACTACATGCCGTGAATGCCAGCAGCACGCTGAAGCATATCAAATGCCATAAAACAAGATTCTCACGTTGAACGATAATTTTCATAATATGAAGTATTTAAAGTTATCACTTCACAAATATAACCGGAAAAGAAAGGGCAAATCAATTAACGTAAAGGAAAACGAGAACAATATCACGAAAACGTTTGCATATCAAACAGAAAGAGGAGACCTTACACAATATAATAGTATAGGGTCTCCTCTTTTATTAAAATCCAGCCGTCAGAATCTAATTATTCTATACTCTAATGCATTCAGTTTAATTTCATTCATCAATTCCAGAGGTTTATTTTCGTAAATATCAGTAGCTACATGATGCTTCCAACCCTCCGGTAAGATAACAGAAACATCTCTATTACGCACATTAACCAATATCATAAAAGCATCTTTACCATCACTTTTCTGATACATCAAGACGTCTGAAGCAGGATACCCAGTTAATATTCCTTTCCGAAGTGCAGGATATTTATTATACAATCCCATTAAACACCCATATTCTTGATAAATATCCGAACATTCGGACCAATCCACGGATGTATATGCAAAAAAATTAATAGGAGCCTCATGTCCAATTTCTTGTGAACTATAAATCAATGCTCCACCATGCAAAAAAACTGTTCCAACAAAAGCAGCCATAGCTGCCCTTTCACTTCCTAACTCCACAATTGGCGACATTTTAGAAGCCTCATCATGATTGGTAATAAAACGTAATTTCATTTTTCCTGCCGGAATTGAGTCATACTCGCTCCAATCCACCTCCAACAAGCGTGCCGCACTACTATCATTAACGAAAACATCCCGCATCGCCTCCATCAAATCCCAAGCATAGTTCATATCAAATCCTGCATCAAAATGATCTTTGCGCTTACCTTCTGCCAACATTAACAATTTCCGATTTGGAATAGCCCTCAGAGAATCAACAGCTTGCTTCCAGAAAGTATATGGAACATAATCAGCAGCATCACAGCGAAAACCATCTACACCAACTTCTTGTATCCAATATTTCATAGCATCAATCATTGCAAGGCACATATCTGCATTATCGTAGTTCAAATCTGCCACATCATTCCATCCCGTTCCTGCAGGAGAAATTATATTTCCGATACTATCCTGAGTATACCACTCTTTATGTTCTTTAATCCAAGCATGGTCCCAAGATGTATGATTAGCAACCCAATCTAAAATTACACTTATTCCTTTTTCATGGCATAATTCCACTAAACGCTTAAATTCTTCTACTGTTCCAAATTCAGGATTTATTCTTTTATAATCTTTGATACAATAAGGAGAATTCACCGTATTTACCTCACCAATCTCATAGATTGGCATAAACCAAACAACATTAACACCCAAAAACTGAATAGAATCAAGATGTTTTGATATGACATTAAATGCATTCTTCAGAGCAAAAACACGTGGATTGATTTCGTACATCACAACGTCTTCTACAGCAGGTAATACTTGCTTTTGTTCAGTAACTATCTCGCGTTTTCCGGCACAAGCATACACTGTCAATAATACAAGTATAGTATAAAATAAATTCCTCATCTATTTACAATTCATTGGTCTGACAAATAAAAAAGGATTAAAGGTCCCCCCTTAATCCTTTTTCTATAAATAAGAGAGCCTTAATTGGCTGTCATTGTAGCATTCTTAGCTTCTGGATCCAATACAATCGTGTATGTTCCAGCTGAAACTTTAATATTTCCACCATCCTGCGTCAGCGCACCTAAACTACCACCAAAGTTTATAGTCCAAGCTGCATCCCATCTGAATTTCATTTCACCATCACCTAATGTAACAGTCACCGACCACTTTTGCGTTTCAGCATCATAATCCATTAAAGTGCCTTTATCCCATCCACCAGGAGTAGCATCACCAATAATCTCCCAACCTGTCTTATCCAAAGTAGCAACCATCTTCTTAGTATCGGCACCTACTCGATAATAACCGGCAGCCTCAATCTTAACATTACCGCCATCACCGATAACAAACGTAGTTGATGTCTTAGCCTCATTCCAAGTAATATCTCCAACAACACCAATCCACGTACCAGAATCATAGAACTTGAATTCTGTATCGGCAGGGAAATAGTGAGTGCCAGTATATTTGAAATCACGAGCTGCAGATTCTACCTTATAGCAATCATCAGCTTCCGGCTTCCAACCATCACCACTCTGATAGCTACCAGGCAATGTCATTGCAGAGCTAGAAAGCTCAATCGTTGTTTCTTCCATACTATAAGTATATTTTCCTGCATTAGTCAAATTTAAAGTAATAATATAGGGACTTGCCTTTACCACTTTGAAATTTTGACCTCCAGCAACCAAGTTACCGGCCAACTCAGAAAGTTTACCTTCTTCTGCTCCATAATTGAATCCCCAGTCATTATTGGCTCTAAATTTGAATTCCTTATCGAGCAACGGAGTAACCACTGTCCAAAGACGAGTAGTGGTATCGTATTCCATCTGGGTATCTTTGTCCCAACCACTAGACGTAGCATCTCCAATTACTCCCCAAACCAGCCCTTTCTCTGATTGGGTTACCTTACCTTCTGCATCTAAAGTAATTTCAATGAAACCTTTACCATCAGCAGTAACTTGCTGATCTTTAGCCAATACTTTCGTAAGGTCTGCACCATCAATGATTGCATAAGAAGCAGCACCATCAAAATTGGCATAACCACTATAAATGCCATCACCGTCAGGGTCACCTATCAAATAGGCAGTAGTGTAGTCCCAATCAGGATAGCCAACAGCTACATAAGCATACTTCCATGTAATATTATCTACATTAGGGTCATAAGGTGTAGCCTTAAAAGTTATTGAGTTACTAGCTGCATCAGTATAAGCATCATATGCCTCAGAAACCAAAGAAACAGTAAAATCATACGTTTGCCCCGGATATGCTCCTACCTTAGCCAATAAAGAATTCATTTCACTATTTGTAAATGCCAGTTTTGCATCCCCTGTTTCTCCTATTACAATACTCTTATTGGTAGAAGTATTTGTTAGAGTTACAACATAATTAACTACTGCAGAAACTCCATAATCTGCCTTATCCCAAGCTATTTCCGGAAATTGCGCATCCTTATTGTCTTTAGTAATAGTAATGTCTGTTTGGGAAAGCGCATGCAATGCAGCAGCAGTCTTCAATTCCAATATGGGGGTAGCATCCTCCTCACAAGACATCAATGCGAAGATTCCAGCCAAAAGTAAATAAATATATTTTGTCTTCATATCATTCATGTTTAATCATTAATATTAGTATCCTTCATTCTGTACCAGGTTCTGATTAGAACCAACATCGTCTGAAGGCAAGGGGAACACTTGATAAAAGCTTTCAACAGATTTTCCTGCCGCAACTCCACCCTTCCATGGCCAAACATAATCAGCAGAAGTATATTTACCGAAGCGAATCAAATCTGTACGTCTTTGAGCTTCGTAGAATAGCTCACGTGCGCGTTCATCCATCATAAAGTCCAAAGTAAAATCACTATCGGAAATAGGTGCGGACGCCTTGTCTGAATATGCACGTTTACGCAAATCATTTACATATCCCAAAGCCTCTGTTTTTGTTGCTCCTTGTCCGCCACGAAGAACAGCTTCTGCTAAATTCAAATAGATTTCACCTAAACGGAATAATGGATAATCTGTCCAAGCTTCCGCAGATGCAGGTTTACTTCCATCTTTATTCACATTATAAAACTTGGTAACGGGAATGCCATTATTGACAAAATCAGCTTCATTTGTGATCTCAATATTTGTGGTAGCTTCTGTACGCAACATTGCTTTACGAGTATCCTTATCACTGCTATCCTCTTTTTCAAAGATATTATATAAAGACGACTTAGCTCTAACACCTTGCCAACCTCCCTTTGCATTCGTTTCTTCTTGAAAATCAGCAGAACCCCAGCATAACAAAGCTGTCATACCTCCCCAGGTCATTGTATCTTCACCTTCATATCTCAATGGGAAAATCATCTCTTTGGATTGGTCATTATCAGCTTTGAACATATCGCCATAAACCGGTTCCAATTGGTAACCTGCTGAAATAATCTTTTTAGAATAAGTCACACATTCAGTATATTTATTTACACCTACATACGTGTCTGCATTCAAATACAAGCGAGACAATGCAGCCCACAGAGCAGCTTTATTAGCATGTCCATAATTATCATTAAATCCAACTACAGGATCAAGCATATCACTTTCACATGCCAACATTTCACTTTCAATGTATTCAAATAATTGATCTTTCATAATTTGTTGTGGACGAACGCTACCAATAGGGCTGTTTTCATCTACAAACGGAACATTACGATACAAATCCAAAGCATACAGATACATCAAAGCACGCATAAAACGAGCTTCTGCACGGAAAGTTTTAATAGAAGCCTTTACTTGCTCTGAACAACCTCGTGAGGCAAGTTTATCATCAGTTGTTTCACGTAAAAACGCATTTGACAAGTTAATCTGATAATACAAACGATAATATGATCCTTTGATCCATGGACTTGAAGCAGCCCAAGAAATATGATTGAAGTCTGGAATACCAGGATCATTCCAGCAACAATGAGCGATATCAGAAGCCAATTCCTGCATATTCCACAATACGCGAATAAATGAAGCCTGAGAACCACCGTCAATGCCGACAACATCCTGGTCTGAGTCTCCACCTGCATTACCACCTATTACCAAACCTGCATATATTTTAGCCAAACTTTGTTCATAAGCTCCTATCTCCTTTCCAAAAACGACATCCGAAACCAATTCATCCTTATCCAATGGAACCGTATCCAGATCGTTCACACAAGAGGTAACCCCTAACATCGTACTCAAAAGGGCTGCCGACAATATATATTTATATTTTAATATTTTCATAACTTCATTGATTAAAAATTAAGATTCAAGCCTAACATAAATACACGAGGGCGAGGATAGATATTATTATCAACTCCACTACCGCTAATTTCAGGATCCAAACCATCATATTTGGTAATAACAAACGGATTCTGTACCGTGACATAAACACGTGCACTTTGTTTATCATTGAACAGCTTGTTAAAAGTGTATCCTAATGAAATATTGTCCATCCGTACAAAAGAAGCATTCTGAACATAGTAACTAGAACGATATTGCCCTGTCTTGAAATTTGTTTTCCATGCAGAAGTCAAACGATTTTTCAAGAAACCAGTTTGGTCATACATTTGTGAACTATCCCAAGCCTCACGATTGGATTGTACATTGTTATAAGCATAGTTTCCAATACTTGCACGCAAAGCAAATGACAAATCCCAATTCTTATAAGACAATTGAGAAGTTAATCCCATAAATACGTCAGGAGCAGACTTTTTGTAAGCGACCAAATCTTCTTCGTCTATTTTATTATCCCCATTTTGATCAACATAAGCACCTTCTATCGGATTTCCAGCCTTATCATAAAGTTGTTCCCATACATAGAATGAATTATAAGGATGATCAACAGCATTTATCATGATATTATAACCGGTTGCTCCATCAATACCAGTATGAATCACACCTTTATAAGCCGGGTCATCATTAAATGTCAATTTGGTAATTTCATTTTTATTATAAGAGATGTTATAACTCAATGTCCAGTCCCAATCTTTTGTCGTGATAGGATGAGCCGTCAAAGTAAGTTCAATACCTTTATTCTCCAATGTACCTACATTCGTCAACAACTGGTTACTAAAGTTTGTACCGGCAGGAGCTGTAACCGTATTCAGCAAATCATCAGTTTTACGATAATACAAATCAAGAGTACCTGTCAATTTGTTGTTCAATACACCGAAATCCAATCCAATATTGTAAGTTGTAGTTTCTTCCCATTTCAAGTTTTCATCATAAGCTTGAGGAGCAATCAATGAATACTTGTTATTACCAAAATAATAATTTGCTCCAGCTTTGGAATACATATAGCGAGCCATATAAGGATAGTCACCATTATTCAGGTTTTGCTGACCAGTAATACCATAGCCCAAACGCAACTTCAAATCAGAAAGCCAATCCACTCCCTTCAAGAAATTCTCTTCTTTCATCTTCCATGCCAAAGCAACTGAAGGAAATAATCCCCAACGATTGTCTTTATTGAAACGTGAAGAACCATCATTACGCAAGGTAAATGTCACCAAATAACGATTCAATAATGTATAATTCAAACGCCCAAAGAAAGAAACAAGATAGTTTTCAGTTGAATAATCTTCCATATCCTTATAGAATTCCTTACCAGTTTCTTCAGCTTTTACTGTAGAATAAGGATATTTGGTCCATGTAGAATTATAGAAATGCTGCCAAGAATAACCGCCCATAACATCGACATGATGTGCACCAAACTCTTTAGCATAATTCAAATAGAAATCCAGCAATGTATTCCGCTTCAATTGATAATAGCTGCTATTTTCCCCAAAACCAGTTTTATAGTTACCTTGGCACCAAGTCATAGGAGCATTATCTTCTATAATAACATCACCTTCACTCTTAGACACGTCGTAACCTAAATTCAAGTTTGCTCTCAATTCGGGCAGGAAATGAAACTTATAGTCAATTTGTGCATTACCAATACTTCTATAAACAGTTGATTCGTCATGCTTTGAATCTAAAATAGAAACGGGATTAGCCAAACCAATATCAACCGGTGTAGGATTATTGCCACTTTTCATATACATAAAGTAGCCGTTACCATAGGGATTTCCATCCATGTAAATAGGCTGTGTCGGATCATATTGCGTCGCCATACCTATTGCACCAGTATCTGCAAAACGGTTTGTATTATAAATACCTTTCACATTCAACTGAATATTCAATTTCTTATCAAAGAAATTAGGATTCAAGCTAATAGCACCAGTCAAACGCTCCATATTAGAAGTCTTCAATATACCATTTTCATTGGTATAAGAAACTGATACACGATAGGGCATGTGTGGTATAGCACCAGAAACATTAACATTGTGGTCTGTACTGAAAGAGGTTTTGAATATTTCATCCTGCCAATCAGTATTTGCCTGACCTAATGCTTTAAACTGAGCACTTGATTCACCGAATTTAGAAGTCACAAATTCTCTAAATTCATTTGCAGACATTACATCTACTTTATTGGGTCTTGTATTAATAGAGAATGTACCGCTATAACCAACTTGTACACGTCCAGACTTTCCTTTTTTAGTATTAATAATAATAACACCGTTAGATGCACGAGAACCATAAATGGCTGTTGCAGAAGCATCTTTCAAAATAGTAAAAGTCTCAATATCATTGGGATGGACAGTAGCCAAAGGATTTGACATACCATTAATACCACCGTCATCTACAGGCACACCGTCAATAACAATCAACGGATTATTGGATGCAGACATAGAAGAACCGCCACGCACACGAATTGTAGCACCAGCTCCCGGAGCACCACCGTCAGTAATCACACTTACACCGGCAGCTTTACCAACCAACATATCAGTAGCAGATGTAACAGCACCTTTTACCATTTTATCTGCACTAATAGCCGTAACAGACCCAGTCAAATCATTCTTTTTGGCTGTACCGTAACCAATTACGACCACCTCGCCCAACAATTCCGCATCATCTTGTAATGTAATAATTACTGAAGGAGCAGCAGCTACTTCTTGCGTCTTGTATCCGATAAAAGACACGACCAACGTAGCTCCCTGAGGAACTGTCAATGTAAAATTACCATCAAGGTCAGTGATTGTACCATTCGTGGAATTTCCTTTTTCCACTACATTTGCGCCTATCACTCCTCCCAAAGCATCTTTTACATGCCCTTTCACGGTGATGTTCTGTGCATAAGCGCCTACAGACAAGAATAACCCTAACATTAGGGTAAGAATCGTTTGACAGATTCTAAGATTAACTTGCTTCATGCATTTAATAAATTAAAGTTAACAATATTAATTACCTATATATA
>OJMG01004051.1_pt1 | contig 10521 bp, 10 predicted proteins | sample 1597141 | NCBI WGS metagenome assembly OJMG01 (sample SAMEA2452119, study PRJEB22498) | human gut metagenome | biome: human feces; feature: human gut; material: feces | place: Australia | collected 2012
TAATATTCCACCAATAATTTTCGTCATCAAACCAGCAAATTTATTCTACATAGTACACCCAATTATCTTTACGTTCAGGAATTCCCGGATACTCTCCATCGACATATCCAAGTACGCAATGTCCGATTCCAACATAATCCCCTTCAATTCCCAAAGATTTTAATAATTCTTTCCCTTCTTCACTTTCAAATTCTTCTTTTGCTCTGTGAATCCAACAGCTTCCGATTCCTAAATCATGAGCTTCTAACATTAGATTTGCCATAACAAGACTTCCGTCATAGACTGCTGTTGGACGGTTTTTGTCTGCTAAGACAACCAATACAACAGGTGCTCCATAAAATGGGTCGGTGTCTGTTCCCATGATATCTGCATTCCATTTAGACAGTTTATCTCTCACTTCTTTGTTCGTAACTGCAAGAATGATCGGTGACTGCTGTCCCATTCCTGTGGCTGCGTAAGTTCCTGCTTCTACGATCTTATCAATGATCTCTTTTGGTACCATATCTGATTTGTACTTTCTGATACTTCTTCTTGTTTTAATCATATCTAATAATTCACTCATGACTTATTCCTCCTATATGTATTCTTAATAACATTCTTTAAAATCCGAAATCTTCATAATCTTCTGGTAAAAAACGGTGATAGATGATGTGACATCCCTCATCGTGAAAACAGTAATAATATGGATCTTCATTTTCTTCTGAAAAACGGATCAGATAATCAAATTCTCCATTATGAATTTCTTCTACAAACACGTTTTTATCATGTTTTTTAAATAACGCAATAATATCTTCCATTTTACATCCGTGTTTTCCAACGATTTCTACCAGTTCTTTGATAAATTCATTTGGGTTTGTATTTTCATGGACGTAGTTACTGCCTTCTTCTGGAATATAGAAGCAAAATCTTTCTTTTTTGCTAGTAACTTTGATATCTCCTAAAGTTTCTTTGATAAAATCTGGTATTCCATGAAGTCTGTTTTTCATCTGTTCTTCTGTATCCTGTGTTTCAAAAAAATGGTTTAACGAACTTAGTGGATAGTACAGACGGATACTTTCTCTTCGAAATCCCAATTTTGCCTGTTCTTCCTTGATAATGTCGATCAAATTTTTATAAAGACGTTTATATCCCATGATATCTTCCCCTATTATATTTTATTCACTCTTTAAAATCTTGTTGATGCTTTTCATCATTTTTTTCGCATCTTTTCCACCAGAATATCCCATGCGGTATACATGATTATCTAGAAGGATTTCTCCTGAATCACTGATCACAAGCATTTTATTTCCAAATAACATGATCATCTGTGGCTTACTAGAATCACTCATCTGAGATGAGTTAGTTAATGTCTTTGTTGTAAAATGATAAGAATACTGATCTAAAACATTAACGATCTCTGTGTATTTTTTATCATCTTTTTTATATGAATATACCTGCTGTTTTTTCTTACCATTTGCATCTTTTGTTACAGTATCAGTCGAAGTAACCTGAATCATTTTAGATGATGCTGTATATTTTTCAAAAGAATATGGTGAGAGCATAACGATCGCAATGATTGCTACGATCAAAATTGCTACAAGGATCTTCATTGTCCTTCCCATTGTAAATTTCATTTTGTTGTTCCTCCAATCTACTATTTGTACCTATAATAGATTAACAGAATTTCCCTCAAATGTCGATAGCTTTCCCTGTGAACTGCTATTTATACTACATTCTTAAAAAATCTTATAACGTGGCTTTTCTTCATTGAATAATTTGTATCTTAGAAAATCATCCAGCACGATTGCTACACTTGAAATAAGAAACCAAAATACCGAGTACAATAAACAGATCTGCCCCTTAAAGTTATATGGAAGATGCGAATAATCCCAAATATCCATCTTAAGCCATATATTTACAATAAAACCTGTAATAAGTTCTAATACCGTGATGATCACAGAAGATAATACCATCTGACTAATAAAACTTATCTTGATCTTTACATTTTCGTTTAGAAGCCCACAACAAAGGAAACATGCCCCACCACATAAAAACATCGAATAATGTGAATATCCACGTACTAAAACTTCCAGCAAAAAATATGCCATTCCTCCAATCGCAAACAGGATTGTATATTTTTCTATCTGATATCTCTTTTTCATAGTCACCGCCCATTTTCATAACTTTCTTTTTATTGTGCGTTAATTTTTCTCTGTCTATTCTATCTTAAATTCAAAAAATCTATATGATGAGAGTATCAAAAATAAATTTTTCCCCTTTGATGCAAAAAATTTGTGGCAAAATCGAGTTATTTCATGTAGAATAGAAAAGTAAATTCATTTGATTTTATGATAAAGAATAAAAATATATACAGAAAAGAGGAAACACTTATGGCACAATTATGGGGCGGTCGCTTCACAAAAGAAACAGATCAGTTAGTTTACAACTTTAATGCATCTATTTCCTTTGACCAGAAATTTTATAAACAAGACATCCGCGGAAGTATTGCACATGTTACGATGCTTGCAAGTGTTGGTGTATTAACAGAAGAAGAACGTGATCAGATCATCGATGGTTTAAAAGGAATTTCAAAGGATATCCAAACTGGAGCAGTTGAGATCACAAGTGAATATGAAGATATCCATAGCTTTGTAGAGGCAAACCTTATTGATCGCATCGGTGATGTTGGAAAGAAACTTCACACTGGAAGAAGCCGTAATGATCAGGTCGCTTTAGATATGAAACTTTATACAAGAGATGAAATTGTTGATATCAAATATTTATTAAAAGAATTAATGGAAACACTTCATCGTATCATGAAAGAACACATTGATACATTTATGCCTGGGTTTACACATCTTCAGAAAGCTCAGCCTGTCACTCTTGCTCACCATGTAGGTGCTTACATGGAAATGTTTAAAAGAGATTACAGCCGTTTAACTGACATTTATGACAGAATGAACTACTGTCCTTTAGGAGCTGGTGCTCTTGCAGGTACTACTTATCCATTAGACCGTGAACAAACAGCTTCTTTACTTAATTTTTATGGTCCTACATTAAACAGTATGGATTCTGTATCTGACCGTGATTATGTGATCGAGCTTTTATCTGCTCTATCTACGATCATGATGCATTTAAGCCGTTTCAGTGAAGAAGTTATCATCTGGAACTCTAACGAATACAAATTTGTATCCATTGATGACGGATTCAGTACAGGAAGCAGTATCATGCCTCAGAAAAAGAATCCTGATATTGCTGAGTTAGTTCGTGGTAAGACAGGACGTGTCTATGGAGCTTTAACTTCTATCCTTACAACAATGAAAGGAATCCCTCTGGCATATAACAAAGATATGCAGGAAGATAAAGAACTTACATTTGACGCGATCGATACTGTCAAAGGATGTATTTCTTTATTTAATGGAATGATGAATACCATGACATTTAACAAACCACAGATGGAAAAAAGTGCAAAACACGGATTTACAAATGCAACTGATGCTGCGGATTATCTTGTAAATCACGGTGTTCCTTTCCGCGATGCTCACGGAATCGTTGGGCAGCTTGTACTTCTTTGTCTTGATAAACATATTTCTCTAGATGAACTTCCTCTAGATGAATACCAGAAGATCAGTCCTGCTTTCGAAGAAGATATTTATGATGCCATCAGCATGAAAACTTGCGTTGAAAAACGTAATACGATCGGAGCTCCAGGACGTGATGCCATGAAAAAAGTTATTGCGATCAATGATACTTATTTAGCTAATCTCAAATAATAAGGAGACCCTTATGAAGAAAAAAGTTTTTCTTTTTGGATTACTGTTCTCACTGCTTCTCTTATGCGGATGTGGTGTGAATCTTACCAGTACAGTAAAATTAAATAAAGACTTTTCAGGTACAAGAGTGATGTCTTGTACCTTTTCTTCCCGCGATTTTCATAGTTATTTCAAGGGAAGCAAAGAAGATCTTAATAAACTCATCAAAGAATCCTGCCCGGATGCTCTTACTTATACTTCATCTTCTTCTGACGGAAACGATACGTATACTTTCTATCTTCGTTTTTCTTCTCTTGATGATTATAAGAAGAAAGTTCGTGATCTTCTTAATTTTTCCCCAGAGATCACTTATGAATATGGAGATTCCCCATTTGTTTCCGGTCTTATTTACAAAGAAAATTTCACATCTAAAGATCTGATGACATGGCTTTATACGGCTTTGTATGAGGGAAAATATATTGACAAAGACTCCTCTTCTGACCTATGGGATTTAAAAAGTACGGAGATTTCTTTCCTTGGAACGACTTATGAAACGAAAGATGATTATGGAAAATATTACCGGATAGAGATTTACATCAAGAATCAGTGTGATTCATCGGTTATATTTACGCCAGACGATGTTACTTCTCACTTACTAACTAATAGAGGAGATAGTTCTCAATTAATAGTATATACAAATGAAGCCTTTCAGAAAAAGATAAGAAAGTCTCAAAACTGGGCTATGGCTTTATATGGCTTTTCTTCTGGGCTTAGTGCAGGAAGTGCCGGATATTCTACGTCTTATTCTACATCGTATTCGTCAAATGGTACCATTTCTACAACAATAACCAACCATTATGATGCAAATGCAGCTTTTCAAGCTAATATGGCATCATCTTACCAATTACAAACATTGGGCAAAATGATGGATAATGATAGGGAAATAAAAAGGCAAGGATATTTAAAGAAGACAACAGTACATCCTAATGAGGGTATAATAGGATATATGAACATTAAAAGGAAAAAAGGAAAGATCCTAACTATAAATATACCTATCAATGGTTATGTTTATTCTTTTGATTGGGATGTAAGTAAATAAAATTGGGATTGAAGTTAAATGAAAGGCAGCTTATTAGGCTGCCTTTTTAATAAATAACTAAAGCATTCCTTTCTCTTTTGCTAGTTTTAAAATAGCTTCACAAATAAACGAAGTCTTATCGTCTACCTTTTCGAGAATTGAACTGACATCCTCCGGGGCTTTAAAGCCGTAGCGTTTCGCAGTTGTTTTCTTTCGTCCTGCTCCAGCTCTTGTACCACCGTGTTTTCCTTTTGTTATTTCATCCATAATCGTTATATTTGCAAAATCCTAATCGGTTGGGGAGGTTTCCCTCCCCTTGGATTTTAGAGTAGAATTTCGAAGTTTACTCTTACTTTCCAGATTCTAAATGAAATTGCGAGTCTCATAATGAATACCGATTAGGTTTTTCTTCTTGCTTTCTCGGTGAAGAAGATTAACCGCTGTAATCATCTCTTTGATTACATTACAAAGATAAGCATTATTTTGATATCGTACAAACGGAATCAAGAAAAAGATTGAGAAAATATCATTTTTAACATATCGGTATATTTAATTAGTTGGCAGTTAGGTTTTAATTGCTTTTTTATATCTTTGCCTATAATTATAGTGATTGATGATTGAATGGTTTAAGAAGTGTGGGACCAAACGAGGGAAGTGAATGCTATTAAAATGATATTTTCTCTAAAATTATCATTTGTTTTACTATAGTTTTACGTAGATTGTAGTTTTATTCTTAATTTTCTGGTTCTTAAATTGTTATGTTTTAAGTGTGGTTGCTATAATATAATGGGACTCCCCATACAGAAACTGTACGGGGAGCTGAAGAAATTATAATAAATCCAACATTAACGGGATATCCTCTTCTTGAATACCTTGTTTGAGAAGAGCTTCCTCGTCTTTCCGGAACATTTCCAGGAAGCGTTCACGGTTTCCATTGGCCGTAATTGACTTACCATATAAAGCGGCTGCTTTCTGGATATCTCCCATTGCCCAAGCGACATGTCCGGCGTTCATATAGTCGATGGCCAATGGCTTCTGTCCGATGATTTTTTCGTAATATTTCATTGCTTGTTCGTACTTCCGGCTGATGAATGAACACCATCCGATACCACGCCATGCTTTTATACAATTGCTTTCGATGAAATCCAGTTTGAAAAAATAATTGGCTGCTTCTTCGTATTGACCGAGTTCAGCCAGGCAACTGCCGATGTGGAAAATAACATTGGTGCTTTCCGGTGTAGCTTCTTCCACCTTTTTATAGTAGCTCAGTGCTGCCTGATAATTTCGGTTTAGCCGGTAACAGATAGCCAGATGGCGGTTGTTCCAAATATTATCCGGTTTCAATGTATCTGCTTTCAGATAAGCATCGATGGCTTCTGCATACTTCTTGTTTTTTTGCAGAGCATATCCCAGTTTCTGATAATATTCCGCACCTCTTCCTTTCAGTGCTCCGATCGTTTCCATTTCCTCATACACTTCTATCGCTTCATTCCAACGTTCTTTCTTTAAATAGAAATCAGCAATCGGGAATAGGATATATTCATTATACAGTACGTTATTAAGTGCAGGAATGTGATGCAAATCGAGTTTCTCTTTGAAGATATCTCTGAACTCATGACGGCGTACGCTAAGTTTGAAGAAACGGTACAGATCGTGCAGATATTGATTGCTGACTGTTCCCGGTCGTTCATTGAATTTCTTCATTGTTTCCGCGTTCGATTTTTCAGACAGTTCCGCCACTTGTTGCTCTCCAAGTTGACTCAGCATCATGTCTTGTTGAGCTTTAGGCAGCTGCCGGATCGTAAAGAAGAGTGAATATTTATCGCTGTTACTGAAAAATCCTGATTGGAGAATTAAATCCAGTAATGTGTTTTTTTCGTTTCCTTCCTGTTTTAGTTGTTTGATGACATCAGACTGTTGCTTACTGAATGGGTAAAACCAATTCTGTACTTCCCGAAAAAACGGATAGCTTTTGAGTGCCGCAAATGTACTCATATATACATCGGCCCCTTCCAGTTGCAATTCATTCATTTCGCGCAATTTGTCTCCCAGACCCGACTGTTCGAAAGCATCCGCCCAATCCGGGTTCTTGTCATCATTCTCTTCCTCATTCTCCTCAAAGCCGAATCTCATGTTTCGCATAGACGAAACATTCTTCAACATCTCGGGAATGATTTCTTCTCTCATTTTCTTGTCTATCTTTTCCGTTTCCTGACATAATAACATCTGGTGATAGATGCGTGCCACATCCTCTTGGAAGGAAGAAATCTCATCCATGAACTCAACCCTTTTGATCAGGTCGGGGTAGAGGGAAAGACGGTTTCTATAGATATGGAAAATGAAAATCACACCTACCAGTGCACGTTGGCTGGCATTGACGTCCGGGTGGCGGTAAGCGTCTAGCAACCACATAACTTTACGCAAGTCAAAGCATTCCATCAGACTTAATGTAACAGCACTGATAAACAGGCACAGGTCGTTCACCGGCAACAGTTCGGAGATAAGCATGGATTGTGCATCCTCTTCCTCTTCAGGAGTCCATGAACTGTTGGTCCATGTTTGCAGAAACATAAATTTGAGTGTATCTTCATGCCGTTTCAGTACATCGTCCATTTTCTCGTCGGATAACAGCCCGCTGACTGCCAAGTCGTCATTGAATGACTCCAGCATATGCAGCAGTTTTTTTAGAGTGTATGCTGACAAATCTTCCGATCGGGGAGTACGGCGTACCTCGTGATAATATCTTGATGAGGCGTTATCCAGCATGAGCAGGCGCGAACGGTCGGCTATTTCCCATGTATCAGCCACAAGTTTTCTGTATACATTCCAGCGTTCAGGGTCATTCGCTCCCTGGCGCATATACTCCAGCATATACTTGTAGGAGGTTTGCAGCTGCTCCATACGGTTACGTAAATCCCAGTCCGGACATTGCCAGAGCAGGGACTCCAACTGCATCAGAGCTTCCTTAAGTCTTTTTTCTTCTAGTAGAGAGCGTATATAGGCGTATTGTTCATTGATCGTTTTTTCGTTCATAATGGTTCAATTATTTATATGTAATAGAACAAAAAGGATGCCAAAAAGTTAGAATCTGACTTGCACCTGTGCCTGTATCATATTAGAATCCTTCTGTCCGTCTCCTTTTTTATCACAAAAAGTATATTGTGCCTGTACACGACATCTGGGGTAAAACCAGTATTGTAGTCCGGCAATGTAATTATTTTGTTTGAAATCAGCCGCCTTGTTCGGATTGAAATAATCGAAAGAGGCAATGAAATCGAAATTTTGTACTAAACGTACGCTGCCTGTCGCATAGAATCCTTCACTTTTTACGTTTTTGTCTTTTCCTGCGAGATATTCCGTACGGAAATTGAAAGCGGAAGTCGTGACGACACCTCCCAGGCTCATACGTTTCTTTGCGTAATTTTCTCCTGTTTTGATTCCTGAATATTGCGAGTCGGCTATGGCATGCCCGGTCCCCCGAATGAAAGATCCTCCTACGGATAGCCATTTGTTAGGATACACCATCAGATTGCCGACTACATCTTTCTGACTGTTTTTATCTTTGGTATTTAGCCCCTGTCCGTTCATGACGGCAAATTTGTATTGCAGGAAATCATGAAAAAGTTTTCCGTGAATCATCATACCAATGTCTCGTCCGGAAGTCATCCCATAACATTTGTCACTACCGCTGACTCCTGCCAGATAGCAGACTGACTGCGAATAACAGTTGATCAATTCTACTGTGGTGGGAGACAACTCGTTCTCAATGGTATAAGGTACTTTAAATTCTCCGATACGTGCTGTAAGTCCGGAGAAAATCCGGTAATCCGTATATACTTCGAGCAACATGCCGCCATTGTAGAAGTCATACATAAAATCGCATGTCCATCTGTCGGTGATTTTACCGTGTGCCATGAAGATGATCCGTTTGATGTCGAATGTGTTGTCCGGATTGGCAGCGTCATCGTATGTGTACCCCAGTTGTGCATAACCGGCCAGACTGATCCGTTCTTTCAGCGTATTGACAACTTGGTTCAATGGTGTTTTCTCCTGTGCTGTGAGCGTATTCTGTATACCGGACAGAATGAACGCGATCATTGAGAGTTGTAAGAGTGTTTTTCGCATGTGACTTGTTGTTATTTGATAGTGGTTGAATTTGTTTTTATAAAAGTTGTATCTATCAGATGATGATGGTCGGAATATGTCTGAGATATCCGGTTGTTTGCTTTCAGCCAGGATACTGCTTTATCTAGGTCGTCAGCTGAGGCCCGCTCCGCTTTTCTGTAAACAGGAAGTGCGATGAGGCCGGTCAGGTTTTCCGGGACACCGATCTCTATCAATACCTGTTTCCATTCTTTTTGAGGGTGCATTTTTATATAGTCTATTCCCAGATTATATCCGGTGATTAGTAGTTCGATTTCTTTTCTTTTTTCGTTGATCGCTTTTCGGGAGAAGGCAGTAGTGGTGAAGTCAATTCCCAATTCCTGTGTACTTATCAGAGACCGGTGCCGGGCATTCATTGCAATAGAGGCTGCCGGGTCGGGGAGGAAAGATGCGTCAATCTGATCGTATTGAAGCATTTGCAGGCGGAGAGGAAGCTGGGCTATTTCCGGTTTGTTCACTTCGGCTTGGCTGATTCCTGCTTTGTTCAGTAGCTGCTCGGTTGCATATTCGATAATGGTATTGCGTGAGACAGCAATATTTCTTTCTTTGAGTTCTTGAAGTTGGTTGATGCCGTTCTCTTTGGAGACGATAAAACAGAAATAACCGTCATTCTTCAGTATGATTCCTAAGTCGGTATGGTGGATAGCCTGTTGAGTTACCGCACTGAGATAGTCAGTAATCATGCCATCTATTGATTGGGTTTGAAAAGCTGCGTCGCGGTCATTGGCGGAATTGAAAGGAAGAATGGTTATATCCAAGCCCAAAGAGTCGTAGATTCCTTGTGCTTTGGCTATGTGAAAGGGAAGTCCGTCCAGCGTCGGAAGTATTCCCAGCGTGAGTGGTTGCAATTCCGTTGAAGGCAAAAAGACACTTTCTCCTTTTTTTCTTTGGCAAGAATAAAGGAAGAAAAGGAGGATACAGAATATGAGTGCCGCTCTCTTCATGCCTGAATGGATGGATAAGGTATAAATAAGGGCAACTCTTTTCACAAAGAACTGCCCTTGTAACACTTAATAGTACTAAATCATTATTCATTAATAGCGGCGATACCCGGAAGAACTTTTCCTTCGATTGCTTCGAGCAATGCGCCACCACCTGTAGAAACATAAGATACGCCGCTAGCCAGACCAAACTTGTTGACACAAGCTACAGAGTCGCCACCACCCACAAGTGAGAAGGCACCGTTCTTAGTTGCTTCAACGATAGCTTCACCTACTGCACGTGAGCCGTGAGTGAAGTTTTCGAATTCGAATACGCCTGTAGGACCGTTCCAAAGAATAGTCTTGGATTCTTTGATTACGTTAGCGAAGATTTCTTCAGTCTTAGGACCGATGTCAAGACCTTCCCATCCGTCAGGAATTTCGTCAACAGCACAGAACTGAGTGTTAGCGTCGTTAGAGAAAGCGTCAGCGATCTTGGCGTCAACAGCCAATACAAGGTTTACACCTTTTTCTTTAGCTTTCTTGATCAGATCTAAAGCCAGGTCAAGTTTATCGTCCTCACAGATAGAGATACCGATTTTACCACCCATTGCTTTAGTAAATGTAT
>OJMG01004057.1_pt1 | contig 10508 bp, 12 predicted proteins | sample 1597141 | NCBI WGS metagenome assembly OJMG01 (sample SAMEA2452119, study PRJEB22498) | human gut metagenome | biome: human feces; feature: human gut; material: feces | place: Australia | collected 2012
AGTATACAGGTAAATCCACGAAGTTACAAAGTGGAGGTCATTACATATTGTCTAATCTAAAAACAACCTTCATATCAGTTAAGCCAACTACATCAGTAGATACTTTTCGAGGAGATTGATCTGCAATTATTAAACCAACACCATAAGAACGAATTTCAGCAAGCATTCTTTTTACTAAACCTTGTGCAATGGCACTTGGATTAGTATCTCCTTGACTGCCATTACCATCTGCATCCAAAAGAACATGAGCTTCTTCAAGTAGTATGACATTTTTTAAGCCACCTTCTCCAACGTAATTTGAATTTACATATGCTAAAATAGAAAGAAGTAGCAGGGCAATGATAAGAGCTTTCTGATCACTGTTTTCAATTGCTGCAAGTTCTATAATCGTTGGTTTTTGTAGTAAATCCTCAATAGGAATAGAGAAGTAATTATCAAAAAGATTTACAAGGCTATTAAGTCTAACAACACCTGCTCGTCCAATATTTTTTGCATCGCCAGTATATCCTATTTCATCGAATGTTTTTTGAAAGCATTTGATAAAATCTGAGATATTAAAATTTAATCCTTTATTGTCGGATGTATATGTATCTAACCATCTAAAATCAGAGTAGCAATTATTTATAGATTCCTCAAATATTTTATCTAATGGTGTAGACATGGAAACGGCAGCAGCGAAAGCTGTTTTTAAGGTTGATTTATATGTTTCCAACTTTACGTTCTTTGGAGGAACGAAAGGATTGAATACAAATGGAGAAATAAAGTTTTTTCCAGGTGTAAATACTTGTAAATCAGGAATACTTTGTACTAATGCTCGATATTCATTTTTAGCAGGTTCAATGACCAAAAAAGGAATATGATGTTCTTTCCATAATCTATCCAATAATCCAACAGAAAAAGTAGTCTTACCTGATCCAGGAGTACCTACTACAAGCATATGTTTCGCCAGGTCTTTAAGTGTTATTCCAATGCTATCTTTGTTACCAGAAGATTTTAATAAACCTATTTCAATGTCACCTGCATTTATTAAATTGTTTGAATAGGTTTTACTGGAACTTTCTGTATCATTTATTGGTAAGCCAGCAGAAATTCTTTGTGTTCCGATAGGAAGTCTGAAAAATTCAGTTGCTTCTTCAGCAGTAATAATGTATGGTAAACGATAAAAATTGTTAAATCCGGTATTGTAAGACCAAATTTGAGAATTCCTGTCTGACTGTAATAAAAGTTCGCTTGTTATCCATGGCAGCGAAATAAAATTATTTCTGTCAGAAACTTCTGTATTGGACAAATCTATAATTTTTAATGAGGGTGCCTTACTGGTATCAAAAGTAAGATGCCCGTAAATTTTAGATGTGATATCTTCAACAGAACGTTCATTTCCATAAATTAAGATGCCATAATTGAATAGAGCATTATTTTTATTCGTCTGATAATATTTATATACTGACGAAACTGTTTCAGCAGCAGTTATGCTAACGCTTCCTATCCCCTGGGTCATTACGCCTTTACTCAATGTATCAAGTATCTGAGCCATTTGAGTAATAGCCCCGTTTTCTTCTAAAGTAAAATGAGTTGGGGTCAATTGAAAAGAAACGGCACAATGAGGGTGCTCGATTAAGCTATTAACAATAGAACCCAGGTCATGCGCACCAGCTTCTAATTTATCAAAAGAATAGCAGGTAGGAAGCATTTCATTTTGCATGACATCAAGATGTTCATCCTTCACTAATGCATGAACAGCAGTAGTTTCAATTTGCTCTGTTGCATTTTCCCAAGTACTAATGGATGTTCTTTGTGTACCATATTTATGAAGTTTTAATGCAGCCTCGCATGATGAAAGAATTCTATCTACCATTTCGTTGCTATTATTTTCTGAATTGTTGATAGCTCGTGAAATAATAAAAATACGAATTTTGGCTTTGTATGGTTGGTTGATAACAGGTTCAGTCATCCATAATAATTCCAAGGAGATTTCTGCCGAATTATTTATTGCAAAAAAGCTTTTATAACTTTGGTATATTTCCGAAATTAAATTGCCTAATCCGAGCTTGATTTCATTTTCAATATCATCTGCTGGTGCATAGTCATCTTTTAAGATTGATATTTTTGGTATAGATGTAACTTCCAAGGCAGAAGCACTAATAAATTCACCATTATTTGTTTCAATTAATTCGATATAGTTTTCCATAAGTACCTCCTTGTATTAAGGGTAATCAATGCCGCCAGGAGGACCGCATCGCAATAGCCGTTTTACTGCTTTAATGCTGCCAAATATTAAGCCATATTTTTTTAGTGCTAAAATCGCATATTCTGAACAGCTTGGAGTGTAACAACAACGTAATCTGGTTTCTGATTTTGCATACCGCTGATAAACCCTGATAAGCCATATAAAAATATATTTTAAAGTCAACAACAGTACCAAGATCTGAACTTTCCAGTAAATTGATATAAAAATCGCCTGTCGACTATTTTGTTCTGCGTTATATGTTTCTTGATGAATAAAAACTAAAGTGATGCACCAAGATACAAATAAGGTTAAACAGATAGTTGATATCGTTACAATCGCTGCTTTTCCGAAATGAATTTCCGGACGGTATAATTTATTTTCAGGTGCAGTTAATTTATTGGTCTCTGGATTGTTTATGTAATGAGGGATTTTTTTCGTGTTCATTAATTTCTCCTAAAAAAAGCAAGCCTCTGTTTGCCACAAAACAGAGACCACTTGCTGCTATTTTTGCCCCAGTAAACAGGTTCGGTGCAGTGCAATTACATTTTCTTTTCTCTCAGCTTCTGTTTCATAGCCTGAATAATATCTTCAGAATCGGATACACCATCCATAGAAACAAAAATTTTATCCCCTGGAACAACCATCTTAAACTTGTTGGTTTCAACTTCAAACTTTTCATCTCCCAGGCGATGTGCAGTTTCTGTTTCAGAGCTGGTAGAAAAAGATGTGACATCTTTGTAGAAAAACTCATCGGTGCTTTCGCTCTTTTTGTCCTCATCCATGTTGAACGTATACCTGTAAATGTAAATCTGAGAAGAACTAAAGAATAGCCATGCTACCTGATAAGAAGAACTTACCCAGTCACCATTTGCACGTTTTTTTGCATATGCGTTTTTATACACGAAACCTTCAAATGAAGCAGGCGGAATTTCACTTACTTCATCTTCATCCAATCCGATTTTATTCAGAGCTTTCTGGCGAAGATTTAGAGAATCACGTTTAGCTCTTATCATGGAAAGATATTCCTCGTCATCAATTGTTTTGGTCATACAGCCTTCTTTACAGAAATATTCAATAACTTTCTGCTGCTCAGGTGTTTTTCCTTCACAAACAGCTCTAACAGCTTTTGCGTTTGGAGAATTGTAGACCTTTGTGTAATAAAGAATTGCAACAACAATCACAATAAATAATAAAAATCCCATTTGCTTTATCCTCCTCATAATTAAATAATGGGTTATATATCGTAATACGCCTGTGGCAACGTATTATGATTAAAATTAGATACAATCCGGACGAGCAACATTAAGGATTATGTATAGTTGTTCAATGTCAAAGTCCGATAAACCAGCTTCATTAGCCATTTGAAGTGCATCCACGTAATTAGGTGATGTACGGAAATGCTTTCTTTCAAAATAATCATATTTTATGTAAGCCATAAAATAGTAATAAATTCCTTTCGACTCAATCATAAGTGCTGCATTTAGGTATTCTAAAATTTTATCAATGGTAGGTCTTTGATTAAGGAATGCCTTTTTACCGTTAAGTAAACAAATGGCAGCGTAAAAGTAATTTTCTGAATCGTCAAAATTATCTTCTATAGTCTTTTCAAATGCTTCCAATGCCTTATCATACATTTTTAATTTTAAATAACACATAGCAATGGATTTATTCAGTTCTGTATTACCTGGATTTTCTGTAAGTGCTTTTCGATAGACACCAGTATATTTATTAACTTCCGGCATTGACATCGAATATACACTATTAAATGTAGAAATAACAATCGGTTTATGACACCAATCACACTCTTTCTGAGCAGTCGTTACTCTCGCCCCACAACCAGGGCAATTGAGTTCTACAACTTGTTGACTCATTATTAGTCCTCCCTTCTGGTTATATGCAACATCCACATAATGATTATTATGGTTTGAAAACACGCTCAAACACACACTCAATGCGTACAATAATAGAAAAAATGAAAATCACACAATATTAGTTGCATAAAATATTCTAAAATGATATAATGTTACCAGTTTGATTCGACAGAAATATGCACTGTTTAGCATATTCTGACAACAGATTTTTACATTTTTGCTTCATGATATGAAATTGTTGAAATGGAATGACGAGAGTCGCATTCTATACAACAGTGGACAAAAAAAGCTTTTGTGCGAAGTATTTCCAAATGATAGTTATTGAATTATACATTTGATGACGGAGCTTTTTAAATATCGTGATTGTCAATAAAAACGTTGCATTCTATCTATATAATAATCATTATGTAGACTTCAATCACACACAAGCAAATTCATATTCTCTAGTTGTTTTCGATGTTCATTGTATGATTCTTTAAGATATATCCTTGTTGTTTCTATACTGCTATGTCCCAAAATATCTGCAAGTTTGGCAATGTCCTTATATAAGGAATAAAATGTTCTTGCAAATAAATGACGTAGATTATGTGGAAACACCTTGTCTTGGTCTATTCCGGCATCGCTGCAAAGCTTTTTCATTTCACGCCAGATCCATGTGCGATCGACTGCATTTCCTCTTGAGGTTTGAAAAACCATACCTTTCTTTATTCCCTCCACCCGAATATAACGCAGTAAACGTACCTGCAAATCTCTTGGAATTAATACTTGCCGCTCTTTTCCTTTATTATATATAGTTGCCATCCCCCTTTTTACAGAAGTAATCGTGATTGCAGATAACTCACTTACTCGAATTCCTGTTGCACATATCGTTTGTATAATCATTCCCAACCGAACTTTTCCTCTATCCATAGCTGTTTTCACTAATTTCATATATTCCTGCTTTGATAATTCCCTGTTTTCCGGCAGAAACACTTCTTTTTGCAATTTAAACGTTTTGACCTTAAGTTCATACCATCCCAAGAACTCAAAAAAACGATTTGCTGCAACCAAAAAAGAATTAATACTGCTTGTTTTATAATCTGCATTCTCCCTCAAATGTTCTTTATATTGAATAATGAGCATCTTATCCAATTCTCTGTTATCCACAAATTCTATTAACTTTTTCAAATCACACATATATTTTTGTATAGTAGCTTTACTTTTTTCCTGTTCATACAGATAAATTTTATAATCTTCCAACATTTTTTCTGTGATAATCTTTTTCATAATATTGCACCTCCAAAACTGATCGGCAGGATCCGTCATTTCATCACATCGCCTGCCCTATCTAACTGTTTGACTTACTTCCTATTAAAATAATATCGTTTTTTTTCCTCATCGAAACGGTGTATCTCTCGCCTCCTGCCAGCCATCACGCCCAGCACTTGGTTCCGTCTGTTCCTTACCGTCACCGCTTTTCTGCTTTTCCTTGCTCTCTTCAAAGGACTTTCTCACTGCTCCATACAGCTTTTCCCGAAATTCCTTCGTTACCGGAAAGCAGATATCCTGATAGATACTCTTCCCCTGTTCATCGGTCTGTTTCGTCTTATAGGACGGCATTGCCACAAAGAGTCCGTTCTTTCCCTGCAACAATGATACATTATTTGGTGTCAGAATATAAATAGTACAAGTCAAAGTGAGAGCTTTTCATTCCGTCGATTAGTGATACAATAAAAGTATCGTACTGAAGGAGGAATTTATCATGGCAAAACATTTTGACAAACAGTTTAAACTGGATGCCGTCCAGTACTATCATGATCACCGTGAACTGGGATTGGTCGGCTATGCATCAAATCTAGGCATCAGCCAGCAGTCTCTGTCCAGATGGCAGAAGGAGCTGCGGGAATCCGGTGATCTGGAATGCCGTGGATTCGGCAATTATTCTTCGGATGAGGCAAAAGAGATTGCCCGTCTGAAGAGAGAATTACGTGATGCCAAGGACGCACTTGATGTGCTAAAAAAAGCCATAAACATTCTGGGCGAATAACGGAAGCTGTTTATCTCGAAGTTACCGTTAAAGCAGAAAACGCTAAAAAAGCAGGACGCCGGGTTTCTGTTTCCGGAATGTTAAAATATTTAGGCGTTTCACGGTCAGGGTATGCCGCATGGAAACGGCATATACCATCCGATACTGCCAAACGCAGAAAACTGCTCAAGGACAAGATCAGTTTAATCCTGAACGTCCAAATGCAGTCTGGTGTTCAGATATCACATATATCTGGACGATGGAAGGTTTTGTATATCTGACCAGCATTATGGATCTGTATTCAAGAAAGATCATTGCATGGACGCTTTCCAAAATATTGGAAACATCCTGTGTGATTGAAACTATAAACAAAGCAAAAGCAAAACGCAGCACCGAATTACCTTTGATCATCCACAGTGACAGAGGCAGCCAGTATGTATCGAAAGAATATAAAAAGGCAACAGCAAAAATGAATCGAAGCTATTCCAAGAAAGCTTTTCCTTGGGATAATGCCTGTACTCCTTATTGATCTGTTGGATACAGGTAATAATACCGGAGTTCTTTGTCACACAAACCGATTCATCCGGACTTTGATTGATGATAGGCATCAGATCAACTGTCCATGAACCAATGTCAACAACAAGCACCTTTGCCGGAAACTCACTAATCTGACTGGCAACCGCCGCAAAGCACTGTGGATATACTGAAATCCGCTCAATCGTAATATGATACTGCTTTTTCTCATACTTAAATGTTACTTCCCGATTCTGATCCAGATACTTGATAAATGCCTCTTTCTCTTTGCCAAAACGGATAAGAGGAAGTCCCACTGCCCAGTAAACATTGGCGGTTCTCTTTCCAAGCCGTTCTAACTCTTTGGCTGTCGCAGCTAATGAAAGCAGATAATAATTTTCATCCTCCACTTTGCTGTCCTTGACCTTTAATCGCTCGCTTCCGACCTTATAATACTTTCCATCTTTCTCCAAGACGTTTTCAAACAATGCCGGCTCCGTGGTAATCTCACGAATCCCGGAAGTAAAAGTCTCATGTACTGTTTTCATATTTGACCAGCCGTGGTCAATAGCGATAACTACTGTATTTTTATCCATAATGATCCTCCTTATCCTTAGCAAAGCTATCATTTTTATTGTTTCAAGGTTCTTTTTTCATTGAAGGCTTTCTTATTCCTCCCCAGTATTTTCTTCATACAAGGAAAACAATAATCTTGTTCCTGTCGATACGGACAACCTTCGCAGTCTCTATCCTGCTGCTCCTTTTGATCCGATTTGTCAGGCATCCTCTCTGTAAAACATTTTTGTGAGATACAACGACTACTATTTCCCCAAAAATACCTGCATTTCATACAATCTTGTATTTCATTATCCAAGCGATCCTGATATTCCACATCTATATGATGTGGTCTTTTTCCAGATCCTATTTGAATGATTCCCATTTCCTACATCCTCCTGTAAACAATTCAGTATATTGAATGCTCTTTAAGCACGTAGGTACACATTTTTAATTCATCGTCCTTGTGTACTAAGGAATTACAAGCATGTCACATTCGTGAGCACGAGGCTGAATTTATCAACCATCTCCTCTGTTGCCATTTCGAGGACCAGGAGATCCTATAATCTCCTTCATGCGCAATTATCATTCTGCCATGCCAAACATCATTATCTGCTCCATCTTCATCTCTCGATCCTTCGACTCTCATCGCAAATTACCACTGATTATTGTTATGATTACACACCAGAAATCTCCATGTTGTAATTGATGATATTCAATTGTCCACAGGTATTTTCAACCTGTAGCCATAGAATACACTCTTTGAAACAAATTGTATTGAACCTTAAAAGACCAATTTAGTCCTTTCAAGTTCTCTTTTGTGAACCTTTCGTATTTATTATACAGTTCCCTTTTGTGAACGTCAATATCTTTTTACATTTTTGTATTTCACATTTGTGAACTATTATGGTATTATAATTAAAATAAACGCTAAATAATGGGAGGTATATATGAACGCCGAAAGCATCGCCGACAAAATCAAAAGATATCGTAAAATAAATAATATGTCGCAGGAAGAACTAAGCACTCTCTCCGGCATCAATGTATCTACCATAAAGAAATACGAATGCGGATACCGTAATCCAAAACCAGAGCAGCTCGTCAAAATAGCAAATGCACTCAATGTTAGTGTTTTGGCATTCCTTTCCTTTGATCTCACTACTACCAGTGATATTCTTGCATTACTTATCAAATTAGCTGAAAACTCCGATTTGGAGATAGAATGTCAAAAAGATAACTCCGATAATTATGTAACAAACACGATTTCTTTGTCTTTTAAGGATCCTGTCATAAATCAAACCCTTGTAAGATATCTGAAATACAAAAAGGCATTGGAATCATCAGCAAACTCTTCTGCAGAATCTGCTTCTGATCTCCAACGCCAGTTAGATGAACTATTAATTTGTAAGAAATAAATGAATAATTATCGTAACAAAAAATACATACCTTAATTAAGCCCATAATGCAAAAATCTATGAAAAAATATTTAATAGAGACATTATTCCATTTTTAAAACCATATCATAAAAGTCTCAAAAACTTTTTGTTATGAAAAATCCACTCCCTTCAACACTTAATTCTGGAAATGTATTGTCATCTTCATCTACATCTCCACTTTCAGTCTCATATTCTTCTTCCAAAAATCCAGTTTGTTTCAATCTAATAAAAATAGAATATAATTCGGGAATCGTAAGACCCTGTGTTTTCGCATACTCCTTACTAAAACTATACCATTTATTATTATATGTATGTCCTCTTGTTTTTAATGATTTACTTTTAGCCGCAGATTGTTCACAAAACTTTTTATAATCCACTAAATATTGAATTTCTCGATATGACATGGTACTCAATATATTTAAATATTCATCAAACTCATTTACACCAATATGATTTCCTGATAAATATCCATTTCTAATGAGATTTCCAAAAAAAACCACTTTATCATTTGAAGCTAATCGTTTTATAGCCTCTACCACTCTAGCATAATTAATAAGAAATTCTACATCATTTACCATTTCTCTTGTTATAGTAGCACTATCCGACAAGATAACATCAATTAATTCTTGTTCCTTATTTTGCTGAAAATCCTCTAAAGTTTTATCTATAGAAGCATTAACCAAATCCCCTATAACCGGTATCTTCCCAACTACCCCCGCTACTCCAGCGGTTACTACAGGATTTCCTTTTATGTCAATCAATTCATTAACACTTTGCAAAGATGATTTTATCTGTTCAAAGTCCTCATACATAATACTTTTTCTTATATATCATATCCTTCAAAATTTGTTTTAATAATATCAGACATCACACCAAAATCTCTATTTGCATCATCTAACGTCTGATGTCCAACGAGAAAATCATACATATCCAGCATCCAAGGATTGCTACCAAATACATGTTGTCTCACTCTTTTATTAAATACATTTGGAAATAATTTTTCCCATATTGAATACCTACCCATAAATTGCATTAATTCATACAATTGTTGATCTGCATTTCCATTTGCTGCTTCATATTGTTGCGATAAACTATTTATTTGATATGGTAATTCTTTTTGTAAAATAAAATCAGATTGGTCTTTATTATTTTTATCATCATATTTATTTCCAAAGGTGAATTTTCTTAAAAATAAATATCCTGTTGCTCTAGCATGAAATTCTGTCCAAAAAAACAAATGGTCTATGTATCATTTCCCTTTGAACAACATCATAATTCTCCAATCTATTCATTTTTACATAATTCATATAATCAAATACATGTGTCATTTCATGTATAACTGTTCCTACCCACTGCCAATCTTGCTGTTTGACCGCATTAAAAAAATAATCTCGATTTATTGCTATGGTAAACATTCCGCCAATTGTCTTTGGAGGAATTGTCAGTCCTCTATTTATCTCCACCACTTCTTTGGATATAGAGCTATCTCCTTCAAAAAGTTCAGGTCTTTTTTTTATATAAACATCGCTAATACGCTCTGCAAATATAATATCCACATCTATCGAATTCAAATCTAAATAATTATAATAATCCTCCAAAACCAAAGATAGCATTTCATTTAATTGTTTTTCAATTTCCTCATCCATAAAATACCTCTCTTTAAATAAAAACAAAAAATTACCTTATATGTATTACTAAAAAAATTAGGCAACATTGGAATTGTTTACGTAATAAAACATATACTAAAATCCAACGCCAATAAGTTGAACTAGTAATTTATAAGCAATAGCTAGTTGCAATAATAGATTTTAAAGCTTTATTTCTATATTGCCCCTACCTTATACCATATAATGGCTCAGTTGTCAAGACAAAAATTTAATATTTTTATAATGAACTGATAT
>OJMG01004062.1_pt1 | contig 10499 bp, 10 predicted proteins | sample 1597141 | NCBI WGS metagenome assembly OJMG01 (sample SAMEA2452119, study PRJEB22498) | human gut metagenome | biome: human feces; feature: human gut; material: feces | place: Australia | collected 2012
GGCACGCCGACATTGGCTTGCGGTGTTCCTCTGAAAGGAATGTCATGGGTGTACCACACTTCGATGGTGTTCGAGTTGATGGAAGTGCGTGCTATCTTGCAGTTCAGTCCCAGATGCTTGCCTTCGCCGGCAGGAGTGAACCCTTTACCGAATTCGAAAGGGGTTGCGGCGGAAATAATCTTTCCGTCAGGCAGCTCCGCCCATTTATAAGCTTCGCGACCGGCATAGTCGATATAATTCTTGATGACGGGCTGTTTGTCTTCGCGAATGCCCTCGGTCGCAGTCTCTTTCTCCCCTTTGGGAGAGACGCTTTCCAGTGCCACTTGGTCGCCCGATACGGTCATCTTTATCTGTCCGGGGCGGATTTTACCTTTATAGCTGGATTGATAAATGACTTCAATTCCTTTGGCATTCTTTACTTTCTTTTGAAGGTTCTGTGCGGCGGCTGCCGAAACGGTCAGCAGACAGAGCATCAGTAACCATGCGTTTCTTATTCCGGTTCTTCTCATGTTTAATGCTAATAGTTAGTAATTAGAATGATTGTACGATAGGCAAAGTTAATCATAAATCCGTAAAAGATTGCATCTTAGCCTCTGTCTTGAGCAATAATTTATAGATTTGACCATTTATTAGTATCCTTAAGCCGTTTCCTGCGTATGGCTAAGGTTTTCTGGGCGGCAGATTATTACGTCCTATTGCAATGGAACGTACGTCCTGCCGTAATGGAACGTACGTCCTGCTGCTGTGGGACGTATGTCCTGCTGCCGTGGGACGTAATAATCCACCGTATAAAAAGTCTTAGCCTAAGGAAAGAAAATGCTTAGTCCGACCGGTGGAGTGACTTCCTGTCAAAGGAAACAGCTTTAGTCATAAGTTATATCTGTTGGTTGGATATTATCATTATATATTTTCATTTTGCAAATGATGAGAGTAAAAATAAAGGCATACAAATGCCTTACCGGTTAATTTTTAGCTTATTTCACCTTACAGATTGATTTAAATACCTATATTTGTGTTTCTAAACTAACAAGAGAAATGGCATATCAGTTTACAAGAATAGCGGTAAAGATTGGAAGTAATGTACTGGCGCGCAAGGACGGCACGCCGGACGTGACACGGATGTCGGCGCTCGTAGACCAGATAGCGGAACTGCATAAGGCAGGAGTGGAGGTTATTTTAATCTCGTCGGGGGCAGTCGCTTCGGGACGGAGTGAAATCAAACCGTCCAAGAAGTTGGACAGTGTTGACCAGCGGCAGCTTTTTTCTGCTGTGGGACAGGCGAAACTGATAAACCGTTATTATGAACTCTTTCGTGAGTATGACATTACCGTGGGGCAGGTGCTCACCACAAAGGAGAGTTTTGCCACGCGTCGTCATTATCTCAACCAGCGCAACTGCATGATGGTGATGCTGGAAAACGGAGTCATTCCGATTGTAAACGAAAATGATACCATTTCGGTGACCGAATTGATGTTTACCGATAATGATGAGTTGTCGGGTTTGGTTGCTGCAATGATGGATGCGGAGGCTTTGGTTATCCTGAGTAATATTGACGGCGTGTATAATGGTAATCCGGCAGATCCTGACTCATATGTGATTCGTGAAATCGCTCCTCAACAAGATCTATCCCAATATATCCAATCTGGCAAATCCCAATTTGGACGTGGCGGTATGTTGACAAAATGCCGTATCGCTCGCAAAGTGGCTGAAGAGGGAATTGAGGTGATTGTTGCTAACGGAAAGCGAGAGAATATTTTACCTGAAATTCTTTCTGATAAAATTGAAACGATCTGTACTCGTTTTATTCCTTCTGAACGTGTTGTTTCACCCGTTAAAAAATGGATTGCGCATTCCGAGGGTTTTGCTAAAGGTGATTTGCGAGTAAGTGAGAGTGCTTATGAGGCGTTGACAAAACCAGAGGCAGTCAGTCTGTTGCCGATTGGTGTGACGGATGTACAGGGAGACTTTGAGAAGGGTGATATTGTACGGATTTTGGCTCCTGATGGTCGGCAAATTGGTGTCGGTCGTATCTCTTGCGATAGCGCTAAAGCGGCTCAACTGGCGGGAACTAAAGGAGAACGTCCTCTGATTCATTATGATTATATGTATTTAGATCAGCTTGATCTTGAATAAGGTTGATCTTTTTATATTAAGTGTTACTCGATATGGAACTAAACGAACTTTTTGAGAAAGCTGTTGTAGCTTCCCGTAGTTTAAATCTGACACCTGCGTCCAAGATTGATTCTATTCTTTTAGCGGTTGCTGATGCAGCAGAGGCGAGGACTGATTATATTCTTGAGGCTAACCGTCGTGATTTGGCATTAATGGACGAATCTAATCCGATGTATGATCGGTTGATGTTGACTGCCGAACGAATTAAGGGTATTGCAGACGATATGCGAAATGTGGCGTCATTGCCTTCACCATTAAATCATGTGTTGGATGAGTTTGTCCGTCCTAATGGAATGAAAATTACTAAAGTATCGGTTCCGTTTGGCGTGATTGGGGTGATTTACGAGGCCAGACCTAATGTCAGTTTTGATGTCTTCTCTCTCTGTTTGAAATCGGGTAATGTTTCTGTATTGAAGGGAGGGCATGATGCCCGTTATTCAAACGAGGCGATTGTCGATGTGATCCGTGATGTGTTGTGTGCGAATGGTGTGGACGAACATACCGTGACGCTTTTGCCTGCAGATCGTGAAGCGACCGCAGCTCTGTTGGATGCAGTCGGGTATGTGGATTTGTTGATTCCTCGGGGAAGTAAAGGTTTGATCGACTATGTGCGCAAGAATGCACATATTCCGGTTATTGAAACAGGTGCAGGTATTTGTCATACTTACTTTGATGTTAAAGGTGATGTTGCCCAATGCGCTAATATTGTCTTTAATGCCAAAACACGTCGTGTAAGTGTATGTAATGCGTTGGATTGCTTGATTGTTCATCGTGAGCGTTTGGCTGATCTCCCGGCTGTGTGTGAGAAACTCGCCTCAAAAAATGTGCTGATTTATGCTGATTCAGATGCCTATGCTGCCCTCGAAGGTCGTTATCCAGCAGATTTGTTAGTTCATGCTACGGCTGAAAGTTTTGGAACGGAGTTCCTCTCGTATCGTATGGCGATTCGCACTGTCGGATCGTTAGAGGAGGCTTTGGAGCATATTGTTCGTTACTCTTCCAAGCATAGTGAGGCAATTGTGAGTGAAGATCCGGAAGCAATTCAGATTTTTCAGCACAGAGTGGATGCTGCATGTGTTTATGCTAATGTTTCGACTGCATTTACTGATGGAGCCCAATTTGGCTTTGGTGCTGAAATCGGTATCAGTACTCAAAAGTTGCACGCGCGTGGCCCGATGGCTTTGCGTGAGTTGACCAGCTATAAATACTTGATCAATGGAGATGGTCAAGTGCGCTCTTGATTGTTCTTTTATTAAGAGGTAGTTTGTTAGGTTAGTTATTTATTATCCTACATGTCAATAAAAGTCTGCGTGATGTGATGTCGCGCAGACTTTTTTATTGGTGCGTTTATCGCTCTGGGAGAACGTTTTTTATTAGTAAAATTATTTGAGCATTCACAATTTAAAGCATTTCCTGTAATTTTGCCCGTCAGTTTTCATGAGGATGAGAGCTGTTTGTGTGTTTTTAAATTCAATTTTGTTATGAAAGGATTGTTGACAATTGGCATGTTAGTCGTTTCGAATATCTTTATGACCTTTGCTTGGTATGGTCAGCTACGTCTCAAAGGCCAAAAATGGTTCGATAGCTTGCCGTTGGCTGGAATCATTCTGTTGTGTTGGGGTGTTGCATTAGTGGAGTATTCGTTTCAGGTGCCTGCCAATCGTATAGGGTTTCATGAGAATGGAGGCCCCTTCTCGTTGGTTCAATTGAAAGTAATACAAGAGGTTATATCCCTTTTGGTCTTTACACTCTTTACATTGATCTTCTTTAAGAATGAGGCGTTTCGCTGGAATCATGCGGTTGCCTTTATGTTTTTGGTGTTGGCCGTCTATTTTATTTTCAAAAAATAGTTCCGATTATTTGCATATTCAAAAAAATGACCTACTTTTGCAATGAATTCAAATTTGTAATAATTACAATCTTATATTTAATATACATTAACAAAGGATGTTCTTGTAGTAATATTTAATATTACCTATTGAAGAAAAAACATCTGAAAACCAGTAAAAGTTCTATGTTTTATATACTTTTGCACTAATTTTTATATTTAATAACATTTAAGAAAATCATGAAAGGAATTGAGTTTAACCCCAAGTTATTCTCCACACTTAAGAATTACACAAAGGCAGATTTCAGCACAGACCTCATGGCAGGTATTATTGTGGGAATTGTAGCATTACCATTAGCTATTGCTTTTGGTATTGCCTCAGGAGTAAGTCCGGAGAAAGGAATCATTACTGCTATTGTAGCAGGTTTCATTATTTCATTTTTAGGAGGAAGCAAAGTACAGATTGGAGGTCCTACAGGTGCTTTCATTGTTATCATTTATGGTATCATCCAGCAATACGGAATCGAAGGATTGATGGTAGCCACTATGATGGCAGGAGTTCTCCTTATATTATTAGGAGTATTCAAGCTCGGTACTGTCATCAAATTTATTCCTTATCCTATTATTGTAGGCTTTACCAGCGGTATCGCAGTAACGATTTTCACCACTCAGATTGCTGATATATTTGGTTTAAAATTTGGCGATGAAAAGATACCAGGAGATTTCATCGGAAAATGGATTCTTTATTTCCACCATTTTGATACAGTCAACTGGTGGAATGTAGCAGTCAGTCTGGTTAGTATCATCATCATTGCCATCACTCCAAAATTTTCCAAAAAGATTCCAGGCTCACTGGTAGCCATCATCTTTGTTACACTCGGAGTATACGCTCTGAAAATGTATGGAGGCATTACCTGTATTGATACAATCGGCGATCGTTTTAGTATTAAAGCACAACTACCAGCTGCAGCTATTCCAGCTTTAGACTGGGAAGCAATTAAAAATCTGTTTCCTGTAGCAATCACAATTGCTGTATTAGGAGCCATCGAATCCCTGCTGTCTGCTGCTGTGGCCGATGGAGTCATTGGCGACCGTCACGACTCAAATACAGAACTCATTGCACAAGGAGCAGCTAATATCATTTCACCGATATTCGGAGGAATTCCAGCAACCGGAGCTATCGCACGTACGATGACCAATATCAACAACGGAGGCCGTTCTCCTATTGCCGGTATTGTACATGCTGTTGTATTACTACTTATTCTGTTGTTCCTTATGCCACTGGCACAATATATTCCTATGGCATGTCTGGCAGGAGTACTGGTGATTGTTTCTTATAACATGAGTGGCTGGAGAGTGTTTAAAGGACTGTTGAAAAACCCAAAATCGGATGTCACTGTCCTGTTGATTACTTTCTTCCTGACCGTAATCTTCGATTTGACAGTCGCTATTGAAGTAGGATTGGTTATTGCCTGCGTACTGTTTATGAAGCGTGTAATGGAAACCACTCAAATTTCTGTTATCACCGACGAAATAGATCCGAACAAAGAATCTGATTTAAAAGTAAGCGAAGAACATCTGATTATCCCGAAAGGAGTAGAGGTATACGAAATAAACGGTCCTTACTTCTTTGGTATTGCTACCAAGTTTGAAGAAATCATGGCACGCTTGGGAGACCGTCCTACCATCCGTATCATCCGTATGCGAAAAGTTCCTTTTATCGATTCTACCGGAATTCATAACCTGACTACCCTGTGTAAAATGTCACAGAAGGAAAATATTCACATCATTCTGTCGGGAGTAAACGACAATGTACACAAGGTATTGGAAAAATCCGGCTTCTACGAACTGCTGGGTCAAGAAAACATTTGCAGTAACATCAACGAAGCGCTGGAAGTAGCGAATAAAGAAATAGCCGAACTATCACGGTAGTACGGCTACCTCTTATTTATTTAATAACCCTTAATGAATAATATCCATTTATTAAAACATATTACAAAACATACTTTTCTTGTAGATTTATTTGCAGAATATCAGAAAAGCCGTACCTTTGCATCGTGTTTTTCATAGTATTAGATTTAAGGTTAACAAAGGTTGGAGTACAGCGGTACTCCTTTTTTTATGCCCATACCTCTGATACTATATTTCAAACAGTAACACACTATACTTACCGAATACAAAAAAGCTATCCCAAATTTTACTTTGAGATAGCTCATCTATCAGATTTTCTTGTTAAAATCTTTATCAGAAACCGATTTTATCTTCTTCCTTTAATAAGAAGCAGTAGCATAAAGTCCGGCTTCCTGCAACAAAGACACAATACGGTCTAACTCTTCATGAGTCGCTTTTTGCAGTAGCTGATCGGGAGTTTCCCTGTCTATCGTATAAATCATTACCTGACGAGGAGCAATCTCCTTTACTACCTTTATCCATTCCATTACAAAATCATCCGTTGTATTGTCTACGCTCCTTCCGTCCTCTGTCGTCCCTTTCATAAACATAGTCTGTACAATCAGATTTCCCTTGAATGCCTTCATTCCTTCAATAATACGCTGTACATCGTAATGACCAGTAGGACGGTCTACCATACGGATATACTCTTCGTTGACAGTATCAAGTTTTAGAATATTATTGTCTACCTTATTCAGTGCCGCAAACACTTCCGGTTTATGAATAAATGTAGAATTACTCAACACACTTACTTTTGCATCTGGAAAATATTTATTACGCAACTCCAATGTATCTTCTATAATCTCCGGAAAATGAGGATGCGCGGTAGGTTCTCCATTTCCTGCAAATGTCAATACAGTAGGAATAACTCCTTCTTCCTGCATCTTTTTCAAACGGCTTTCCAATGCTTCACGCACCTCTTCCCGTGTAGGAAGCTTACGCGTAGGACGATGATCTTTATTATATCCGCATTCACAATAAATGCAGTCGAATGTACAAAACTTGCCATCTTCAGGAAGAAGATTGATTCCTAAAGAAACTCCCAAACGACGACTATGTACCGGACCGAAGATGGGAGAAGGATAAATGATTGTTGACATAGTTTTTTTTTCAGTTGATAACAGTACAAAAATACAGAATGTTTTTCAGAATTTCAGCCTCAACTGCAAATAAAGGTCACTCTTTGTACTGCCGTCAATTTCCTCCAAGGCGGAACTTATCTTATCCCGATTGAAATAATGAGTAGTTCCGTACTTGGCCTGCAAGATAATGTGTTTATTCAATTCATAACGGGCGTTCACTGCCACACGCATACCTTTATAATAGAATGAAGGCATGGAAAAAGCATAGAGCACACTCTTTTCATAGATAGTAAGACGGGAATTATAGTCATCCGTATTAAACCATGCGGCACTCAAATCAAGCTGAAGAGGAAGCAAATGAAATGTATAAGCAGCACTTTGAGAAACCAGAAAACCATTGGAAGCAGATTGCCCACGAAAGTTGATGCGTACATAATCCGCTATGGTTTTCAATGTCAGTTTATCTTTCACGCTATAATTCAATTGGTATCGGCATTTCTGCTGAATAGATGGAATAGTTTGCTTGGTTTTATCCTCAGCAGTGAAGTCCTTTTCCTTCTTTTTATAACGATATCTTATAAACATTTCCAGTTCATAAGTAGGTGAATAACTTAATTGGAGTAATCCATCCAATCCTTTGGTTCCTGCTTTGCTTACTAAATATTTCTTCCAAGGGAAATAGAAAAAATCACCATAACAAGTCATTTTGATATACTTTAAAATACTGGTTTCCAATCCTATATAAAATCCACTCTCATTTTGTACCGTACTTCCCTCTCCTATAGAACGAGCATAAACCGATTGATATTTGGCATCATAATACCTGTTCATAACTATTAACTGTGTTCCTCCTTTCGGTGAATAACGTAACATATTCATGGTTGCCCAAGTACCACATTTGTCTATAGCCGTTTCACCCAATAAAGAGAAGCGTTTCCAAAAGAATTTATAATCTCCTCCCACATTATAAAAGTCCTTTCCACGGGGATAATAAATATTATAGTACTTCTTCTCAGGATTCAACGGCTTGTTGAAAACATTATAAACAGCTGTTAATCCTAACTCACAGTACTTTCCATTATAATTTAAATTACTGCCAACCAACTGATTAGTTAATGTATTTTTCTTCTCAAACTCACGATACAACCGATGATATCCATCTTTTTTCAACGACCTTATAAACTGGTTATCAACAATACCATCCATCTTCCGATAAGAATAGAAACCATCCAATGTCCATCTTTTCGCCAACTTATAGCTGACTGCCATTCCTTGAAAATAGTTATATTCATCGGTAGAAGAATGCTTACGTATTCCCCTGCTCTTATTTCCCAAAGTAGAGAGTGTAGCTGTTTTTCCCATCCCGAAATCAGTGTTGATAACTAGTCCATAACCATAGCTGACACGGTAATTACCAAGAGCTAAAGTCTTGATATGACCTATATTACGAATTAACAAGTATAGTGAATAAAAATCATAACCTTTTTTATTTTGTCCGGTAAAGAAAGGTTCTCCTGCATCCTTTTCAGCAGTAATTCCTGCATAAATCTGATCCCGATAATGAAAACTATATCGTAGATTATGATAATATCCATATCCCAAATACTGTTTGTTCGGATTCTTTTTTAAAGTTTCTGCCGGGTACTGTTGATACCCGGCCTTCGTATAAAAAGGAATATCGACACGTGTTGATAACTCTTGTTTACCGTATTTCAATATTCGCTTTATATTTGGTTTATATTGCTCTTTTTCAGGAGTTTCAAAGTAAATAAAGGGTAGTAAATAGTGAATAGTCTGCCTGTCAATATCTTCAATCATCCATAACTCATTGCGGGTAAGCATAGGACCATATTTGTACAGATAATACAATATATTCTCTACCAGTTGGTCAGAGAGAAATGGAAAACGTTCCAGTTGCTCTTTAGTTGCTGTATTGATATTGATGGGATTTTCACGTAATTCGGAAAGCTCCTCAAAATGAGTATCCCATTGAAACGAACTGTTTTCATCTTCATCCATCAATTGCTCTGCCAGTTCTTCCCATACTTCCTGCGCACACAGGTTATGCACCGATAAAAGTATTGTAATACAGATAATTAACATTACTCTTAACAACCTGTTCATTTTGTAATTCATTGGCGTGTTTTAAGTTAAATAGTTTTATCCACTATACAGAGTAATCATATTTCTTGCTACTTTTGCACCAAGATGAAAAGGAAACTCTTTATAGCATTGTTTTTTTCCTTTATAGCCGCTGCTGCTTATTCCCAGCAACAAACGACTACTATAAACGGATACATGGTACCTGTATGTGTATACAAAGGAGATACTATTCCAGCTGTACAGTTACCTAATGTATACATTTTCAGACCATTAAAATTCAAAAACGAAAAAGAAAGACGGGAATACTACCGCCTGGTAAGGAATGTGAAGAAAACCCTGCCATTAGCCCGTGAAATTAATCGTGCTGTGATAGAAACTTACGAATATATAGAAACACTGCCTGACAAAAAAGCCAGGGAAAAGCACCTGAAACTCGTAGAGAAGGGACTAAAAGAGCAATATACACCGATTATGAAGAAATTAACCTTTTCACAGGGTAAACTGTTGATAAAGTTAGTAAACCGTCAGACGGATTCTTCCTCTTATGAATTGGTAAAAGCTTTTATGGGACCCTTTAAAGCCGGATTCTATCAAACTTTTGCAGCACTTTTTGGTGCCAGCCTGAAGAAAGAATATCATCCGGAGGGAGAGGATCGACTGACCGAACGGGTGGTATTGTTAGTTGAAAACGGACAAATCTAACTGATTCCTACTGTTTGAATTTTACTCTTATTATCTGAATTTCATTAATTTATTGGCAAACTCCCATAAAATAATTCCTGTGGTAACCGATACATTCAACGAATGTTTTGTGCCGTATTGGGGAATCTCAACACAACCGTCGCAAGCATTGACCACTTCCTGCTGTACCCCTTTCACTTCATTTCCCATTACGATGGCATATTTTTTATCGGCATCCAGTTCCAGTTTGTCCAGCAAAGTACTGCCTTCCACCTGTTCGATAGCCAATACGGTAAACCCTTGATCATGAAGTTCCTGAACGGCATCAAGCGTATTCTTTTTATATCTCCACTCCACCGAATTCTCAGCTCCTAAAGCTGTTTTATGCATTTCGGGATGGGGAGGAGTGGCTGTAATACCACATAAATAAATGCAATCTACCAAAAATGCATCCGATGTGCGAAACACTGATCCTATGTTGTGTAAACTGCGTACTTCATCCAGCACCACTGCTAAAGGCAACTTATCGGCTTTCTTGAATTCGTCTACAGTAAGCCGGTTCAGTTCTGTTATTTTGAGTTTCCTCATACTCTATTTTCTACTTTATTATTAACGGTTACAAACTTACATAAAAATCTATGATCTTTACGCCTATATAATGAAAAAGAAGTCTCTCCTACTCT
>OJMG01004064.1_pt1 | contig 10499 bp, 10 predicted proteins | sample 1597141 | NCBI WGS metagenome assembly OJMG01 (sample SAMEA2452119, study PRJEB22498) | human gut metagenome | biome: human feces; feature: human gut; material: feces | place: Australia | collected 2012
CAAAGGGCGATCGGAAAGCCCTTTGGTCGCCTCCGCAGAGGCGATTCCCCCTGCTACATGAAAAATCAAGCAGCACAGACGCCACCTGCGAAGGAAATCCCGCAAAGGGAATCCCTTCCCTTTACTCCGGCTTCCGCGCCGCGATATGCCACCGATGCTCTTCCGGCGCGGGATGCGTAAGCGCATTCGTCCCGAACACCCGCACATCCACAAAACCAATCGACTGCAAGAGCGCCACCAGCTTCTCCGCCTGATACGCGCGCTGTACCTGCTCCTCGTCAATCCGCCGATACCGCCCGTCCGGCTCTTTCACGAAGATAGCAAGGTGCATTTCCACCTGCTGGCGCTCCGGGAAATACCGGTTCTGCCACATGTACGTCACGTCCCGGCGATCCTCGCCCATGAACTGGCTGCCCAGCAGGTGCTCCAGCTTATAAGGGGTCGACACATCGAAGAACAGCCCGCCGCCGGGCTTGATGGCTTCCCATGCGGATTGGAAGAACGCCGCCGCGTCCACATCCTGCAGGAGGTAATTCACCCCGTCGCACGTCGCCAGCACCGCGTCCACCGGGCGATGCAGCCGCAATTGCCGCATGTCCTGCCGGATGAACGGGATGCCGAACCCCGCCTTGCGCGCCTTCTGCGCCGCCTGCCAGAGCATTTCCTGCGAGAGGTCGATGCCCATCATCTCATAGCCCAGCTGCTGCAAGGGCAGTGTCAGGCTGCCCGTGCCGCACGCGCACTCGCACACCTTCGCATTGCGCGGGATGCCGTAAGCCGTCATCATCCGGGCATACATATCCGCCCATGCGCCATAATGCACGTCGTTCATCAGCGTGTCGTAAACTTCCGCAAATCCTGTATACATTCGTTTTCCTGCCTGATTATCTGTTTTTTCCGCGCATCGTACCGCCGATTCTGCCCGCTTCCTTTGCGGACAGACCAGCCCAGCCGACGTCGCGGAGTTTTTCTGTCAGTCCGAGGGCTTCCGCCGTTTCGTACTTGCGGCGGAGCTTGTCGGGCAAGCGCCAAGGTCGTTGCATTCTCTGCTCTCCTTTCTCACATTAACAATCTGCAATGTTGCAGGGGTTTCGCCTCTGCGGAGGCGACAAGGGGGCTTTCCGATCGCCCCCTTGACCCCTTCGGTTTCCCCTTTATTGCAGGTTGTTATAGCGTATAGCAGTAGTTTGCACACCCTGCGCCCGCTTCATGCGGATTAGTGCTTGTCCGTGTAGCCGTTTTCCCACGGTTTCAGTTCGCGCTCTTCTTCCTGCTCGTCGTCATCATCATCATCGTCGTCATTCTCCTGCGACAAGCCGCGGTTGACCTGCGCGCCCTCAATGCGGGCGTTGATGTACTTGTCAAACACCGCGTTGGTGAAGCTGGCGGTGATGAAGCGGCTGAACGCGAAGCCGAACACGAGGTAGTACGCGAACAGGAGCATCAGTACCCACGGCTGAAGCGTCAGCAGGAAAATCACGGTGAACAGCACCGTCGGGACGCAGTGCAGCAGTCGAATGCCCACGCTGCCCGGCAGCCGCCCGACCGCGAGGATAAAGCTGTTGCGGATGATGGTGCGGAAATTCATCTGATACGTCACCATCATCGGGTACATGTACGTCACTGCGAGCGCCCAAAGGATGCCCAGCATCAGAATCAGCATCTGCGGGATGACCCACACGGCGTTTCCCACCGCCATATCACCATAGAAGCGCCAGCAGATGTAGACAAGGAACGGCACGCAGCCGGTAATCGTGCTGACGAGCAGTCCCTGCTTCCAGTTTGCCTTGATGGCATCCTTGTAGTCCGCCCACGGGAAGGCGTGTTCGTCACGCGCCCAGTTGCGGGTGACGTAGCTGAGTCCCGCCGTGAACGGGCCGGTAATGGCGATGCACGGAATCAGAATCAGCAGCGTGACAAATATCATGTCATTGCTGGTCTGCATGGCTTCGCGGAGGGCTGTCTGGTCAATCGCATCAATGACTGCACCCGTCTCGTCCACCTGCACCGTTCCTGCCAGCGTCATAATCAGGCTGACGACACACAGCGCAATCGCAATCATCGCGGGCAGCCACGCCACGAAGTACATCAGGTTCATGCGGCACAGCCCGCTCATGCGCGTGCGGAGCATCTCCAGGAACAGCTGCCAGCGGTTCTTCGGCAGGTCGTCGGGCGTGTAGTCGCCTTTGCCGCTCTTGCCGTAGTAGTAGGAATTCATCAGCTTGTCAAACACAGTTTCGTCCTCCTCGTCAGGCGAATGTCATCCCCGATTTTCCACCTGCATCGAGGGATGATAAATCAGTTTCTTATTATACCATATTCCGCGCAAAAAGCAAAGAAAAACATGCCCTTCGCGAAAAATGTTACGAAATCGTCACAAAGTGACACAAAGCCCCGGTCAGCTGTTATCTTGCTGACCGGGGCAAAAAAATCCGTATTACTGGCGTCCGCGCTTGCTGCGGCCGTAGATTTGCGCCTTCGCGTCCTCCATGGCATCGCCGTCTTCCGCCATATCGTCCGCGGTAAAGACCTGCTGCGCCTCGGCGCTTGCGGGCTTTTCGTTTGCTGCCACGTCGTCCGCCGTCTGCACCGCGTCCGCCGTTTCTGCCGTTTCAGGCTTTTCCTCGGCTTCCGGCGCATTCTCGCTTTCGTCCGCAATCATCACGCGCTCGTCTTCCGGCACTTCCTCTGTGTAGTTGCGGCGTTCGCTGAGCTGCAGCTGCTCCTGCCCATCCTTCGGGCGATTCATCACGCGCCCGGCGATGCTCGCTGCCAGCAGCACGGCAGAAATCACCGCCAGCACCGCGAAGATGTAGTACAGCGTCGTCAGCACACCTTGGAAGGTCGTCACGGCGGCAGGCAAGGTGTCCTCCGTGGGCAGCTCCTCCGCCACAAAGGGCTGCGGCGTGGTGACAGGCACCTGCGTCGGCGCGCTCGTCGGCGCTGCCTGCTGCACCTGAATGATGTTGCCCTCGAAGGTCGTCGCTTCGCCCAGTTCGTTGCTGAGCGTCGCGTCGAAGCGGAATTTGCCCACCATGTTCACCTGCACGTCGCGCATCGTCGTGAAGGACTCGCCGGGCGCAAGCTGGGCAATGTTCGCCAGTGACACGCCTGAGGACAAGACGGTGATTTTCTTCGCGTCATAATTGCCGGTGTTGGTCACAGTGATGGTGAAGCGGATGACCGACGGCAGGGTGAACACAACATCCGTGCTGGCAGTCGTTTCCACCGTCAAGCTGGGGGCTTTCGCCGGGTCGATAGCGGTCAGCGGCAGGCGGCCCGTCGCCGTTTCAATGCCGTTCGTTCCCTCCATGCCCGTCACGGTGAACTGATATTCCGCCGTTTCGGTCATGGTGATGGTCTTTTCCAGCTTGACCGTTTTGCCCGCGTCCACCGTCACATCGGTAAACACCGTGTTCAGCGTCGGGTCAGTGACGGTGATGCCCGTAATGTTCTTCTTGCCCGTATTCTTGAGCGTCAGCGTCAGCTTGACTTCATCGCCGACATTGCCGCCCTTGCGATCCGCGGTCAGCGTTGCGGTCAGGTTGACCGTGCCGTACTTGATGGTCGCATCCGCCACCTTCTCGGTGTAGCTCTTGCCGCCCGCGGAGTAGGTGACGGTCGCATTGGACGTGATGTTCTTCGTACCCATCGTCACGGTAAAGGTATGCGACTTCTTCTCGCCCGCCGGAATCGCGCCGATGCTCGCCGTGTTTGACGAAACAGCGGAGGACTCCTTGATGCGCACGCCCGTCACATCCACCGTACCGACGTTGCGGATTTCGTACACCACGCTCACTTCCTGTCCCTTGCGGGCGATGCCGGGCGTGATGGTGCGGCTGACCTGAATTTCCGGTTCTGCCTGCACCTGCGAAATGCGCTTGACAAAGTTGTTGCTCGCGTTGGAAACGATGCCGTTTTCATCCTTGCGGGGATAGCGCACGCGGAACGCCAGCTGTCCGGCGTTCAAATCCGCCTGCGTCACGTTCCACGCAATCGTGCAGCTCTGGCTCGCGCCCGCGTCCAGCAGCGGTGTGCCGAACGCCTCGATGATGCTGCCGTTGGGGTCAAGCACCGACACGGGGGACGTGAACTTCTCGTCCGTTACGTTCGTCACGCGAATCGTGACGGTAATTTCCTCCGGTGCGGTAAACTGGTACTTGGAGAAATCCAGTTCCACCTTAATCGGCAGCGTGCTGGCGGTGCTTTCCGCCCCGGCAATGCTCACCAGTCCCGTCAGCATCAGCAGAGCACAGAAAAGCGCAAAAATCCGTTTCTTCATCATATCCCCATCGGGCAGCGCACAGCCGCCCTTCCTCCTTCCGCGCCATGCGCCGGAAAAGGCGGACGCATCGAGCAGAAATCATGCCTGTCCACTTCCCTTGGAAATGGAACCACATACCCTATCCTATTTTACTCGTTAACAGCCCCTTCTGTCAAGGTGCACGCCCCTTGGAAATGTAAAATGTTCATCGAAAAGACGGTTTCTGTGGCGAAATTTTCGTTTTTTCCCGCCGGACGGTTGTTTTTTTCGCACGTCCACCTTGAAAAATCGGGCGGAGAACGGTATAATAAAGACAGCTAACCGAACGTGTCCCGCAGATTTTTTCGCTGCGGGCGCGAAAAATAAGGAGGCAGTACCCCTATGGACGTCAAGACCGCTTATGAACAATGGCTGCATGATTTTGCCGCCGATGCCGATACGATTGCCGATTTGAAGGCAATTGCGAATGACCCCGCGGAAATCGAAGACCGCTTCTATACCGAGCTTTCCTTCGGTACAGCGGGGATGCGCGGCGTACTGGGCGCAGGCATGAACCGCATGAACCGCTACAACGTCCGCCGGGCAACGAAGGGCTTGGCAAAGTACCTGCTGCAGAATCCGCAGGAAGCGCAGCGCGGCGTGGTGATTGCGTATGACAGCCGCCGCTTCTCCGCTGAGTTTGCCCGCGACACGGCGCTCGTGCTGGCGCAGGAGGGCGTTCCGGCGTATCTGTTTGATGCGCTCCGTCCTGTCCCGATTCTGTCCTACGCGGTTCGCCACCTCCACGCCATCGCCGGCATCGTCATTACCGCCAGCCACAATCCGCCGCAGTACAACGGCTATAAGGTCTACGCCGAGGACGGCGCGCAGGTCGGCCCGGAAGCCGCGGACGGCATCACCGCGTTTATCCGTTCTACCCCCTACACCGACTGCAAGCTGATGGATGAAGAAGAAGCCAAGGCGAAGGGGCTGCTGAAAATCATCGGCAACAAGGAAGTCGATGACGACTACATTGCGCAGGTCAAGACGCTGTGCATCCAGCCGGAGCTGCTTGCCGAGGAAGGCAGCAAGCTCTCCATCGTCTACACGCCCATCCACGGTTCGGGCAACGTGCCGGTTCGCCGCATCCTGCGCGAAGTCGGCATCAGCAACGTCTCCGTCGTCAAGGAGCAGGAGCTGCCCGACCCGAATTTTTCCACCGTCAAGGTGCCGAACCCGGAAGACCCCGGCGCGTTCGTCCTTGCCATCAAGCTGGCGGATGAAGTCGGCGCGAAGGTCATTTTCGCCACTGACCCCGACTGCGACCGTCTGGGCGTCGCCGTCAAGACCGGCAATGGCGACTGGCAGCTGCTGACCGGCAACCAGATCGGCTGCGTGCTGCTGCACTACATCCTCTCCACCAAGCAGAAGCAGGGAACACTGCCCAAGAACGGCGCGGCGGTGAAGTCCATCGTGTCCACGTCGCTGGCGAACAAGATTGCCGCTTCCTTCGGCGTGGAGATGTTCGAGACGCTGACGGGCTTCAAGTTTATCGGCGAGAAGATTCAGCAGTTCCAGGACACCGGCTCTCACACGTTCCTCTTCGGCTTCGAGGAGAGCTACGGTTTCCTGTCCAGCACGTTCGTGCGCGACAAGGACGGCGTCAATGCCTCCCTGCTGATTGCCGAGGTCGCTTGTGCCTGCGCCGCGCAGGGCATCACGCTCTATGATTATGTGCAGTCCATCTTCCGCGAATACGGCTATTTCGTGGAAAAGGTCGTCAGCAAGACGCTGCCCGGCAAGGACGGCTTGACCCGCATGAAGGAAATCATGAAGGACCTGCGCGAGAATCCCCCGAAGGAACTCTGCGGCATGAAGGTCACGGCGGTTCGCGACTATTTGAAGGGCACGCGCACTGCGGACGGAAAGGTCGAACCGACGGGTCTGCCGAAATCCGACGTGCTGTACTTCGAGCTGGAGAAGGGCAACTGGGTCTGCGTGCGTCCGTCCGGCACGGAGCCGAAGATCAAGCTGTACGTCAACACCAACGCCAGCGACAAGGCGGACGCGGAGAAGCTGAATGCGGATCTGCGCGTTGCGTCCGAGGCGCTGCTGGACTAAGGGAATCTGCAACTGAATAGGCAATAACGGCGCGGGTCGTGCTTCCTGATATGGGAGGCACGACCCGCGGTTTTTATGCAATTGATGGATGAACAGCCGAGTATCACTTCAATTCCAGCACCTTCTGCACCACATTGCCTTCCAAATCCAGCACCGTGATATTGCAATGCTCATCCGTTGCAAAGATGTGTTCGCCGCCAAAGTAATACAGCCCCGAAAAAATGCTGTCACTCACTTTTTCAGTCGTTTGGGTTGCTAAATTGATGCGGTACGTTCCTTCAATTTCATCATTCTCATACCGCTGCGGAAGAATATTGTACTTGTATCCCTGATAGCGCTTCACAGAGAGGAACGCATCATCCCCCACAACCGTCGCTGCGCTATGAGAAAACTCACACGGCACGTCCATCAGGCAGACAACCTCATCGGCTGAACGAACAAGATACAGCAGCTTGGAAAACCTGTCATCATGCACAAGAATGCCCTGACTGCAAGGGAATACCGATCTGTTCCGCATATACGGCAGTTCGATTTTCTGCTCCTGCGCATTCGCGTCTGACACGATGAGTTCCACAGCACCAGCAGAATCTTGCTTGCGCAGATAATAGCTGACTTCGCCGCTGCTGTACTGTGCCTGTTCGTCCGTGTAGGAAACGAGCTTTCCGTCGCGCACATGAACAAAATCCTGCGGTGTATCTGACGGAATATAGAGTGAGCCGTCTTCTGCAAACACAACCGCATAGGACAGGCTGCTGTTCGCCGTGGCAATCATTTCTTCCTGATCCGTCTCTATATCGTAGCTGTAAAGTTCGTTATCTGAAACGTGCCAATAATAGAGGAATCGACCGTCAAAACCAGCAATTTTCTCATGAGCATTGTCGGAGCGGTCAAGTTTTCTTATCTTGACGATTCCTTCTGGCGTTAGTGCACACAACCAACCGTTGTATTCCGTTTTACTGGTCGATTCGCTGCACCGCGGCCAAATATAGATCTGCCCATTATTTACGCCGAGCCAAATGGCGGCTTCCTGCTGGAAGTTATTCGGAATATACAGATTGCTTTCCAATTTTCCAGCATAGGGATGATAGCTGAACGTTCTGCTCTGCGTACAGGCGATGCCAATCAGCAGAAGCACCAGAAACAGCAGCGCGGCGGCCAGTATGCGTGTGCGTTTCACTTCTTTTGTTTCCTCCTTGCGTTAGATTTCTTGGCACAATTCGAGATACGCATCAATCGCCTTCCGAAAAACCGCTTGCAGTGCTTCGCGTGTCTCTCCTTCATACGAAATCAGACTGCGAACGCCCTGCACCTTGCCAAAAAACACGCCGTCCGCGTCGGAAAATTCGACCGAACCGACATAGCCTTTATACGTCATCGTTTGCTTCAATTTGTCCATTGCCTGATTACTCCACCCAAAACACCGCCGCATCGTGCTTCCTCAGCGTCGCCGTCACCCCGTCCGCCAAATGCAGTTTCTCCCCCGTCCACAATTCGCTTGCTTCCGAGTACGTCCCTTCCAGCATTTCGCCTGTCACGCGAACCGTCCGCGTCTCTTCTGACAGATTGAATAGCGCCACATACAGCCCCGTGCCGTCCCTGCGCGGCGCAATCCACACGCTTTCATCCTCCGTCGTCCACAGCGGATGGGCGCACGCGCTCGTCTTTTCAATCGCCAGCACGTCCCGGTTCGTCAGCAGCTTCAGCGTGAAGTCGTCATTCTTCGTCAGTTCGCCGCCCATCATCAGCGGCGAACGCATCATGCACCACAGCGTCATCATCGTCCGCTGCTCCGCCTGTGTGAAGTTCGTCCAGCCGTTCGGGTCGTAGCACTGCCGCAGTGCGCCGACGGGCAGCATGTCCGCATCCGGCCAATGCCCCGGCGCGGCGTGGACGCACCACTTCTCCGCCCGCTCAAACATCCCTTTGAGCAGCCGCCACTCGTCCCAGAAGTCGTCCGTGATGCGCCACATGTTCGCGTATTTCTTCAAATGCTCCGCCTGTTCCAGCGGCGCAGGGCCGGGCGACAAAGACAGTACAATGTCCCGCCCGCAGGCGCGGCAGGCGTCGGAAATGACCTCGATTTCCCGCTTGCAGTGCGGATATTCGCGCGCGATGTCGTCGCACTTGACGAAATCCACGCCCCATTCGGCGTACATGCGGAAGATGCTGTCATAATACGCGCGCGCTTCGGGCATGTCGCACCGCAAGCCGTACATATCGGGATTCCACGCGCAGATGCTGTTTGGATTCGCGACCTCGTGGCAGCCCTTCCCGCACCCCAGAATCGGCAAGTGCCGATGCGCCGCCATCCGCGGCATCCCGCGCATGATGTGGATGCCGAATTTCAGCCCCAGCGAATGCACATAATCCGCCAGTGGTTTGAAGCCCTTTCCGCCTGCCGATGACGGGAATCGCCCCGGCGCGGGCTGCAAGCGCCCGTATTCATCCATCGTCAGTTCGGCAAACGGCTCGTAGGCGTGGCTCGTCGCGGTCGGCTGATACCACTGAATATCCACGACGACGTACTCCCAGCCGAACACCTGCAAATGCTCCGCCATGTACGCCGCATTTTGCCGCACGGTCGGCTCGTCCACCGCCGCGCCGTAGCAGTCCCAGCTGTTCCATCCCATCGGGGGCGTCTGCGCAATCATGATATTTTCCTCCTACCTATATTATGAAATCGTGATTTGATGTCTGCTATTTTTTCAGCTCCAGATACACATTTCGATACTGGCTTGGCGTACACCCTTTCTGCGTCCGGAACACACGGTTGAATGTCGCAATCGACCCAAAGCCAACGCGCAGCGCAACCTGCGTCACGGGCAGGTCGCTCTGGCTGAGCATCTCCGCCGCCATATCCACCCGCCGCGCATTCAGGTACTGGATGAACGTCGCGCCTGTGTGCCGGCTGAACATGCGGCTGAGCGTGTAGCGGCTGAACCCCGCGTAGTCCGCCAGCACATCCAGCGTGATGTTTTCGGCGTAGTTTTTATTCAGGTAATCCAGCGCACGGTTGAAAGCGTCCTCGCCGGATAATCGCCGGTGGATGTCATTCATCTCCGCGCTGTTGGCGACATTGGGCAGATACAATTCCCCCAGCGTGGCGAATACGTCCATCAGCAGCGCATAGCACCGCAAATTCCGCAGCGGCGTGTACGCCTCGTAAGCATCCACCAGCTGCATCAGCGTTTTGCGAACGATGGGCGTCGCTTCACTTTCCGCCGTGAGATAAATCGGCTGGCGCAGCATCGGGCGCAGCGCAGCAAACTCCTTCATTGTAAATGCAGCATTGTGTTCAAAGATGATGAGGTAACGCTCGCTGCCCGCCGTCATGCGCAGGGCGTGCGTCGCGTCGGAGGGAACAAACAGCACTTCCCCCGCCTGCACATGATATTCCTTCCCCTTTACCGCCACCTCGCATCCGCCCAGCAGCGGCACGCAGACTTCTATGGCCGAATGAAAGTGCGGCGCATAGCTGTCCGGGTTCGGCTGATGCCATACGCGGATGGTTACGTCCCGCTGGTAGGTGATAAACTCCCGCTCGCCCTTCATCACGCGGAAGCCGGATGCCGTCAATGGTCGTTCGTGTTCCGTAATGAGCCTTCGGTTATTCATAATTTCTTCACAAACCTTTCATGCAAATTTGCGCATTTTGCCTTGTCTTTTTTTCCATCATACCACAAAGCGCAACACATTTCAAGCAAATTATAACCAAAGACGGGCAAATTTTAAGAAGTTTTTTTCTCTCGTTGAATTTATAATATGGTTGAAAGCAAACCGTTTTTATTCATTTGCAACGTATCGAAATTGGTTCAATTCCAGTTTGAAGGAGGCACGGAAACATGGAGCGTTCCTTTGGCAGCAAATACGGGAAGTGGATTGCCCTGACGGCGGTCGTTCTGGCGCTGGTGCTGTGGTTCGTTCTGTCCGGCGGCGTGGAGAACTACCGGGCAAAATACGAGGGTTATGACCTCTCGCAGCAGATTGGCGACATCGGGCGCAGCAGCACCTATTCGCTGTATTTGCGCGCGCATGAGGGCGCTCCGGACGCATCTTCGGACGTTTCCATTCCGCTGGTGAAGGTGGAGGACTGCCGCTTCGCAAGGAGAACAGTGATCTGCTGAAAGAGGTCGGA
>OJMG01004067.1_pt1 | contig 10492 bp, 11 predicted proteins | sample 1597141 | NCBI WGS metagenome assembly OJMG01 (sample SAMEA2452119, study PRJEB22498) | human gut metagenome | biome: human feces; feature: human gut; material: feces | place: Australia | collected 2012
AACTTATTGAAATAGAAAGTGTTCCTTATGCACACCGCTTCGGCGGTATTGAGACAAATTCAAGGCTTTCTGTCAAACGTTCTTAATAATTGTTCCTTATGCACACCGCTTCGGCGGTATTGAGACGAGAAAAGGTCTGTAAAAAATCCCATAATTATTAGTTCCTTATGCACACCGCTTCGGAAAGGAGCTTTACAACAGTCGAAGGTCAAAGAAATATGACGCAATGGGCATAGAAAAGCAGTGCGGGGAGCCGTTTCCAAAAAGGAAACAGTTCCCCGCACTGTTGATTATCAGTCACGATTCTGTCCAAACCCTCTGATAAATGCAGAATGGACTATGACATCACTTTATCAATAGAACTGAATATATCTTCCACCACCAGCCGTCGGAACAACCAGTGGCACATTCCTCCGGGTATTCGCTGAATGTTACCCGTCGACAGATTTATAACATATAGCGGACGGATGCGCCAGCTGTAATTGTAACGGTTCTGCCAGTCGTACATGCAGTATTCCCACCAACCGGTATCCGACCGCCACCACTCGCCCGTCACATAACCGTTTTCCAATCCCCAACGCGTTGCACAATCGGCCCGCGGCTTGCCACATGCCCAATACACAAAGAAAGGAGCAAGTCCCAAATCCAACGTCGAACCGAATGTGACACGACACACAATGAGCGAACCTCCACGCGAGTAGTGCACCGCCGTACTCCTCCGGGGCGCAAAATAGATGCCCTTGCCGGCAAAATCACCGCCGCCAACCACCCACAACCCTATATCGCCATAGCGGTGCCATCCGCGTTCGCGGCTTACCACTATTTTATCGGCGGCATCGCTGTCCGTCCCGTGAAATACGGTCAACGCCGGCAAAAAGGCATCGACAGCTGTCCATATCACGCTCTCCACAACGGTCAGCGAACCGTGCCACAACAGATACTTCACGACACGCGTCGGAAGCATTATCACCCACTCCCAGAATCCGTCCGCGCCTTCCCCATAGCGGGTCGGAGCAAGCACTTCCATCACATAATTGAACATCTCGAACGAACAGTGAATGGCAAGGTTGAACACTACGGCATTCACCAGCCGCAACGGAAACAAAGCCACATAGAACGGGATTTTCAGAAAATAGAAAATAAACTGCAAATTGCTGTTTCTGGAATCAGAAAACCTGTTTTTCTTGAAAAACGGCATCCAGGGTTTTGCCAGATAACGCTGCAACGCATTCAGCCAGAACAGCGGCAGGCTGACCAGGCGAAACACAAACGTAAAGACTACCGAAGCCACATAGTAGCCCACAATCAACAGTTTGACCAGTAAATAGAGCAGCGGAATCCACAGCAGAAGGGAAATGACAATTCCCACAAGATCCCAAAATCCGTTTATTTTAAACCAACTGAAACCGTCCTTCTTTTCCTTCGAAGGCGATTCCGACGGTAAAGGTGAAAAAGTCAGATAGGAAGCATGGACATAGCCGCTTTTGTCCTCGTCGTAAAGGACCTTCACCCATTTTTCATTTTCATAATACGCCACATACACCTGCTCGCCCTTCTCAAGACGGCCGACCTTCCGATAGCCCGTTCCCGGACCGGAACGCACGTTCAGCACGGTGGTTGCCGTTCCGCGGCATGGCAACGCCACCTCCGCTCCGGCAACCACCATCACTGAAAAAACTACTATCGCTATCAGCAACAGGATACGCTTCATATCACACAACAACCACGATATCAAAACAATCTGTTCGACGACTGCTTCACAGGCTTCAACCTGCCGTAACCCACATTCGTCTTCGCACCGATGCCAAATGCCATTAAGATATACATAAACAACAGTTCCTTATCTCCAGCCGACAATTTTAAGGTCTTACCGTCAGCTTTCTTCAAAGTGGAATCCGTCAAACGAAAACGAAATTTCAATTTACAACCCGAGGCTATTCTGACAAAAGTCAAAGGTATTGGATTCTTCAACGGCCCATTCTTATGAGGCGTAATTGAATCAGCCTCCAACATTTTCCCAGTTATTGATACTCCAGAAACCACAGCATCAAAAAAGATATCGCGTTTGTAGATGGATTTCACGCCTTCCTGGCGTTCCTTCTCATCCTTTCCGCTCCCAAATATATCCACAACAAAAGTCGACAAATCATTACCAATTTGTTCCTGAATGTCCTTAAGCCGTTTTACTTTCGGAAACAGCTTAATCAGCACCGCCAGCAAATTGCGGATTTCAAACGCAGAGCGAAGGACTCCCTTCACCGACGAGCCATAGACGATTGGCAGTCCTGTGGTATAGTCGAAATGCACTCCCAGCTTAAACTCGCCCTCTATTTTGGCTTCGTGATTGAGCCCAATTCCGGTCACCAATCCCGGATAACACACCTCCAATTCGAACTGTTTATTTGCCAGTCCGTCCAAAGAATCCATTTTGTTTACAGCCCTTAAATAATCGGCATTTGCCAGACGGAGCAACTCCTCATTCCGTTCAGAAATCAACCGCTCCGTATCCTTTTTAGCTTTCGCCTCCTGTTGGGTTATGGTAAACTTCAGATCTTTGAAATAGTCTTTATAATAAGCCTTACTTAGATTCTTCATCTTCCTTCAAATTATAAGTTCTTATCATCTGCTTCAGTGCTACGGCACATTCCACCACCTCTGCCGCCAAAATTTTCTGTTTTTTTGTTCCAACCCAACAGCAGTACGCAACAATGTTTCCGCACCGTTTATTGCTGTAAACGTATTTTGGTTTTTCCGGTGAAATTCTTCGTCATTGTGCATCATATTTCCAATCGCTTCCAGAATTTTCCGGCGGTCAACTGTCCTTGTGTCACTTGCCTTCTGATAATAAATCACCAAAGCAGGAATCAACCCGCTCATCGATACAGTCACCGAAAAACCAGCCGTTTGACCATTATAAGAATCGTTAATCGTATCTCCATGCAGAATACCGGCCGTTGTCAACGCATCATCAGCCAAACGCATCAAAGTTGCCACTCTACTTTTCGTTCTCATCACTCCAGATTTTTTTAAACCTACAATATCCGTAACCTATCGTGGCATTGGCTCCGATTTGTACCACTTTGTCACAAAAATTTTGTGCAATCAAATCCTCCCCTGCCTGATCTTTCGAAATGACAATAGTGCCCAATACCGATTTTCTCGGCAGCACCTGCTCATACCACAGATTCTCTCTCCCTGTTTCCAAACAATTTCGCGCGATAATTGGCAATTCATCATTCGCGCAAATTTCTTTGAACTCAGCAGAAGAGACTACGCTATCATCGTCAAAATAAGGCCCGTACATTTTCTTAAGTTCAGCTTTCAACGTTTCAGAACTTTTGTCAACTCCGACAGCATTCAGCAACGCAACAAACTGTAGCAACTGTTCTTCTGAAGTTTTCAGCTTATACAGATGCGTGTCATCCTGCACGGGTATTGCCAATAATTGGGCATCAAAGAAAGAATATTTCCCCTTTTGAGTTTCTTTATTTGCATTTCTCTTCTTGTCAGCTCCAAAAATCTCTTTTCTTTTCTCCCAATACATTCCCAATTCTTCTGTGGCAAATTCATTCATCGCCCCTTTCAACGAACTGGCGTTTATGCAAGGAATCTTCGTCAACACATCTTTCTGTATTTCCTTGTCGACAACACTCAAGCTTGAAGCTCCTTCATTTCCTACATGCAGATTCGTAATTGCTTCAATTATCCAAACGGTTTTCATATATTTTCTTATTATTTTATTTTACAATAATTATAGCCAATCTGATAGAATTCCTTAATGCCCTCTACTGCATCTTGAAATTTCGAAGCCTGTTCCAACGTTTCAAAATAGAACACGGAACCCTTCTGGTACAGATAATACTTGTCGCATCGCTTTACTTCTGAACTTAATATTGTATAGTTCTTTACATCAATACATGAACGCAAAAAGCGGAACGGCACTTGTTCTGCTATCGAATAAATGGACATGTCAACGATATCCTGAGTCAACAGCGAATCTGACAAAAGAATCACCCTCGGAAGTTTGGAAACATCCGTCTTATTTACAGTAATCAACAACGACTCCCCAGCACACTCATCCGGAATATCCATTTTATCGTCCGATATTTCGACAGCCGACATCATGAATTTCGACCCGTCGGCACCTAATGAAACGATTTCGTGCTGACAATCCGTCAGTTCATAATCCTTCAGCTCGCACACGAACGCAAAACCAAAGCCATCGGCCAAGCGGTAGGACACCTGTTTGTAGAATCCTTTTCCATCGCTTTTCCCGTCATAACTTTTATTGATTCCCACACGGAGGTCCTCAACAAAAATGTCCGATTCTTCCTTTATATTTTTTCCAGTTAATCCCACATACATTTGTTTTTGTTCCTTTTTGGGGTCAAAACCTTCGATTTGTGGTACCCAGAACTCCTTTCCATTATAAAGATTATCCCCATTCTTCTGCGATCTGTCAAATTTCACTTCAAAGCCATAATCCTTCGACGCAGGTAGAAACACTTCTCCGTTTCGGACAAGAAAACACGGTCCCAACGAGAGAATTTTCCCAAAAGAATTCAGACTTTTATGTTCATCCACAACCGAAAAACTGTGCTCACCTATTAGTTGTTTAACCTGTTCCTTTTTTGTGTCTTTAATCGTCTGTGATTGATTGTCAAAGACCTCGGGATTTTTAGTCAACAGATAATAGCGCATCATTCCAAGCAAGGATGTCTGTTGGGGAAATTTGTTCGACTCAATCATATAGCTGGAATAATACTCATTATGCCCCTGCTTTTCTTTTTCCGAACCGACAGTAAAAGTCATATCACCGCCAAAAAAGAACTTTCCAAGCGGAGACAATGTCACCCAATATTTCTTTGTATTACTCATCTTTCAAATCCTCCCCTTTTATAAATTTTGCAATTCTCCCCATGCTATAACATTCCGAAATAGCACTGTCAAGCCAATCCTTGTTTTCTTCCGCAGCCTGTCTATTGTCGGTTTCTTCCCGATTGTCCTCTTCCATTTTTTTGTTTTCACAAATCTGTATCAACAATTCTTTGATAGAAGTAAGATAAGCTGCCTGCTGCTTGTTTTTAGTCTCTGTATCAATAATTTTTTTAAAAAAATTATCAAAGCGTCCTTCGTTCTGTTTCGGAGCATCCTTGGCAAACACGCTCAATATAGGCATATTTTCCCGCAATTTATGCACAACGGACGAAACCAAATCCTCTTCCATCGTATTTGTAATAAGATTCGTGAATTTTTCCGCCAATGCTGAAGAATTGTGCATAGCGAATTCCCAATCAGAACCACTGTGTTTTCTCAAGGTAACTGCTACTGCGTTTTTCGTCGCATTATCAAAGTGCTTTGCCTTCCCAAACAACGCATCACGGGCTATCGACCATGCCTCATATAAAGGATACTTGTAATAAGTAATCGAAACGCCGTACGACATATGTGTAGTAACCTGTTTGCCAACGCCAACCTTATTGTTCACATATGTAACGATTTGGTCTTTATAGAGCTTATTAATCTTTTCAAGCAAGTCAAAGACATTCTTTCCTTCATATTCAAAACACTTCGTGCTCACTTTTCCCACAACAGGTACCATAAACAGCAAATCGTCGCCACCGGCATAGATAGGAAGTCCCCCGAATTTTTTGATTTCCTTATATACTTCCTCGCCAAAGGCAATCAGTTTTTCCGACAGGCCCTTAATTTTATCTTCTGTTTCCAACGCTTGCAGCGTCTTTGACATATTATCGCCGTCGGCCTGTACGATACAGATATATCGATGAAACGATTTTTCTGCCTTTGCTTTACCTGCCAACGCCATTTTCTCCAAAGAATCAATCGGGAAACGAGGCTTTCCAAACGCAAGCTGAAACAATTTAGACGGGTTCTCAGCTGTAGTATTTCTCAAAAATGTAAGAATTTCATTATAATCCCTCGGCTGCCATTCATTCTGGTTCAACTCCAACAAATCAAGCTGACGGTTGAGCGATGTGATGGCTGCAATATAATTTTCATACGAACCGACTGACACCATCACCCGGAAGAATCGCTGCACAACGTCTTGTTTCAAACCTGTCTTTTTAGAAAATAAAGGCAAGGCTTTTTCTTTAATCAGCTTCCATATCGTAGAAGCCTTAACATCGTTGTCTATCTTAAAAAACGCCCGGTCGGGAAACAATCCGACTTCTGTAAATTTGTCTTCACTCAAAACCGGAGATATGAGCTCTGCCTTAAACTTTACATCTTTATCTCCCTCCACCAACGTTGGTTCTCCACACATTTTCTCCAATATACAACGCATCAGATAGGAAAACATATAGCTTGCGGCCCAAAATTCCCGAGATTTCCGCGCCATCGAGAATGTCTTAAAAATCGGACCTATATTAATCGCACAGTATTTCATTTCTATGTATTTATAATTTTTCCCAATTTTTAAATCCCTCATTAAAAAAATCTCTCAAATTTAACCCTTTAGGCACCTTTATAAAAAAAGTATTCTCATCAGACGACTTCTGCTTGTTATTTTCATTTTTCAACGTAAACATAAATGTCTCACCGCCTAAAGACTCTTGACCTTCGATTTTTAAAAAAACATAAACATATCCTTCCCAAAATTTATAATAAATTGGAGATGGACATCTTTCTATTGAATTTGATTTTATAGAAACAATTGTATCGTTCAATTGGGGATATTCCATTGAGTCAGCCAAACCCAAATAAGCCCGAATATAATAATAGCGATCATCAATATCCATGCCTCTATAAAAAGCTTTCACAGCCTTTTTCCCATAATGAACCAAGATTCTTTATTTTTCTTTGCGCATATTGCAACAACTTAGGTTCTTTCCTTATTCCTGATTTTATGCGTTTGTATTCAGACTCCAGTGACTTAAATTCCTTATACAAGGAATCATTTATTTTTTTATAAAAAATAACCGAATCCTTACATCCTTCTCGCAATTTTTTCTCAAAAAAACGCTTATCAATTGACTCTCCCGTCCTAAAGAAAGACCCGAATCCCTTGTCTTTCCGATTTCCAAAATTTGTTACTGCAAAAAATGAATCAATATACTTCTCAACATATTGTTTACTCTTAGAATACTTAAATAAAAACAACAATTCCACAGTGTCATGAAATATAAAATCGACCATTCTTATTCCTGTCTTACTTTCCCCCAAATTGGCCAGGACAAAAGGAAACCCCTTTACTTTTTCTCTTTTCTGGTTGCAGCCTCTCGAACACCTTATCGACAACTTATAATCAAACAATTTTTCATCGATTGTTTCATCTTCCATTTGACGGATATACCTGTCCAAACCAGGCTTCACCTCCGAAGCACGCAATGTTGCCCCTACCGACTCATGTTGGAAATGCAACAAAGGTGTATGTTGCTTCAATTCAATTTTTAATACTTCCATGGCTTATTTGTTTTTATTTTCTTTTTCTTCAAGTGTTTTCAACAGTTCCATCAGCTTTTCCACATACTGCATTTCACTTGCAATGTTGTTGGGGGTGGCGTCAACCCTGTCACACAGGCAAATGGCATGCAACAGTTTTATCGTATTCATGTCTACCTCTTTGCCATTTTTCATATCCTGATAGTTGCTGTCGATGGCTCTTTTATAGATGTCGATAGCCTCCCAATGGGCAGTTGCTACCCGCGAACGCTCTTCCTTTATCAAATTTTCCCATGCTTTTTTATTTTCAAAGTCCTGCGCCTTTTCTTTACTTTCATGCGCCAACCGAATCTTCTGCCTGCACACTTGCACACAGCCCCATATCAGCAACAGCACGACAGGCGTTGCACAAATCACAAATAAATTCCAATTAAAAACATCCCAATTCATATTCATTTCCTCCATTTCATTATTAGATAATATACTATAACCGACACGACGACAATCAAGGCACCTTGTTCCAACATGTCAGCATTATGCCCGGTTCCTTCAAAAGGATTCATACCAAAAAATCCCGACAACACTGTAGCCGGCAGGAAGATGGCGGCAAGAAAGTTCAGTTTGTCGCCGTTTTCACTGCGTTTCTGGTCGACGAGCAGCGTGGCATAACGGTACAGTTCGTCAATCTCACTGTCCAAGTCCTTTATTTGGTCGTAGGCATTAAACTGCTTCAGCAGATATTCGTAAAGTTCTATACCCTGGTCCTGCGAGGTAATGCTTCGGAAAAATACCTGATTGATAAAACGAATATATTCTTTATAGACCGAACCGATACGATAGGCAACTTCCCGCCGGCTCACACCCTGCAATGCTCCGACTTTGGTAACTTCGGCAGAGAACCGCAACATGGATGCCCGCTGAACAATCACCAGCTCAAACATACGCGAATAAATGGTGCGCATATGCATCGACAGCACATCCCTGTTGAACTCTCCCTCATCGGTAAGCACGACAAACGAATAGCGGCTTACTCCGAACAGTGTGCCAAAATTCCGCCAGCGTCCATAAGTGGCGGATTTCAGCAACGAATCTTTCATTTCCTCTTCCTGACAAGTTTCAAAATTAGGAGTATCCACATATACGTATTTATACCAGAAACCACCGTTGTCGAACGAGCGGCTAAAACGATTGTATTTCACCGCGTCCGCCAAATCTTGGTTTGCATACCAGCAGTTCACCAGCATACGGTCGTCGATTACCGCCTTCACCCGCAGTTCAGCCGACAGGTCGGCAATCAGATTTTCAATAAATCGCGCCGGTTGCCACACGGTGTTCAGTCCCCGTTCCTCTTCTCCCCGGGCATCCAGCTTGTAGTCAAAAGCGTCACTGTACACCCCGGGCATGCCGTCAAGGCCCTCCAATGCAATCGACGAAGCTATCATCGAACGGTCGCTGTCGGAAAATTCTTTTGCATGGGGCGGCATGATACGGCGTCCGAACTGGTTTATGGTCAGCACCGAATTCCTGTCTTTCTGCGACTCTTCCCGGTTGGCAAGAAAAAACGACAGTACACCGACACCCGTAGCATAAAGGTTCAGATTGATGGCATCCATCTTCAGCACATAGTTTCTCCCCTTGACACAAATCACATACTTCACCACCTTCTCTTTCGGTTCTTTCCGTTCGAAATGGTAAATCAGAGGGTCGGTCTCGCCTTTAATGTCGTACAGCACCGGATGTACAAAATCGTAAAAATACTGGCGCTCGGCAAACAGCTCACATGCTTCCGTCTGCCCGCCTGCTACATCCCCGTCCATCGGAGCCGATGTGTCGAGCTGCATCCGTTCCCACCTTGAGCAGGAACTTATCGGAATTTGCGACAGGTCGACCTGTTCCGAGAAATTTTTCCGTGAATTTCCCTTCATCGACCAGCGAAAAGGGAAATAAAAGATATGGTAACTATAGGTTTGCATTTTTTATCTTTTCTATGGTATTCTCTATTTCTGATTCTGTAAATTGCCCGGATTTTCCACCCACATATCCGTCCTTACCTCCGCCGCTATACACCCAACCTTTCCGGATTTCATCGGCAAGAAGTTCCTTCACTGCCGCCGCTCCACGTCCATAAAAGGTCCATTCCACGGCATTATATACCAACAGCGAACCGTAGGGATAAAGGCGGTCGCAAATCGGAGAAAACCGTCGCCCCAGCGCACGGACAACAAGCAGGTTACCCCACCGCTCCAAATGGTCGGCCACCGACTGCTCGGCAAGCCTTTCGTCCTCGTCGGTCACCCCCTGCGCACGGCGGTCGGCAAAGCGTATTTCCCTCACCTCTTCGTCGGTTGCACCGGCTTCCACCATACCGGGAATATAGCGCCGGTCGTTGGCGGCAATCAGCCGATAGGTTCTTGTCAAGGGCAGGCCCAGCAGTTCAAGCACCTGTTCAAGCGAACTCTGTCGATTCGCCAATTCATTATGATGGTCAATCGGAAGATAGTTTTCAGCAGCAATTGCCAGGTCGTTCTCCAATTCAATGCCGCACACGATTCCGTCGGGCACGTCTTTCCAAAAACGCGCCATTTCTCCCTGGTAGCAGCTCAGTTTGGAATTGCTCCATGTCAAATGTTTGTCAATGAAATCGTAGCCCTGCGAAGAAAGAATTTCCCGAATAGTCAGCATTTCCAGGTCGTGTCCTCCCAATAAAAACAAAGTCCTACGTTTTCCGATGGTCAGCATTGTGTGCGGTATGGTTTTCGTTATGTTTCTATTTTCCTCTTCCCACTGTGCAACTGCAGAATGTGTCTCGTGGCAATCGTTCGACTAAGATATACGGAATCTTTTACATCAGCAACTTTTTTCGACATTTTTTCACGCCCCAACTCAAATTCAAGATAATACATACCGCCGAAGCGGTGTGCATAAGGAACTTATCTCAAAGACTGGCTTTGCGGCCATATCAGAGGTCTCAATACCGCCGAAGCGGTGTGCATAAGGAACAGTAAGCCTGAGACAGATGAAATCACCTCTTGGGTCTCAATACCGCCGAAGCGGTGTGCATAAGGAACACTTTCTATTTCAATAAGTT
>OJMG01004075.1_pt1 | contig 10481 bp, 10 predicted proteins | sample 1597141 | NCBI WGS metagenome assembly OJMG01 (sample SAMEA2452119, study PRJEB22498) | human gut metagenome | biome: human feces; feature: human gut; material: feces | place: Australia | collected 2012
GGCTGCCCATCGCCCTCGCCCAAATCCTTCAGCCGCTGCGCCTCTGCAATTTCCGCTTTCATCTCCAAAATCAGCACCTTCAGCTTCTCCTCGCACTCCTCGCGGGTGTGAGCGTAGACATTGCGGGCGTGCTTTTTACCGTCGGGCCATTTGGGAGAGTAGCGGCCTTCAAACAGATGGTCGTTGATCTCGCTGACACAGCCGGTACCGGATTTGCGCTTGCGGCCCACGTAGGGCTTGAAATCGGTCATACTCGGCTTTTCCGCCTGGGCCGGGGCAGTTTCCTGCCCCGGCTCTGAAGCGTCCTCCTGCGGCGCTGCTTTGCCGATGCCGCGGTCGATGTTGGCGGCGGCTGTGAGCCGCATATCGTCGGTGATGTGGGTGTAGATGTCCAGCGTGGTGGCCGCCGACACATGACCCAGCATGGCGGAGAGCGTTTTCACATCCATGCCGTTTTCCAGCGCCAGCGTTGCGAATGTGTGGCGCAGGTCATGGAAGCGAACATGCTTGCACCCTGCGTGTTCCAAGATGAGCTGCAGTCTGCGGCGCACTACGCCGGGGGTGATGGGGCAGTCCTCCTTCACCGGGGACGGGAACATCCATCGGGAGTCCACCGTCTTTTTGTACTCCCGCAGCACCTCAACCACCGCAGGCGGCAAGACGATCTTGCGGACGGAGTTCTTCGTCTTGGGCGTGCTGATTTGGAGTTGGCCCCGCACGTCGTAGACCTGCTTGTTCACGTTTAGTACGCCGGTTTTGAAGTTCAGGTCATCCCACTGCAGCGCCATCAGCTCACCCCGGCGCAGGCCGGTGGCTAAGTCCAGAAGGAAGACTTCGTAGTAGCCCTCGAACTTCGCCTGAATGAGAAACCGCTGCAGTTCCTCCCTCGTCAGTACCTGCATCTCCCGTGCCTTTTTCGGCGGCAGCTTGCAGCCGATGGCCGGGTTCACACGGATCAGCCCATCCTGCACCGCCTTCTCCAATGCGGAGCGGCAGGTGGCGTGGCACATACGCACCATTCGGTCGGACAGCCCTTCGCCGTACTTGTCGGTGAAGCGCTTCCGGCCGCTTTTCTTGAGCCGACCGTAGAACTGCTGCAGGTCGTTCTGTGTCAGCTTGTTCAGCGGGATGCTGCCGATCTCAGGGATGATGTGCAGGCGGATGCGGCTTTCATAGGTCTCCTGCGTAGTAGGGCGGATCTTGGTCTTGGAGTGATTCTCATACCAGTATGTCAGCCAATCCCCGAACGGCATCTCGGACCGCACTTTTTCGGGCTTCAGCCCGCCGTAATCCTCCTTGAGCTTCTGGAGCTTCTCGATGCACTCCTTCTTTGTCTTGGCGAGGACATTTTTCGTCTTGGGATAGCCGTTGTCATCGTAACCGATGACGATACGTCCTTCCCACCGTCCATCTTTACGCTGCCTTACTGTTCCGTCTCCGGCTTTTCGCTTTCTTGCCACGGTTTCAACTCCTTTCCGAAGATGTCCTCCATGAAGCCGCCCACGATGCCTGAGGCTGTCTTTTGCATATCTGAGGTGACATGGGTGTAGGTGTCCAGCGTGAAGGAGGCGTTGGTGTGTCCCAGAATGCCGGACAGCGTTTTGGCGTCCACACCGCTGGTAAGGGCATGGGTGGCGAAGGTATGACGCAGATCATGGAAACGGATACTGGGGAGTCCCGCCCGCTGGAGCAGCGTCTTCATGTGGCGATAGGCCGCGTTGGGATCGACGGGATCTTCCGGCTTCACCGGGTCAGGGAATATCCATTGGCTGATGGCATCCGCCTTGCGCCGCCGCAGGATGTCCGCCACCGTCTTCGGCAGGATGATGGTACGCATTCCCTTTCCCGTTTTGGTCTCACCGATGGTGTACTCGCCCTTCCGCTGGCTGTGGAGGGTTCGGCATACCTTCAGCGTCCCGGTGTCCCCATCGAAGTCGTTCCATTGTAGACCGCAAATCTCACCGCGGCGCAGGCCGGTCATCAGCTCCGTCTGGAAGAAGTCCCGCCACACCTCGTCCTGCTCCACCACCGCAAGGAAGGCATCCAGCTCCTCGCCGGTCAGGATGCGCTTGGGCTTGTAGTTGGGTTTGGGCGCCGTTGTACCTTCGGTGGGATTTCTGGGAATGACATGGGCCTGCACCGCGTCTTTCAGCGCGGCGTGGAGTGTGGAATGGATGTGGCGCACCATGGAGTCGGAGAGCTGATGCCCCATCTCGGGATGCTCGTGGATGCGCCCCTCCGTTTTCAGGCGGCGGTACATCCGCTGGATGTCCTGCTGGGAGAGGAGGGAGATCTGCTTGTCGCCCAGCTGCGGCTTGATGTAGTATTCGATGTAGCGGCGGTAGCCCTCGAGGGTACCGGGCCGCACCGTACCCGCCTTGTACTCCGTGAGCCAGCGATCCAGCCACTGGCCCAGCGTCATGCGGCTGTCCTCGGTCAGCTCCACATCGCGGTAGCACTCGATGTTCTGGTGCAGCTTATCCAGCAGAGCTTTTTGGGTCTTGGCATACACATGACGGAACAGCGGCTCGCCGTTTTCCCGGTGGCCGATGACGATGCGGCCCTCCCAGCGTCCGTCTTCTCGCTTGCGCACCATGCCGTCGCCGGCCGGTCTTCGTTTTGCCATGTATTTCACTTCCTTTGGATTCAATTTCTTTTTGCAACACAAACAACTACCACACTTTTCGTGAAATAGCTATCAGAACTTTGAAATGGTTTGCCATTACATCCGCATAGAAAACCCGTGGTACTGCTCGTATTCTTCCTCTTCGTCATCTACGGCGTATTCCACCGTGCGGTCGATCTTGCCGCCGCGTTCCAGAATACGCCGGATCTCCTGCTTGCTGTGATGCAACGTTTCCAGATGGAAGCGGTCATTGTCGCCGGTGTTCATCGCATCCAGAATGGAGATCAAACCGCAGACGGCATCGTCCACCGTAGGCAGGAGTTCACCGTACTCGGTGGCATCGATGCGGCTTTCCAGATACTCACAGCCGCCCATATCGAAGTAGGCTTCCATGCTGCTGCGCAGAAGCGTCTGGTCGAAGAGCTTATTGTCTCTGCATCGGACATTCTCCGGTGTGGTGTAGGTGATGTATTTTTGATTCGGCTCCCATCGCACCTTGTAGCCGTACTCCGCCATGAATGCGATGAACTCCTCACGGGTAGCACAGTTCTCCATAGCTTCCTTAATGGTACGGCACAGCCGTTTCTTCCAAGCAGGAATACGGAATGGATCTGCCTTGCTCTCGGTGAAGGACAAGCCATACTCCCGGCAGAGCTGGTTGCTGTATTCCTTGGCCTGCTGCATCTCCCGGGCGCTCTGGTGAAACTTCTGGCCGTTTTCAAAGTTTACCGAGTTCATGATGATGTGATTGTGGATGTGCGCCGTATTCATATGCGTGACCACCACGCACTGGTAGCCCTTGAAGTATTTCGCAAACTTCAACCCGATCTCATGCGCTGTATCAAAATCCAGCGGATCGTCCGGGGCGAAGGCTTGGACGATGTGATAATAGCTACGGCCATCTGTTTTGCGGAACTGTTTCTTTACCGCTTCGAATTCATCCTGAGCTGTTTGAGCCATGCAGTTGACACCGGATATGAGACGCTCCACCGTTTTCTCACGGTTTGTAACATAGTCCAGGATACCGCTCAGACTGCGTGAGACAGCAATGAATTTAATGTTTGCCATGCGTTCCGGTACACCTCCGTAAAGGGTTCATAGTTCACCTGCGTGATACGCCCCTGCCGAGCCATGACCGTGAGCTGGTTCAGGTTATTTCCCTGATAGCGCAGCTCCCGCAGGAGCTCATCCATACCTTCAATGACCGTGACCTCACGATCCATAGCCGCCCGGCGCACAAACTCGCTCTCGGTCATATGAGCTGCATCCGCCTTGCGGCGGATGCAGTCTTTTTCCCACCCGGCAACGCGGGCGCGGATAAATTGATTCTTAGCCATGGTGCTCGTTACCTCTGCTTGCCAGCATAGTCATCGTCTCGATCTGCTTAGCCAGAGTCTCGTCCCGCGCATGCACATAATAGAACTCCAGCATCTTTTCGACTGCAAAGCACTGCTGCCACTCCGCACAGCCAGATAGTGCGGCTTTGCCCTTGCCGGTGAAAAAGTGATTCAACACTTCACAGGAGACATCCACGCCGAGTTGATAGAGCATGGCTTCCCGTACATCGCTGAGCATCTCTTCCTTATCGTACTTGTCCATCATAATTTCATAGGGATTATAGGTGTTCTTCGTCATAATCTTTATCTCCTTTAAATTCATTTTTCTTTGTGTTGATAGGGGTGTGGGCTTAGCCCGCCTGCCGAAGGGGTCGGAACGGGGCAATCGCCCCGTTCCGTACCACGAAGGCGAAACTTGTCATTCTCGAAGCGAGAATTTTCGGCGCTGACGCGCACTTCAGCCGCTCTGCGGCGCTTTGTGGAAAAGGCAGTCATCCCGCCCAGTCAAGCATCCGCGGCGCATCACCCCCTTCCGGGCAGAACACACTGCAGTAGGTGCTGCTGTCCGGCACCATGCCCTGCTCCAGCATGATCTCACTTTGCAGCAAGCGCACGCACAGCTCCGCATAGACACTTCGCATCCCGTCCCGGCACCGACGGGCAACGGTCTTTTGCTCATCGGTCAGATCACCGTAATGTTCATCGCAGAGGAACAGGCGAAGCTCTTCTTCATCAATGGGGTCGGCATGATCCTTGTTCCACGCCCACCGGATGTAGCGCACCGTGTCGTGTGTGCGCCGGAGGACCATCATCGGGTCATGGTCTACGATAAAGTTTGCAAGCTGCTGCATCATGCGCTTTCCTCCTTCTTGTTTTGCCGACTCAATTCGGCCAGCCGTTTCTCTGCCTTTGCCCGCTCCATGTCACGCTCCGCCCGCAGGAACTGCCGCTGATAGTTCAGCTCCAGCGCTTCCTGAATGGGGCGGATGGTGTAGATGAGACTTCCGTTGCGCACGCGGCCGTCCTTCGTGGTGATGGTGCTGGGCTCGGTGCGGATGAGTCCCTTCTCCTCCAAACTGGTCACATACTTCCGCACAGTGTTTTCGCTCAACCGCACCGCCCGACCGATGGTGCGGTAGCTGGGATGACACTGGTAGGTCCTGCGGTCCTCGCAGCGGAGAAGGTAATTGTAGACGGCGATCTCGTGAGAAGTGAGACCGAGATTGAAGACTTCGTTTGGGACGAGATAGTAGTGCTTGTTCGGATCCCGCTTAGGCCAGCGCTGGAACATCAGGCATCACCTCCTGTCTGCGCATCGACCCACCGACGGAATTTTTCTTTGGGTACCACGATGCGGCTGCCAATCCGCAGCGCTGGGAAGCCCGTCTCGTGCATGAGCTCATAGGCGCTGGAGATGGACACGCCCAGCACCTGCGCCACCGCGTTCGCATTGAGGAACAGCGGCAGCTGGTCATAGTTGGTGAATGTGGATTCTTGCATTGGATTCCTCCTTTATAATTTTTTGTTGAGAGCTGCAAGCAAAAAGCTCCCACTGAAAAAGTGGGAGCAGTATCCATATTGCAAATTTAGAACCTCATGATAGAATAGAAGCATCAGGAGGTGAGCCGATGCCGCTGGTGAAATACAGGATCTACGAACTGTCTGCCAGAGCCGTGATCAGCTATGGCAGGCAGCAGGACGGTACATATACCTTCCATCTCAGCGCCGCCGAAACAGAGAAATGCAAATCACTTTCCGCACCTCACGAGCAGGACGATAACGCACTGTTCTATCAGATCATGTGCGTGCTGCACGGCGATGCCTTCACCGGAAGACCCGGTGGGCAGCTGGTGACTGACCTCTCGGACATCATTTTCTATATGGACTTCTCCGGCATCTTCGACCGGAGCGGTGCCAGAAAGAAATACCGGATCCGGCAGGAAAAAGCGAAGGCCCTGTTCCGTCCTGAGGGCGTGAGCCTTGATTTTGGCTCCGGCCCGCATCGCTATCTTGCCTTTGAGCGTTCGGGCAGCATGAGCCGGCAGGCGCGGCTGTCCTTCATCCGAGAGGATTTTTATGACGCCGTGCGCCGCCGCATCATGATGGATATGACCATCGGTGACTGCCAGCTCAGCAAGCTCTATGCCTACAACGGATTGATGCTGTCCAGCGGTATCCGCATTGACGGCATCGGCATTGACCGGCCCCACCGGGTGGTGGTCATCGACAATCCTACGCGCACAGAGCGGAATGTCAGCGTCATCACCGTAGAGGACGACGGAACGCAGAGCAGTACCCGCAAATATCACCGGGTGGAGAAAAAAGAGGACATCGAAATCACCTGCTTCGACGGCGAGGGGCTGATCTCAAAAGAATATGCCCGCGTCGTGGACGAGAAGCTGTGCGGGAAGAAAGTCCACACCTCATTCCAGATCCGTATGCCCTATGTCAAGGGTATGCTGCACGAGGTGGACTTCAAAGACTTCCTGACCCTCTGCGGGTCGGACACCATCACCGATCTGTGGGGCATGGAGCATTCCGTCCGGGATGTGGACGTCATCCTCACCAAGAGCATGTTCAAGGGATACGGCTGGCTCACTGCCAGTGGCATGAACTGGGAGGACTACCGGACGGTGTTTCGCAAGTACCGCCATGCGCTGTACATCACCAATGTGAGCAAGGAGAAACCGGAACAGACCACCGAGCTGAACTATCAGTTTCTGACCACCGTTTCCATTCAGGGTGACGAGTTCCGCCCCGCCGATCTGCCGGACGGCTGGGACCACAGCCCGGAGACAGACGAGCGAAATTGGCTCACCAAGCAGACGGAACTGGCGTATTACAATTTCTGCGCCGATGAATCGTTTCGGCAGAATTACTTTCTGGAGAAGTTTGCGCGGGTCAGCTGGTGGGAACGACACCAGGGCAAGGACCAGATCCTTGCCGCCGTGCTGAAAAAGAATCCGAGCTTCATCAACGAACCGGTCTATGCCAAGCGACTGGAGGATGAAGCCGATAAAATCGTGGAGCAGTACGCCGTCGGCCGGTTGATCGTAGCGGGAGACAACCGTTATCTTTCCGGTGATCTTCTGGACTTTCTGGCATTTCTGCTCCCGACTGTTCCGCCGCGCAAACGCAGGCAACGGATGTTTTACAGCACCGTCATGACCGACCACTTCCCGGAGAGTTCCTTCTATGCACCCCAGGCGGCCTATGCCCATGACGACGCCTGCACGCTGCTACGCAATCCGCACATTGCCCGCAACGAGGAGCTACAGCTTTCCTTCTACGACGCGAAGGAAGAGAGAAAGCAGATGCGGCATTACTATTTCGGGCACCTGACGGATGTGGTGATGGTGGATTCCAATATGCTGGCTGCGGAGCGGCTGGGCGGCGCTGACTACGACGGCGATATGATCAAGACCATATCTGATCCGATCCTGAATGCCTGCGTCCGCCGCAACTACAACCTCTACCGCTACGAGAAACACAAATCCCTCACCAACACAGAGAACATTCCGCTGCTGATGATCCCCACGGCCCAGCCCCAGATCCGCAGTGCCGACGACTGGGAGGCACGGTTTGAGACCGTTCGCAGCACCTTCTCCTCCCGCGTCGGTCAGATCTGCAATGCCGCGCTGGATCGCAGCATTATCGCCTACAACGAAAACTCCGACGCCGAGGAGCGGGAGCGCTGCCGGGAGGAGACGGAGACATTGGCCATCCTCACCGGGCTGGAGATCGACTCGGCCAAGAGCGGCATCCGCCCTGATCTGGATGAGTACCTGACCCATAAAACCGTCAAGCGCAGCGACTTCCTCAAATATAAAACGCTGGTAGAAGAAATGGAGACCCGGCGTACCTGGTACGAGCCTACCCATGCGGCCAGGGTAAAGGCGTTTTTCAAGAAGGTGGATTGGAGCAAGGTGGACTCCAACGTGGAGCGCCTGCCGTATCTGGCACAGCAGCTGAAAAAGAACACGCCGCGCATCAAGGCAAAGCCCGCCAAGGACGAAGAATTGTTTTCCTTCGCCCAGCAGCCGGACTGGAGGGAGCAGCTGAACTCCGATAAGCTGGCGGCGGTGGATGCGCTGCTGCGGGATCACGATGCCTGTCTCTCCCGCATCCGGGCCTGCCGCATTCCGGTGAAGGAGAAAAAGCGGAAGAGCGATGTGGAGCGCATCCTGTATGCCAGAGGGCAGGAGGATGAATACGATCCCGACGAGCTGTACGCCCTGTTCGGCAGCCTGCCGTCGGAAAGGGTGTCTGCCCTGCAGCATGCCATTCGGGAGCAGGCCTGGCATCTCATGGACGAGGATGCTCGGGAGCGCTTCCTGCGGGAATGGCTGCCGGAGTTTGAAGACATATACGATTTGCTGACCGATTTCCGCTTCGGCGGCTACCGCATCCTCGGAGACATTGTCTGTGATATGGAGGACGAGAACACCGGCAGGGAGAAAAAGCAGCTGTTCCGTGAAAGCGACTCGGAAGCCTTCACCGCCATGATGAGAGCCTTCGCGGACAAGTCCGCCTCCCGGAGCTACCGTGACGCGGTGACGGCCAAGTGCCGGGAGCTGCTGACCGCTATTGTAAGACCGACTTTGGCCGTGCGCTATGTGGTGGCCCTCGGCAGGCGTGACCTGCTGTGGGATCTGCTGCCGGAGTACATTGAGAAAAATGTTCTGGAGGTGCGGGATGATTAACGAATGGGAGGAATTCTGCGCGTATACCGGAACGGTTTCCTATACCGCCAGCAAGAAGAGCGACACGACATGGCTGGGACGGTTCACCTTTGCCACGATCCTGGAGTTTGAGGGGATGGCGCGGATTTTGACCGTCCTGGCCCGTGGGTATTTGTTCCACAGCAAGGACGGCGCGGTCATTTGGGGGGATCCGCATGATCGAATCGACTATGCCCGCCGTGCGCTCTGCGCCTGGTGCAGTGTGCCAGAGGACGGAAAGCGTGTGCAGGACAAGGAGTGGCAGTTCCAGACGGATTTTTCGGAGCTGCATACAGAGTTCCCGGAGCTGGTGGATGCGGATGGGGTCGGCTGGTTCCTCCGTCATGTTCTCCGCGCGGCGGACTTCATGCTGACGCACCCGGAAAAGGTGCGCAGCACCTCGCTCAAGTATGCGGAGGTCATTCGCTCGAAGTTTGCCGCCGCATGGCGAAACAAAGTACTACAGTATCAGATCCCGATTTTTGCGTCCCAAACCAAGGGCGCCTGGACACTGCGCTTTGATGATGTCCTTGCCGATGCGTTGGAGCTGGGGCCGCTGCGCAAAGATGGGCCGGAGCTGCCGCCTGAATTGACAGTGAAAGTGAAAGCAGTACTTCCGAAGGAAATTCCATCCGAGGTTGTCTGTACGCTGATCCGCTATTATCTTGCCAACCGGCAGGATGATTGCGAATGGGTCGTCCTGCCGGTGACAAGCTTTGACGCCTACTTCGGGGACACCAGCTTCAGCAAGAAGTACCTGCCCAAGATCCCGGCGGAGATTATGGAGCGAAGCAATGCTTTTGGCATCAGCCGGTATCGGATCACGGAAGAATATCTGCCATAAGACACAGACAGCGGGACAAGCCTTCATGGCCTGTCCCGCTGCTTTCTCTGCCCGGATTGAGAGTGTTTTCCTTGTCTATGGCGGTGCATCCGTTGAGCCGCCGCCTATGCTCTACTCCTCGTCATCATCAGACCACGAGGAGATCATGTGAATATCCCCGGTGTCCATGTCCATCGCCATGTGATCTCCCATGCGCATCATGAGATTCCCATCGGAATCCATCGCCATGCTGTCAGAAATGCTCATGGCGAAGTCGCCGTCGTCGTAGTCAAAAAATCGATTGCACACTGTACCCGCCTCCTCTATTGAAATATCTGTTATAAACCTCATTCACCGCTTCCACATACACCACAAAGGATGGGTGGTTACGATCCTGCCAAGACAGATACATGTTTTTCTTCTCAAGATACCTGTCACGAACCTCCTGCCATAAGCCTTCTTCCTTTATTTCATCCGCCTTATCTTTCACCTGATGAGAGTTCGGCACTTCGTTCCATGTGTATTGATCCAAGCCCAGTGCATACACATTTTTGTTATGAATTAAGCGCATGTAATTACCGTTTTTATTTTTCGTGGTAATAGCAACGTCAAACTTGAATTTGATATCTGGCGACTTCTCAAAATACAATATTGCAGTCAAACAAGAAGTCGAATCTTGTGCATCTGAAAAGAATTCATTTCTCTCCGCCCAGTTCAGAGCATTTCTTACCGTTTCCTTCAGCAACCGCAGGTCATTCCAATATCTTTCTTCTGCCCTCATGATCGAAAGATTGTAGTCAAGGTCATATGGACCATCCCCGTTTCTCGTGATCATATTCCTTGCGCCGCTCCCAATAAGAGAAAACTGTGCAGAAATACCCTTCTCCTTCAGCAGCTCGCAGGTTTTCTTCAGGACGTCCGAGCAATCCGAACGATAGCGCTTTGCTTCGGATTCGCAAACAAACTCATACGCC
>OJMG01004076.1_pt1 | contig 10481 bp, 10 predicted proteins | sample 1597141 | NCBI WGS metagenome assembly OJMG01 (sample SAMEA2452119, study PRJEB22498) | human gut metagenome | biome: human feces; feature: human gut; material: feces | place: Australia | collected 2012
CACAAAGGCAAAGGGAACGGTAACCTACAGTAAGTCCAAGAATTGTAAGAAATATATTACGGTAAACAATAAAGGAAAGGTAACCATCAAAAAGGGAACACCGAGAGGAAAATATACGATCAACGTAAAGGCAAAGGGAAAAGGAACCTATGCCAGCCGTACGATTAAAGTATCAATCAAGGTAGAATAAAAAACATAGCAATACAAGAACGGGAGAATTTTCATGGAATTAACAACCAAAAGACTGATACTGCGTAAATGGCAGGAATCAGATGCTAAAAGCCTGTATGAATACGCAAAAGATCCAAGGGTTGGCCCCATTGCCGGCTGGCCGATACATACAAGGGTAGAAGACAGCAGAGAGATCATAAAGAATGTATTATCTGCGGATGAGACCTATGCAGTAATACCAAAAGATCAGGATCAGGCAGTAGGCAGTGTAGGACTGATGATCGGGTCTGCAAGTAATTTAGATATTCCTGACACCGAAGGAGAGATCGGATATTGGATCGGAGTGCCGTTCTGGGGACAGGGACTGATACCGGAAGCTGTGGAGGAACTGTTAAGGCACGGTTTTGAAGATTTGAAGTTAGACAGGATCTGGTGTGGCTATTTTGATGGAAATGAGAAATCAAAACGGGTACAGGAAAAATGCGGATTTATCTATCATCATACCAACCGTGATATCCATTGGAAATTGATGGATGATATACGCACGGAGCACGTTACCTGCATGAGCAGGGAGGAGTATCAGAATAGATAACATGAAACATATATTTTTAGTAGAAGATGATAAAGAAATTGCAAAAAATCTGTCATTAGGTGATCGTAGGACTGGATGAGATCAAATTTACATTGCCATGGGTAAGTATCGGGATCAGCATCTGCAGTGTCCTGCTCATCGTGTTCATTACGATGTTATATGCCGTAAGTAAGATAAAAAAAGAAAATATTATAGATTCACTTCGTGATGATATGTCTTAGAATACCACAAAATGGCAAAAATTTCAAGACTGGTATGGGAGTGCAAACTGCGTTATAATCCTCTGACCACAGGTGATTGGAGGGTTTGAAAAGTGGAAGAAAAAAATTGGATGGAACAATTTATACAGGAAAAACAGATGCAGGAAGTGATGCAGACCAACCGGTATACAAAAAAGTTTGGTTTAGAGTTAGACAGGGAGGACGCAGAACTGCTGGTACAGGAGCGGAAAAACAGCTTAAGGGAGCGGCAGAGAGTAGAATTTGGGGAGGGAATCCTAAAAAAGCTGGTTTTTCATTTTTGCGACTCCCCGTTTATCATGCAGGAAAACTATGCGGATACATTGATGCGGTTACAGGATATTTTTTATCTGTATAAAAATGAATCCTTAGATGAACTGACCGATGATGAGCTGTTAGAGTACATGAAAGAGAAATTTGATGGAATCTGTGCCGGAGATCTTGATTATTTAGAGGGAACGGAACTTGATACATTCGCAAGAGAGGTGCGGACCGGTACGAAAAAATATATCGGAAAATATCGGGAGGATGAGGCATGAATGCAGAGCAGAAAACAGATCAGCAGACCGGATATGAGATCGTAAAGAAAAAAACAGAATAGGCCAAGGAAGCATATTTATGTACGGGAAATCTTAAAGAGTTACCGAAACGATTACGAAAAGCAGTTTGACAATCTGTGTAGGATACTGTTAAGACATCTGCTCGGAAAAATGCTGGTGACAGGCAGTACATCACAGGAGGAAGAACCCTACGAAGTATTAGAAGAGCTGGTATGCAGTCAGACAGCAGAGGAGTTAAAAAAACAGTGTAGAAAGATTATAGACAGCACCATAGTGCAGAACCGGGAAGAGTATCATGCGTTAGGAGAATATCTGAAGGCAGATGTGGATGATTTTGTGACAGAAATGCAGAATACGGCAAAGCATCACAGACTGTATAGAACGGTAATTTTGACAGGTTTCGGATGTTTCTAAAGGACAGTGTAAAAAATTGCATTTTTTGACAAAATATGACGAAAAAAATATTGCAAAAGCCTACCAATCTGATTATAATAATCGTATATGAGAGAATACAAAAATACACAAAAAGGGAGAGAAGCATATGTTTAAAAAATTAGATGGAATGCTTGTCAGAAAAAAAATGATAACCGGCTATCTGATCGTGATCGTACTGATGGTATTTTCAGGAATCTTAGCAATCGTAGGAGAGACGATACTGCTTAGAAATCTCAGTAATTATTCTAACAAAGTACAGCGGGCTGACACAGCCGTTCAGATGTGCAGACTGAATGTAAATATTGCAGCCAGAAATATCCGTGAGATGGCGTTAAATGACGATAAGTCAAGTTATGATACATATAAGAAAAATGTAGACGATGCTTTAAAGAATATTGATCAAGAGTTAGATGCAATGAAAAAAACAGGGGTCATTGAGGACAAGCTCTATAATCAGTATGTGACCCAGATGAATGAGTGGGGGACCATCGGTATGGATATTATCGATGAGATTGAAGCAGGAAATCAGAAAGATGCAACGGAAAAGATACTGACAAAATGTGCACCGGCATTATCCGAAGCAGTAGATACCGCAAAAGAAATACAAAAGATCACAGATGAACAAGTGGACAAACTGATGTTTGCAAGTAAGCGTGATGCAGTTTTCAATATTATTGGTATTATCATATTCAATTTAATCGGCATCGCATCCGCAGTAGTAGTTGGAAAACGTATTATTGCATCTATTTTGATACCATTAGCTGCATTGGAGGAGACAACGAAAGAATTGTCCCAAGGAAATCTTCACAGCACTTTGGATTATCAGGCAGATGATGAGCTGGGTTCATTAGCAGACAGCTTAAGATCTTCTATAGCAACCTTATCTTCTTATGTAGACGATATCGGTGCTTCAATGCAGGAATTTGAAAAAGGGAACTTTGTTGTCAATCCATCCGTAGAATGGAAGGGAGATTTCAAAGGAATCTTAACATCCTTTAAAGCATTTGAGCACAGTATGGCAGATATGATCACAAACGTTCAAAGCGTTGCAGATCAGGTAACCAACGGAGCAGAACAGGTAGCAGCAGGTTCCATGGATTTAGCAGAAGGTGCAACTGAGCAGGCAGGTGTTACAGAAGAGCTTACGGCAACGATTGACGAAGTCAGCGAGCGCGTATCCGGTAATGCAAAGAATGCAAAAGATATCAGCAAGGAAGTAGAATCTTCCGAAGAAGCTGTTATGATCAGTAACCAGAAGATGCAGGAAATGGTCGAAGCCATGGATGAGATCAGTAATACCTCTCAGGAGATCGGCAACATTATTGCAGCGATCAATGACATTGCTTCACAGACCAATCTGTTAGCACTGAATGCTTCCATCGAGGCAGCAAGAGCAGGAGAAGCAGGAAAAGGATTTGCCGTGGTAGCAGATCAGGTATCCCTTCTTGCAGCACAGAGTGCGGAAGCAGCCAAAGAGTCCCGTGATCTGATCGAGACCTCCGTATCCGCGGTTGAGAGAGGTAAAGTCATTGCAGATGAGACTGCAAAACAGTTAGAGCAGGTTGTAGAAAGCTCTAAAGCAGCGACTGCAGAAGTATACAAGATCGCGGTAGCATTAGAGGCAGATGCAGCAACGATGACACAGATCAATCAGGGAGTTGAGCAGATCAACAGTGTTGTTCAGACAAATTCCGCAACTTCACAGCAGTGTGCGGCAGCAAGTCAGGAAATGAGCGATCAGGCAGGAACGTTAGAGCAGTTGATCAAGAGCTTCAAGATCCGCAAATAGTAACAGGGAAGTATATTACGATAGATAACGTAAAAGAAAGCAGAGAGATCTGCTTTCTTTTTTGTTTTATAGGATCAGGGTGTCAAAAGGCGGTTTGAAGTTTTTTGACACCCTGATCCTTATAAGAAATTTCTCACGCAATTACCGTTCTGTAACGATCCGGGATTTTCGGATATTATGGGAAGGTCTGTCGAAAGGACAGGATGATTCCTGTATTTCGCCACTTTGATTTTGACAAAAAAAGCATCTGATATTTCATATAATAGGTTCGTACCGATCAAAGAGATTTCAAAAGCAGCAATGGAGGTAGCAGGTGCATTATGAGTTTTACATAGATGCATACATCGTGACCAACTTTTTCTTCGACTACCTGACCCTCTTCCTTATTCGGGAAGTCAGAAGAAAACAGACAAAAACAGGACGAATGGCAGTGATGGCATTGTTGGGCGTATTGAGTGCGGCTGCCAGTATGCTTTTATTGAAAAATGCAGGGATTTATAAAATACTTGTACACCTTCTTATCAATCCGCTGATGTTCTATTTTTGCTTTCAGCAGAAAAGTATTCGTGAATTTTTGACAGACTATGCAGCGGGATATCTGATCATGCTGCTGCTTGGCGGTTCGGTAGAGTGGCTTTGCCGGCTCTTAGGACAAAGGAATCTCTTTGGATGGGTTATGGGAGGCATAGCAGGAGTGGTGACTATATTTTTACTCCTGTTTCAGGACCGGAAGGAGGAAGAAAAAATCTATGATATCAGAGTATGCCATAAAGGGAAAGAAGTTTCCACAAAAGGTTTTTTCGATACGGGAAATTTGCTTATGGACCCGTACAGTAATCTTCCGGTCAGCCTTATAGAAAAGAACACGTTAGAGATGCTTACAGGGGAGGAGCCGGTGTTGTACCGCTACATACCGTTTGTATCACTGGGAGAGGAGCACGGCATGGTGCAGGCGGTGACATTGGATTCCCTTTTTATTAAGAAAGAAAAAAAAGAAATTGCGATACAACCGGCAGTTTTTGCCATTGTGGAAGAAAAATTTTTAAAAGACAGTACATACCGGATAATTTTAAATGGGCGATTATGGTAAAGGAAAGGAGCAGTAGAAAATGTACATAAAAATGAATCTGCCGGGAAAAATGGGAATTCGGATCATACCGTCTTTCTATTCTATGTTTTTAAAAAAGAAAAATGAAGTGCACTACATCGGAGGAAGTGAAGTTCTGCCACCTCCATTGGATGCGATCGATGAGGCACATTACATACAGGGACTGGTCAATGGAGAAGAAGAGAGCTTGAAAGAGGCACGTTCTATGCTGATCGAGCACAATTTAAGACTGGTCGTTTATATCGCAAAAAAATTCGACAATACAGGGGTCGGAGTCGAGGATCTGATCTCAATCGGAACGATCGGTCTGATCGCATCGGGACATGCAAAAGAAGTAGTCGGTGTGGAACTTAATAAGGATGCCGTGAAGGATGCAATATTAAATGCAAAAGAGAATCAGATCCGGAATGTGAGATTTTTCCAGGGAGATGCCGGGGAGTTTATGGAGGCGATGGCAGCAGAGGGAAATAGTATGGATGTGCTGTTTATGGATCCGCCGAGAGCCGGAAGTGATGAAAAATTTATGGCATCTGCAGTGAAGATGGGACCGGAGAAGATCGTGTACATTTCCTGCAATCCGGAGACACTGGCAAGAGATCTGAAGTATCTGACAAAAAAAGGATATCAGGTAAAAAAGATACAGCCGGTGGAAATGTTTGCGTTTACGGAGCATGTTGAAACAGTTTGTCTCCTTTCAAAGAAATGCCCAGTTTAAGCGGGGTTGAAGGCACTATTTTAATAAAAATATCCACAAAATAGTGCGGAAAAATATGTGCGTGTGATGAAAAATTGAAAATGATTTAACACCAGAAAGCCTTTTGGCGTACTTGTTCCAGTGGTACGCCAGAAGGTTATTTTTGTTAGGCCAAGGACCTGTTTTCATTGTGGAGTTTTTCGTTGATCCGAAAAACGGAACTTTGAAAAAAACCACATTTGTGTTGTTGCAAGTAGCTTCATTTAGTTGCATATATTAAGTAAATGAAGTGATGAGTTGCGCCTTTTGAATATTTGTTGCAAAAACACCCCTTTTCGTTGTGAAAAATGCAACGATGTATATAATGAGAGTATGAGATAAAGCCAATAATCAAATTACATACATACCTGTGAAAGGGGCGTTACTTATGGCAAATGATAATCAGATAGCTTTCCTTTGTTCGAGATTGAAGGAGCTTCGTGAAAAGAATGGCTGTACCATGGATGACATGGCAAAGAAGATTGATGTATTAGAGGGCTTGAAACCAGGAACTGGTATGAACAAGTCGTCTATTTCACGTGTTGAAGGTGGAAAAACTGCAGAAAAAACTCTATTGGAAATGGCAAGAAAATATTGTAAGGTTTTTGGAATGTCAGAATCACAGACCGAACAATTTTTGAGAGGGGAGAAGGCTGCAGTTCCAGATACTTCAGCGTTACTTAAAAATTCACAGTTAATTGATGAACTGAACAAGGAATATAGCAAGGTAGTTATTCCAAAGGTAGTTGTTGATGAATTAGATAATATAAAGAATAAGAACTCAGGTTCTCTTGGGAGAAAGGCTTGGGAAGTTATTCGTGGTATTAGCTATGGTTCTCGTACAATTCTTATGGAATATAATGGCGATGCTGATGAAGATAACGAAGATTGCAAAATAATATATATTGCACAGGAGGCTTCTGATACATATCACTGCAAAGTAGATATCATAACAGAGGACACCGATTATTCAGCATATCTTAAAGGGCATGAATCCGTTTCAGCATTACATCTTAGAGAATATATGGCTACTAAGCAGGATCTTATCAATATGACTAAATTGGCTAGAATTGACGCTTATTACGCAGATTCATATGAGGAATGCGAAGAACCGACAGCAGACGAAGTTAATGCATATCTTCAGGATGGAAATACCCTTATTATTTCTGCTGTAAGAAATAAAAAGACCACAATTGAGCAAAGAAAAGAAAAAATCAAATGGCTCATTCAGCTTGGTGCAGATGTGAATAAGCGTGATTGCAGTCGTAGATATTTCCCTGCTCTATCGCATGCAGTGCAGATGAAGGATTATGAGATGTTTATGTTTTTGCTTTTAGAGTGTAAGGCAAATCCTAATGTTGGAAGTAGAAATCCTTTTGATGCCGGAAAAGTACGCCAGAAGAATGAGGGCAATATGCCATTAATGATTGCTGCCTGGGAGGGAAAGAAGGATTTTGTAATTGCTTTATGTGAGGATGAAATATTAACCAGCAGGACGCTAATGGATTTACTGCGCTCATGAAGGCCTGCATGAATGGTCACTTTGAAAATAATAAGGAAAAGCATACTTGGGATATTCGAAAGATACTCATTGATGCAGGAGCTGATCAGAAGATCGTTGACATTGATGGTAAAACTGCTGCTGATTGGGTTAGTGAGTATCACGAATCTGGTCCTACAAGAAAGCAGTTTAATAGAGGTAACAATAAGAATAGTCAGAAAAGGGGGAATAGAAGATGGTAACACGAGCTTGTATATCGATAAATAATCGATGCAATCTCAATTGTACTTATTGCCATTTTCATGAGAAGAAGGATTACATTCAAGAGGACAATATGGATGTAATTACTATCCTTGATATTATTACTTCGCATATTGAAGACAACGATATTGATTTGTTTAAGTTAGGGTTTGTGGGTAATGGAGAACCAATGTTAGATTATGAAAAACTTAAGCAGTATATCGCTCATATTGGTGATTATTTGAAATCTGGAAGAATTGCTGCATACACCATTACAAACGGTCTTTTAGTTGATTGTGAGAAGTTAGAATTCTTCAAAGAATACAATGTAAATGTTGGCTTTTCAGTAGATGGAATCTCTGCTATTCACGACAAGTATAGATGTGGAACTCATGAGCGAGTGATGGAAAATATAGCTTTATACAAAGAAGTGAATGGGAAGTATCCTTCTATGAATTGTACTGTTGGAAAAGAGATAATTGATAATCCGGAAGCGACCATAGAGTTCTTTGAACAATTTGGTAATAGGATTACGTTTTCTAGGATGATTGGAAAACAGGGGATATCGCTACCTGATTTTAATGCGTTCTTGAATAAGGCGATGGAACGATTGAATGTTAGAACTGGTGGCTACGACTGTACCATGTATGGTGGTATGTGTGGTGCAGGAATGGATAATATTTTTTACGCAAATGGAAAGATATTCATATGTGGTAATTGTATTGATTTACCTTTTTCAATGCCTTACGACACACCTCTAAATGAGGTCAGTTTTGACGTTATCGATTTTGACAGAAGCTGTTGTTTCAAGGAGGTGTTTACTGGTTGAAGATAGCATTATATGGAATGCCTTGTGCAGGCAAAAGTACATTGATGGATAGAATAACTGATGCAAAGGTTATTAATGGCAGCCAGGAGTTGAGACGTATTTGCGGTGGTTCCTTTTTGGAACTATCAGAAGAAGAGAAACATCAAGTTAGAATTAAATACACAGAATATATTAATGGTTTGAATGATGAAGTAATTATTTCAGATGGACACTATTCATTTATGGAAACTGTTGCATTTACTGAGGCTGACGGAGATTTGTACGATATCTTTATTTATCTGTATTGTTCTCCGGAAAATCTTAAGGAAAGATATGCTTTGTCAGAGAAAAATGCTAAGTTTGCTGGCGAGTCCATTGAGTCGTTAAGACAATGGCAGGAGTTTGAAATAAATAATCTTAGAGAGGAATGTCATAGGCGAAATAAGGACTTTTACGTTGTAAGTGATAATGAAGAAGAACAGAATAATTTTTTTGATTTCTTATCTTTACTTCGAGAAGGTTTCAGCTCCTACGATTTAGCGACAGATATCTGTAATCAAATAATGGAGCAGTTCAACAAGCAGGATATCTTGTATATGGTTGACGGAGATAAAACCATTATTATTCAAGATTCATATAGGTTCTGTTGTAATGGCAAGACAAAGATCTTCGATGGAGATTTTTATACTGGCTATCAATCATTTCTTTTTGAAAAGGAATTACAAACCGCGTCTATTGACAAATCTAAAATTGCAGAGATAACAATTAATAATGAAGTGTATGACATAGTTGCATCGAATAATTATGTTGTGCTTTCTTCTGGAATAAAAGATTTGTGGAGCGATATTGCTAATGCTAAGAATCTTGGAACTATATTTGCTAGTCCATACATAAGTGCAGATGTTAAGTATTATGTCGTAAAGCAATTGCGAGAACATGGATACACTATTTTTGCCTATGGAGATAGCAAGATTGATTTATATATGTTACGCGAGGCTGATAAAGGATTTCTGTATATTGGTCAGCGAATAAGCAGATCATTGAAGAATGAAAGCTTATCAGGCTTGGTGCCGATTTACGATCATTCTTTGGTGATATTAGCTGATGAGGACGAAGAAGTACAAGCTGATATTGCTATCTGCAAATCGAATTCAGGAATAAGTGGAAGTAGGCTGGCAGCAGCACATGTGCGTTTAGGAGAAAAAATAGGAAGGCACATTGCTACCGTATTCCCAGAGAAAAATACATCAATCTTAGTTTTGGAACGAGGTGGCAGGTTTTTTGGTGACGGAGTATATATGGGAGCAGGCGGCATTTTTTATTCGATGAACCCAAAGCAAGATGATGCTCCTGTGATTAATACAGAGAGAGTAGTTATTGTTGATAGTGTGATTAATACTGGAAAATCAATAATGAGGATTATTGATGAGTTAAAGAATCATAATCCAGGCATTGACGTTATTATCGCTGCAAATGTTATTCAGAATGAAGCTGTCGAGTTGTTTAAGGATTATCTCGTGTTTGCAACAAGGCTTTCGAAGAATTCATTTGTAGGAGTTAATCAATCAAAGCAAACTGGCAAAACAGGACCGGATACTGCAGATAGACTTTTTAATTTAATAAAAAAACGATATTGAAATGATTTTGTTGCAACAAGATTATGATAAGTTGCAATTTAATATGAAAATCTCCAAAAAGGTGTTAAATACTGAGTTTGCGGGTAGTTCGCAATCTGTTAAAGATCTGTCGGAAGATACCGCATTTGGAAACCGTCGTACTCTTATCGCGATAACAAAAAGATTGATGAAAAAAAACAGAACAAGCGTCCAATTTTTTTGTTTTTAGTCAAATGTTAACATTTGACAATTTGTTAAAAATGCACAAATTGTAGACTGTTAACAATCTGAATGTGTGTGAATGAAAAACATATATCGTCCATATATGTAGTAAAATCCGTCCATGAAAGACTTGTTTTTTTGTATACAATAAAAATACGTCGTACTTAACAAAAATGCACAAAAACGAAAACGGCAATAGATGTTTAATTGGTAAAATGTTATAATTGTCTTAACACAAAGTTTACATTTATGGAGGAATGCAAAATGAAAAAGAGAATGATAGCCCTCATGCTGGCTGGTATCATGGTATTCTCGGTCACAGCCTGTGGCGGTGGAGGAGCTTCCAGCAAGAACCAGAATAATCAGGATGATGGTGAAAGCAAACAGGTTGGAGTTGAGGTAACCGAAGATATGCAGAGTGCACCGCCGGAAGATGCACCTGTAGGAGGACAGGTTGTAGTTGCAAT
>OJMG01004087.1_pt1 | contig 10459 bp, 8 predicted proteins | sample 1597141 | NCBI WGS metagenome assembly OJMG01 (sample SAMEA2452119, study PRJEB22498) | human gut metagenome | biome: human feces; feature: human gut; material: feces | place: Australia | collected 2012
GCATGAGAAAAAACAAGTTCAGCCCCCTTATCAACTGCCAACATAAACTTGCCATCCCATCCGGTATGGGTTCCTTCCGCAGTATTCTTAATCAACACGGTAACCCCGCGCAAGGCTCTGTTATACTGGTCAACAACAGTTCCGGATACAATCAACTTGCCTTTATCGACCAGAATCACCGTATCCCGATAATCTCCCTGATGCACAATCGCCTGCACGTTACTAGACAATACTAATAACGCAACAACCGGAAATAGCAGTGCATACTTGAGCAATCCCATTTTCGAAGTTCTTTTTTTATTCATCATCATAATACGCTTTTTTAATGGTGTCACATTAAATTTATTTACTATTTGAGCTGCAGCCGAAGGATGAGAAAGACGAAGGAGATGATATTGATAAGCTTTCCGATCAACACCGGAGTATACAACCCGCTTATCAGCCAGAAATTCCAAATTACGACGAATCTCCCCTTTTAATAACCACATTGCCGGATTGATCCAAAACAATGCACATAATAATTCGGATACCATCACGTCCAAAGAATGATACTGATCTGCATGAGTTTTTTCATGCATCATAATTTCTTGTAAATCATCCGATTCATACAATGAAGGATTGATGAATATCCACTTGAAAAAAGAAAAAGGAGCAACTTCACCTTTTAACAAAATAATCGGTGTTGACAAACAAACTGCTCTATTCCGCTTTTTCACGAACCGAAGGATCGAAAATATCTGGATCACGATCCGTCCCAATAAAAAGACCACAACAGTTGAATATCCCAAGCACAATATGTCAAACATATTTATTTCCACGGGTGCCGGAGCCATTCCAACAGTCACTTCCGGTAAAAGATTACTCGCATATTGGGCAATCGCATGGTGAATAACTACTTTTTGATCTTCTCCAAAAGAAAACAAGACCATTGGATACAAACAGGCCAAGGCAAGGCTCATTAACAAACAAACTCTTCGGAAAGTAAAAAATGTATCCCGACTGAATAATAGCCGATAAAAAAGATAAAACACGACTAGCGCAATATTTACCTTTATCAAATAGATCAATGTCGCATTGGTAATCATGGCTTGTACATTTTATTGTTTCTCTATTAGCTTTATGATCTCTTCGAGATCTTTTGCCGAAATCTTTTGTTCTTTAGCAAAGAACGTCACCATCTCCTTGTAAGAATTTTCAAAATAATTACGTACCACCCCGGACATAAATTTCGTTTTATATTCACTTTCATCCATGACGGGAATATACTCGTAAATATTTCCATGCTTCTTACTGGTCAGGAATCCTTTTTTCTCCAAGTTCTTCACGATAGAAGCGACCGTCGTGTAAGGCGGCCTCGGTTCTTCCATCCGATTCAAAAAATCTTTTATCACGCCACTTTTCACCTGCCAGATGATCAACATTACCTCTTCTTCCTGATGTGTCAATTTTTCCATACGAACTATTTATTTACGATTCTTTCGCAAATCTACGAAAATTTCGTAACAATACAAACTTTTCGTAGAAAATATATTTATAACATTTTCAATCTACCCACGTATAGTACTCAAAAAAGGGAAATATGAAAAGAATTACATTCATCTTTTTGATTGGAATACTGTTCTTTACAACAGGTCAAGCTCAGAATAAAAAAGAAATTCGTTTCGAAAAAGAGTTTCAGAAAACACTGGCACTGGTGAATAGTGATCAATTCACTGTTAAGTTCTACATTGCGACCCCTACCGTACAAACACTTTTCACACCACCGGGGGCGGGTGCCAACATTGACATTAACCCACAAAATTGTTATCTAAGCATAAATGACTCCCTGGTAACGACACAACTTCCTTATTTCGGCAGAGCTACATGGACATCAAATTCACACTTAGATTCAGTTTCTTTCAACACGGTATTATTCAGTCGCACGGTAAAAATTTATCAAGACGGAAAAAAGAAAGCTATTGCCTATCAAATAACCGTTCGCTCCAACCAAGATATTTGTTATCTGAACATGGATATTCAATATGACGGAACTTGCTATTTATATTTTAGTGACCGTAAGCGAGCTCCGATCAGTTATGTCGGGCAAATAACACCCTTAGATTCTACTATGCAAAAAAGATATAAGCCATCACCAAAGCAGCAATGATACCCGCAAAATCGGCAATCAATCCACAAGGTATTGCGTAACGTGTATTTTTAATCCCCACTGCACCAAAATACACGGCGATAATATAAAATGTCGTATCTGTAGCCCCTTGGAAAGTTGACGCCAATCGCCCGGCGAAAGAGTCTGCCCCGAACGTGTTCATGGTGTCAATCATCAGCCCGCGCGCCCCACTTCCACTAAGCGGTTTCATCAAGGCCGTAGGCAAGGCCGGTATAAAATCAGCATCTAATCCACAAGCCAGACACAAACGTTCCAATCCACTCATCAACATATCCATCGCTCCCGCTGCCCGAAACACCCCGACAGCCACAAGAATCGCCACTAAATACGGAATGATTTTTACTGCAATGGAAAAACCCTCTTTTGCGCCATCAATAAACGCATCGTACACATTTATTTTACGCCAAGCCTCCATGGCAATAAAAGCTGTGATGATCGAGAAAAGAATAACGTTACTAGCTACCGTGGAAATCGTTGTGATCGTTTCCTTGTCCAACCCGGAAAAATACCAGATTAAACCACCCACGGCCAAAGTGCCCCCTATCAAATAAGCCATGACAACCCGGTTAAACAGGTTCAAGCGCTGGTACACCGCCACCGCAATCAGGCCGGCTAACGTGGACACGTAAGTAGCCAATAATATCGGAATAAATATATCCGCCGGATTCGCTGCCCCCATTTGAGCCCGATACACCATAACGGAAACCGGGATAATCGTCAAACCGGAAGTATTCAGCACCAGAAACATAATCTGCGCATTGGAAGCCCGATCTTTATGAGGATTCACCTCCTGCATTTGTTGCATCGCTTTCAGTCCCACGGGAGTTGCGGCATTATCCAGCCCAAGCATATTCGCCGCGATATTCATCATAATTGAACCGTATGCCGGACTATCCGGTGGTAATTCCGGAAACAACTTCCGGAAAAAAGGACTAATCAACCATGACATCACTTTCACAGCCCCTCCCCGCTCTCCAATTTTCATGATTCCCATCCACAGAGTTAATACACCCGTTAAACCTAGCGAGATTTCAAACCCCGTTTTTGACATATCAAAGGTGGCCTTCACGATGGCAGAAAAAACTTCTGTATCACCCATGAAGATCAATTTACAAAGCGCCACGATAAATGCCGCACCAAAAAAGAAAATCCAGATATAATTGAGAACCATAAAATCAATTGAAAATGCAAAATTGAAAATTGAAAATTAAAAAAAGAAATCATCTTTCATTTTCAATTTTCAATTCTCAACTTTCAATTATTTAATGTTTTGCTTTACAAGCTTTTATCGTGTTTTGCAACAAAGTCACGATGGTCATCGGTCCCACACCACCGGGAACCGGAGTAATATATGAACATTTAGGAGCCACGTGGTCATAATCCACATCTCCTACTAATTTCCAACCATTCTTTGCTGTTTCCGAAGGAATACGATGAATCCCGACATCCACCACAACAGCACCTTCTTTCACCATATCTTCTTTCAGGAAGTGCGGAACACCAATCGCCACAATCAAAATATCCGCCTGCCGAGTAATATCTTTCAAATTCGCCGTTCTGCTATGACATAAAGTAACGGTACAATTGGCATTTTTGGCTTTCCGGGACATTAACACTGCCATAGGTGTTCCCACGATATTACTTCTTCCGACAACAACACAATGTTTGCCTTCTGTCGGAATATTATAACGGGTCAGCAGTTCCACGATACCTGCCGGGGTTGCCGGTAAATAAGTCGGTAATCCTAACACCATGCGGCCCACGTTACAAGGATGGAAACCATCCACATCCTTATCCGGATGAATACGGTTCAAAACTTTCTCTTCGGAAATATGTTTCGGGAGAGGTAACTGCACAATAAACCCATCTACATCGGGGTCCTCGTTCAACTTATCAATGACTGCCAACAACTGCTCTTCAGTGATGTCATCACCATAACGCAATTCTGAACTTTTCATCCCTACCGCCTGACAGGCCTTCACTTTACTAGCAACGTACGTTTCGCTAGCCCCGTCATTTCCTACAAGCACAGCAACCAAATGCGGAATCTTTTTCCCTTCTGTCACGAAAGCAGCGATTTCATCTGCAAGTTCTTGCTTTACCTGTGCTGAAATTTTTTTACCGTCAATAATTTCCATCTAATCAATTTTAAATTTTAGATTTTAAATTTCACATGAACATTCACGTAAAATCTAAAATCACAATTTTATCTATTTGATTTTAAATCTTAAACCTCAAATTCAAACCTGATAAAAGGATTAAATCTAAAATCTAAAATTTAAAATCTAAAATCTTTAGCGTCTCTTCATCGGGGCATTCCCCATCATCTTACCGCCCTTGGATAACATTCGCATCATCTTTTTGGATTCATCGAACTGTTTCAACAAGCGATTTACATCTTGAATAGTGGTACCGCTACCGGATGCAATACGTTTACGACGAGAACCGTTGATTAGTTCCGGATTCTCCCGCTCTTCCGGGGTCATCGAGTAAATGATAGCCTCAACTCCTTTAAACGCATCATCATCAATATCCACATCTTTCAATGCTTTACCCACACCCGGGATCATGGATGCCAGATCTTTTATGTTACCCATCTTCTTGATCTGCTGAATCTGGCTCAAGAAGTCATTAAAATTAAACTGATTCTTGGCGATCTTTTTCTGTAACTTCTTCGCCTCCTCCGCGTCAAATTGCTCCTGAGCTTTTTCAACCAAAGAAACAATATCACCCATACCCAAGATACGGTCAGCCATACGTTCGGGATGGAACACATCAAGAGCCTCCAGTTTTTCACCCGTACCGACAAATTTAATCGGCTTACTCACCACGGTACGAATAGACAATGCCGCTCCACCACGAGTATCACCATCCAGCTTGGTCAGGATCACACCATCAAAGTTCAGACGATCGTTAAATTCCTTCGCCGTGTTCACGGCATCCTGTCCGGTCATGGCATCTACCACGAAGAGCGTCTCGTCGGGGTTGATGCCCTGCTTGATAGCGGCGATTTCCTGCATCATCTGTTCGTCCACTGCTAGACGTCCGGCCGTATCGACGATGACCACATCGTAGCCTTTGGCCTTGGCTTCTTTTATGGCGTTCTGTGCTATCTGCACGGCATCCTTGTTGTCCGGTTCGCTATATACGGGGATACCGATTTGTTCGCCCAGCACTTTCAACTGTTCGATGGCCGCCGGACGATAGATGTCGCAAGCCGCCAGCAGAGGATTCTTACGTTTCTTTGTTTTCAGCATCAGGGCCAGTTTTCCGGACAAGGTCGTTTTACCGGCACCGTTCAATCCCGCCATCAGGATGACGGACGGATGGCCTTGCAGGTTCAGCTCGGCCGTTTCGCCTCCCATCAGGGTTGCCAGTTCGTCGTGTACGATTTTCACCATCAACTGGCTCGGCTTCACGGCAGTCAGCACGTTCTGCCCCAATGCCTTTTGCTTTACCGTGTCGGTAAAAGTCTTGGCCACCTTGTAGTTCACGTCGGCATCGAGCAATGCGCGGCGCACGTCTTTCAAGGTCTCAGCCACGTTGATTTCGGTGATTTTGCCTTCACCTTTCAGGATTTTGAAAGACCGTTCCAGTCTTTCACTCAAATTGTCGAACATATATCGTTTGTTTTTTTGTGATTATTCTTAAAGCGGCAAAGATACGAAAAAACTTCCGTCGAGAGAGGGATGACAGCGGATAAAATCTGCTTCATAAGCCTTTTCCTTTTGGAGTTTGCGGCAGAAGGCGGGTATGCGTCTGCGTCCTCACTCCGTAGTTGCCGTTGCGGCGCTTTCCAATGCCGCTTCATAGTCCGGTTCCTGTGAAATCTCTTTGACTAGTTGGGTGTGCCGCACGATTCCTTTTTCGTCCACCACGATCACGGCGCGAGCCAACAAGCCTTTCATGGGGCCGTCTGCAATCTGTAAACCGTAGTTTTGGGTAAAATCCTGGCTTCGAAAGGCCGAAAGCGGTATGACGCGGGTAAGCCCTTCGGTGGTACAGAACCTTGATTGTGCGAAGGGCAAATCCATGGATATGCAGAGCACGACCGTGTTTTCCAGTCCCGAGGCCTTTTCGTTGAACTCACGTACGGAAACGGCGCAAGTGGGGGTATCTAAACTGGGGAATACGTTCAGAATGACTTTCTTACCTTTGAAGTCAGAGAGTTTTACGTCTTGCAGGTCAGACTGTGTCAGGTGGAAGTCCGGTGCCTTGCGTCCTGTTTTTACCATCTTTCCAGTCGTATGTAGGGTGTTCCCCTTATAGATGATAGATTCTCCTTTGTTTTTCGTCTGTCCCGTTTGTACGGCCGAGGCTCCGGTGATGCCATCGGGGGATTGGGTGAAAGCGGTTGTGGTGGCTCCCAATGCCAGCCACAAAAAAAGCGTTTTTTTCATATCCGTCATTTTTAAGTAGGTTTAATTCTTATCAAAACAAGTAAGGCGAAAGGCGACAGCAAATATAAGTATAAAAAACGGAATGGGGAAGGGTAGAGCGAAAAGGGTAGAAAAAAAGTTAGTTTGAATGAGTTTCATTTTGTTGATATACAGGTGGTTGATGTGGGTTTCAAGAGGGTGCTGAAGGTATTTCGGTTGAATGGAAAATCAATCTCAGGAGAATGAAAAATCGTTCGGCTGAGATTCGTTTTTCGTTCTCAGTCGATTGATTTTTCATTCTCCTGAGATTGATTTCAGGTGCATAAGTGTATGTTTTTCAGAAAAGCAAAGAAGGATTTTTGCGCGGATGTTTAATGGAGAGGAGATGTCGTGAGACGTGTACTTTGGAACGAGGTGTTTTGTTGTATGTGTAACGATTGAAAATAGAATAAAATGAGGGATTCTTTGTGAATATAAGTTTTAATTGTTAATTTTGCACCTGATTTTTAGCAAAATTCATAGAAATGAAGAAAAAAACTCTTGTAGCTTCCTTTGGCTTGATGGTTTCAAGTTTAACTTTTGCCGGAGGATTGCTTACGAACACAAATCAAAATGCGGCATTCCTGCGTAATCCCGCGAGAGATGGTGCCATCGGTATCGACGGAGTGTACAGTAACCCGGCGGGTGTGGCTTTTTTGCCGGACGGGTTGCACTTGTCCCTGAATTTCCAGAGTGCTTACCAGACGCGTGAGATTACCTCTGTGTTTGGTCCCTTCGCATACGGTGCAGGCAATCGTGGAGAATCTTCCAAACTGTTTAAAGGAGATGCCAAAGCTCCGGTTGTTCCTTCTTTACAGGCGGCTTACAATCGTGGCCGTTGGTCGTATTCTTTCAACTTCGCCATTGGCGGCGGGGGCGGAAAGTGCGCTTTTGAAGACGGTTTAGGCTCGTTCGAGAGCCAGGCGGCGTTGTTGCCGTTGTTGGGGAGCGAGATGGGCATCAACAGCTATTCTCTCGACAGCTATATGCGCGGCCGCCAATATTATTACGGTTTCCAAATCGGTGCGGCCTATAAAATCACCGACAATCTGTCGGCTTTTGTCGGCGGACGGCTGGTGTATGCCACCACGAACTACTACGGTTATGTGAAAAATATCTCGGTGAACAATCCTGTAGGCGGAGAGATGGTGGGGGCTTCGGCTTTGTTTGCCGGACAAATGGCTTCTTATTTAGAGCAGGCCGGACAGTTGACGGCTGTTGCCGAACAGGCTGCCGCTGCCGGAAATCAGGATTTGGCGCAACAGTATGCCGAATTGGCCCAAAAGGCAGGTGCGGCTGCCAAACAAATGGGTACTTTGGCTGTAGCTACGGAAGACGTGACACTCAACTGCGACCAGACGGGGTGGGGCTTTACCCCCATTATCGGCTTGGACTATAAAATAGGCAAGTTCAACTTTGGAGCCAAGTATGAGTTTAAGACGAAAATCCGTTTGGACAACCGTGCGGCCAACAGTGAGTCGGCTGAACGCTTGGCCATGTTAGATAAGTTCCGCGACGGACGGACTGTGAAAGAAGACATCCCGGCACTGTTGACCCTTGGTGCGCAATACGAAATCCTCCCTTCGTTGCGTATCATGGCGGGGTATCATCATTACTTCGACAAACAAGCTTCGCAGGAAGGCGGTTCGCAAAAATTGTTGAAGAGCGGTTCGAGGGAATTTCTGGCCGGTGTGGAATACGACATCACCGACCGTGTGCAGGCCAGTGCCGGATGGCAGAACACCTATTTCGGCCTGACGGACGAGTACATGAAAGATATGAGTTTCAACGTAAGCTCCAACTCCTTGGGTGTGGGCTTGGGGATACAGGCTACGAAACGCATCAAGGTGAATGTGGCTTATTTCCATACTTTCTATAAAGACTACAACCGCGCTACGAACGATTACAACGGCATCAGCGCGACGGTGGCCACGGCGGCCGGACAGGCTACGGCCGACGCTTTGGTTGCTTCCGGTATGTTGAAGGGCAGCGACTCTTTCACCCGTACCAATAAGGTTTTTGGTCTGGGAATAGATTTCAGTTTCTAAGTGGGCGCGCAGTTTTGAATTTAGTAAGATAATAAAGCGAAAGATGGTATCTTCGGAATATCCGGAGATGCCATCTTTTGTGAATGGGAACGGAGAACCGTTCTGTCCGTGGGTTACGGGTAAATTTCTTCCAACTTTTTCCGGAGTTCTTCTCCGCGCAGGTCCGTAGCCACGATTTTACCGTCAGGACCGAAAAGTATGGTGGCCGGGATGCTCCGTATACCGTAAATGGCACCGGCTTCGCAGTTCCAGGCTTTCAGATCCGACATTTGAGGCCATGTGATGCCTAATTGGGTAGTAGCCTTTTGCCATGCGTCTTTTTGTGCGTCGAACGAGATGCCTACGATTTCAAACCCTTTCGGGTGGAATTGTTCGTAGGCTTTCTTTACGTTCGGCATTTCCGCACGGCAAGGGCCGCACCAACTGGCCCAAAAGTCTACCAAGATATAGTTTCCTTTACCTACGTAGTCGGATAGTTTTCTGGGCGTGCCCTGCATGTCGTTCATCGTGAAATCCGTGAACATGGCCCCTACAGCCTTACGCTTCAAAGCTTGAATGTAATTGTTTACGTTTTTCAGTATGCCATTGTCTTTATAAGCATATTCTTTCAGGTATTCTTCAACCTTGTCCATGCCGATGTTCTCGCTGTAGAATGCGATCATGGAAGCCGGAATCAGGTTGTCCTTGTTTTCCTGAAGGGCTGCCTGAATGGCTTCGGTCTGACTGTGCTGGGCTTTGTCGAACTCGTCTTGCAGGCGTTTCAACTGTTCGTCGGGTATTTTGCCGTTATTTTTTTGTGCGATGACTTTTGCCTCTTCCTGTAGAGCCCTCATTTTTTCATTGTGGACATTTACGCTCTTTTTCACCTCTGCATATTTTTGGTTGAGAGGCGAACCTTTCACTTCAATTCTCGTTTTCGTCTGGTTTATTGTTGTGGGCGTGCTGTCCAGTATGAACGAAGAGATTGGGCTTTTGGACTTTTTGTCTTGGGCAACGACGGCTATTTGGGGTAATCTGGTCTGTCCGTCCATCACGGTTTTGCCGTTGTGGCACGAAGCACTGTCCAATACGGTGCCGTCCTCTTCCGAGCAAAGATAGATTGTAGTGATGTCGGTCCGGTCTGTGGTGAATGTCACCTTGTAATCCGTTTGTGCGAAAGCCACACCGCAATATGCTGCCAGTGACAGGCACATGATTTGTTTTTTCATTTTCATAATTTTATCATTGATATTTGAATGTAAAGGTACGAAATCTTTTCGCTCCCGTGTAGGGAAAAACTTTTTTTATGCAATCTTTTTGCTGTCTCCCGTCTTTATCGTATCTTTGTCCCCGCGTTTCCGGAAGGAATGCGCGATGAGTGCTTGGTAACCTCTTAAAAAACAAGATTATATGAAAGAAAAAACAGTCAGTGTATCCTTCATGTTGATGGGGATACTGTTTTGTGTGTGTCTCATTTCGGCCAATCTTTTGGCCACGAAGCAAATCATGTTCGGTCCGTTTAATATTACGGCCGGGATTTTGGTCTTTCCCATTTCTTATATCGTGAACGACTGTATCGTCGAGGTTTGGGGGTTCAACAAAGCCAAATTCTTGATATGGACGGGTTTCCTGATGAACTTCCTGTTTGTCTTCTTCGGTTATGTGGCCGACCTTATTCCCGGTGCACCGTATTGGAACAACGAGGAAGGCTTTCACAATCTGTTCGGTCTGGCTCCCCGTGTAGCGGCAGCTTCGTTCTTGGCTTTCCTTTCCGGCTCTTTCCTCAATGCCTATGTGATGAGCGTGATGAAGGTGGCTTCCGGTGGGCGTCGCTTTTCGTTGCGGGA
>OJMG01004088.1_pt1 | contig 10457 bp, 5 predicted proteins | sample 1597141 | NCBI WGS metagenome assembly OJMG01 (sample SAMEA2452119, study PRJEB22498) | human gut metagenome | biome: human feces; feature: human gut; material: feces | place: Australia | collected 2012
CGATGGATCGGTACAACACAAAGTGGTTGGCGGCGGGGATCTGGAAGGATTCATTGCAAGAGTTGAAAAAGGACTGAACGAAAAGACCTCTCTCGATTATTTGAACAAATTATACGAGAAAGGGAAAATGAACAAGAAACAACTCATGGCTTACCAGATCGCATTGAACGATGCTTATGAACAAGCAAAAAGCGAAAAAGTAGGCGAAGAGTTGAATAAAATACTGAAAGACAAGGATAAAATGAAAAAAGAATTCTGGCCTATTCTCGAAGAAAGTCCTTACGGTTCTGATAATTTCAAACTTGTCGTAAATAACCTTGCCGTGTTCAATAAAAACATCGGCAAAGAGAAAGTAGATGCTTACCTTTATGGTAATTATAGTCAAGCTATTGATAATACTACTCGCCGTAACGCAAAAGAACCCGCTAAGACACTTGAGCAAATTCGCCAAGAATTAACCAATATCGATTTGGAGAATAAAGATCAATTGATGAGCAAGATCGAGTTGGCTCAAGCCACGATTGACCAGAACGTGGATAAAATTATTTCTCTCGCTGAACAAGCAGCAGAAACCAAGAGCGAAGAACTATGGTCTATCGTAAACGCCTTAAACTCGATCAGTTCCAAGGTGAACAAAGCCGAAGCCGGGCGTATCGTAACATTAGGAGATAAATTCATTGCCAATAGCCCGGAAAACGGGAAAGCCTACATGACCAACTTCTTTGAAAAATTCAAGGTTGCAGCACATGTTGGTGTATATTTCTACGAGTTAAGTTATGAAGATGCCTTGAAAATGGCAAAACAACAAGGACGTAAACTTTTCATTGACTGCTACACGACTTGGTGCGGCCCTTGCAAGTATATGTCAGAAACCGTATTCAAACAAGAAAACGTGGGAGATTTCCTAAATCAGAACTTCATCTGCTTAAAATATGATATGGAAAAAGGAGAAGGTCCTGAACTAGCAAAAAAATTCGGTGTTCGTGCCTACCCAACTTTCGTGATCGTAAATCCGGACGGTACCATTCGTCATAAACTTGTCGGTGGTGGTGAAGGAGAGAAATTCATCGAGAGAGTGAAGGAATCTTTCGATGACAACAAAGCTTTAGGAGCTTTAGATGCAAAATACAATAGCGGTAATAGAGATAAAGCATTTTTATCTCAATACGCTCAAGTGATGGTAGCTAATTACGATCCGAACGCAAAAGCCATCGTAGACGAATTATTGAAAATTTCTACCGATGAAGAAAAATTATCAGAAGATTACTGGTTCATTTTTGGTAATAGTGAATTAAGCCCAAAAGATTCAGAAGCGGCAAAATTCTTGACTGACAACCGGAGCAAATTCAACGAAACCATTGGCAAGGAGAAAGTAGATAGCCGTTTGAGTGAAGGTCTTTTCCGTGAAATATTAATGGTTATCGCCGGACGTGGTCAAAAAACCGATGTAAAACGTTTAGACGCTATCGGACGGGAAGTAAAAGCTCTGAAATTATCAAACGAGAAAACCTTGCTGTCTTCTTTAGCCATCGCAAAGGCTGTGAAGACAGAAAATATTGACAAGATCTTGACAGCTTGCGAGAAAGAACTCCCGAAACTGGGAAAAGATTCTCAAATGATAGCTTACTATTTATCCGGTTCATTGGCAAAAGCAAATGACACACAAAAAGCCCGTTGGCAAAAAATAGTTCAAGCAAACACGGGGAAATAAACTCCGGAATACTTATAATAATATGCTCGAAGAGGATGTTTCTAAGGAACATCCTCTTCGCTATTTTGGAGAGAGTTTTTTACTAAAAAATGGGTAGAGTTTTTCATTTTCAATTGTTTTACGTAAGTTTGCACCCTAATTTTAGGACGAACAGCTTAAAAAAAGCGATAAATCCGTTTCGGAAGGAAACGGAAATGTAAAAGAAAATCGTATATGATTGAAAATTTAGTAATTGTCGAGTCTCCGGCTAAAGCCAAGACTATTGAACGTTTTTTAGGAGAGAATTATGTTGTAAAATCTAGTTTCGGACATATCCGGGATCTTGAAAAAAAAGATTTGGGGATTGATATAGAACATAATTTCCAACCAAAATATGAAATATCACCCGACAAGAAAGCGATTGTAAAAGAACTGAAACAACTTGCCAAGGAAGCCAAAACGGTTTGGTTAGCCTCCGATGAGGACCGCGAGGGAGAAGCTATTGCCTGGCATTTATTCGAAGTTCTGGGGTTGAAGAAGGAGAACACGAAACGGATTGTTTTTCACGAAATCACGAAAGATGCTATTTTACATGCGATCAATAACCCCCGGGACATTGATAAAAACCTCGTGGATGCCCAACAGGCCCGCCGGGTTCTTGACCGACTGGTCGGATTCGAAGTGTCACCGGTCCTATGGAAAAAAGTGAAACCTTCCTTGTCAGCCGGACGGGTTCAATCCGTTGCCGTAAAACTCATCGTTGAACGGGAACGGGAGATTAACCATTTCGTTGAACAAAAATATTATAAGGTTACCGGAACATTCGAAACCCAAGACGCAAATGGTAATTCGATCCCTTTAAAGGCAGAATTATCCGAACGTTTCTCCACGCAGGAAGAGACGGTTCACTTTCTGGAACATTGCAAGAAAGCGGCATTTTCAGTAAGTGATGTCGAGACAAAACCGAGTAGCCGTAAACCGGCACCACCGTTCACGACATCCACGCTACAACAGGAGGCATCCCGCAAATTGGGATTCTCTGTTTCACAGACAATGGCCGTGGCCCAGAAACTATACGAACAGGGACACATCACCTACATGAGAACAGACTCCGTGAACCTATCCCAACTGGCTATCGGTGCGGCAAAAGCCGTTATCTGCAACACGCTGGGAGAAAAATATTCCAAACCCAGGAATTTCGCCACGAAGACGAAAGGGGCGCAAGAGGCTCACGAGGCCATTCGCCCGACCTATATGGACAAGGAATCGATCAGCGGAGACAAGAATGAACAGCAACTTTACTCGTTAATCCGGAAACGGACTCTCGCCTCTCAAATGGCAGAGGCCGAACTGGAAAAAACGACCATAACGATCGCCATTACCGGGGAGAAACACACGTTCGAGGCCGTGGGTGAAGTGATCGTTTTCGATGGTTTCCTCAAAGTGTACATGGAATCTTTCGATGACGAGAAAGAAGACGATGAAGCAGCCTTATTACCTGCAATACATAAAGGAGACCAGTTACAACGTTCCCTGATCCAAGCCTTAGAACAATACACGACGCATCCTCCCCGCTACACGGAGGCCAGTCTAGTGAAGAAAATGGAAGCTTTGGGAATCGGACGTCCGTCAACATACGCACCCACGATTACCACAATCCAGAACCGGGGATATATCTTACGGGAAAGCCGGGATGGTACAGAACGTCAACTAGACCAGATAGACCTTAAAGGACAAGATATAAAAGTCAAGAAGATCAGCCGGATATTCGGTGCGGAAAAGAAGAAATTGTTTCCCTCGGATATCGGAATGGTCGTGACGGATTTCCTTTCCAATTATTTCACGAATATCATGGATTATAATTTCACGGCAAATGCCGAGGATGCCCTTGACCACATTGCCGAAGGAGAGGTTGAATGGCAATCCATGATCGGAACATTCTATCAACCTTTCCATGCTAACGTGGAGAAAACGTTGAAAGAATCCGAACGGAACACGGGAGCCCGGGAACTTGGTAAAGATCCACAAACAGGAGAAACCGTTTCCGTACGAATCGGACGTTTTGGACCGATGGCTCAGATTGGTGAAGGAGAATCCGTACGTTATGCCGGGCTGCTCAAAGGGCAACTGATGGAAACCATTACCTTGGAAGAAGCTTTAGACTTGTTCAAGTTTCCCCGTCAACTGGGTGAATTCGAAGAGAAACCTGTCAGTGTCGGCATCGGTCGTTTTGGACCTTACATCAAGCATAATCAACTTTTCGTTTCCTTGAAAAAAGGCGTTGACGATCCGGGAACAATAACTCTTGAAACCGCTATCGAACGAATCAACGAGAAACGAGAAATCGAAAAAAATAGGAAGATCCAAGAGTTTGAAAACGGGGTACAAATTCTTAACGGACGTTTCGGACCTTACATCACGTTCAACAAAGTGAACTATAAGATTCCCAAAGGAAAAGAAGCAGACAAATTAACCTTTGAGGAAACCATGGAGATCATTGCAAAGGGAGGGGACAGTAAGAAAAAAACGACAAAAAAGACAACAAAAAAAGCGGCCCCGAAGGCAACAAAAAAGGAAACGAAAAAAGAGACAAAAAAGGAAACGAAAAAGAAGGAATAGGGCAATAAACGAAAGGGATTGAAATTTATTTGCATAAAACCAATCCATTTTATATATTCGTACCCTCGAAAAATAGAATAAATTCGTGTGTAGAAACATAAAATTTTAATATAAATGGCAACGTTACAAAAAATTAGAAATCGCGGTGGAGTACTTGTTAGTATCGTGATTGGATTAGCCCTCGTGGCGTTTATTGTTGGTGATGCTCTTAGCTCTGGCGCCAGCCTTATCAATCGTTCCAGAAACAAAGTTGGAGAAGTTGGAGGTGAAACTATCGGCATTCAAGAATATCAACAAAAGATTATGAAGAATGAAGATTTCATCAAAAGCATGAACGGTTTATCTGCCTTAACGGATGAGCAACAAAGAATGATCCGGGAAAATACCTGGAATCAGATTGTTTCCGAAATCATTCTGAACAAGGAATACGAGGAATTAGGTTTGGACGTTAGCGGTGACGAGTTATACGATTTCTTATTAGGGAGCAACATGAACCCGGCTGTCAGCCAGTTATTCGCAGATCCTAACACGGGACAGGTAGACAAAGAAAGAGCCCGTCTGATCATCAAACAATTGATCGAAGCTCCTGCCGGAACCCCGCAAAAGGAATATTGGTTGAACATGGAAGAGCAAGTAAACACGGCTCGTAAACAAGAAAAATATAATACTCTGTTAGCAAAAAGCTTGTTTGTAACAGATGCTCAAGCCAAAGAACTTGCAGAAAGTGCAGCAACGACAGTAGACATCAGCTTTATCATGAAAAGCTACAACACCGTTAGCGACTCTGCAGTAAAAGTAACAGCTAACGAGATCAAAGATTATTATAATTCACACAAATATTTGTTTGAACGCGAAGAAGCCAGACAAATTGCTTACGTGAATTTTGACATCACGGCCTCAGCCGAAGACATTAAAGAAACGGAAGACTGGGTGAATGACTTGAAACCCGAATTTGCAGAAGCAAAGAACGTGCTTGAATTCGCTAACCTTTCATCTGAAAAAAGATTCCAACCCAAATATTATAAAAAGGGAGAATTGGATAACGAGGAACTGGATGAATTCCTGTTCACGGAAAAGAGCGATGCCGTATTCGGACCTTATCTGAAAGATAACGCTTACAATATCGTTCGTGTTGCCGACCGCCGTGTATTACCCGACTCAGTAAGAGCCCGTCATATCTTGATCGCATCAAACAATATGGCTCAATCAGAGAAATTAGCCGATAGTTTAGCAGGCTTAATCCGTAAAGGCGGAGATTTCGATGCTTTAGCAAGACAATATTCTGCCGATCAGAATACTTCTGTAAATGGTGGGGATTTCGGATGGTTCACCCAAGATCAGATGCTCCAACCAATTGCTGATTCAGCGTTCTTCTCTAACAAAAACGAGGTGAAAGTGGTAAGATCAAATTACGGTTTCCATGTTTTGCAAGTAACAGACAGATCAAAACCTGTTGATAAGGTACAAATCGGAATCGTTGCAAAAGAAATTACCCCGTCTCAACAAACGATCAACAAGATTTATAACGACGCACGTACTTTTGCAAACAATATCAATACCGTAGAAGATTTTGAGGCAGCTTTAACTGCTAATAATCAAACCAAACGTATCGCAAACTTAGGTAAAAACGATTATCAGATTGCAGGCATTGATAACGCAAGAGATATTATCCGCGAGGCTTATATGGCTGAAAAACCGGGTTTCATCCTGACGACCAAAGAGAAATCGCCGATCTTTGAGGCTGGAGACAAATTCTCTGTTGTGGTTCTAACCGGAATTCAAGAAGAAGGTATCGCACCTCTGAACTCTGTTTCTGCAGCTATCCGCACAGAACTTATCCGTAAAAAGAAGGGCGAAATCATTGCCAAGGAATTGACCAATGCTATTTCCGGAAGTGAAAGTTTACTTTCTGTTGCCCAAAAAGCCAATGCAGAGGTAATGGATGCCACGGATGTTAGTTTCAGTTCATTCCAAGTTCCCGGAGTTGGTATCGAACCCGTGCTGACTGCCGAAGTTGTTACAATGAAAGAAAACGAAATTTCTAAACCGATCATCGGTAACCAAGGAGTTTATGTTGTGGTTGTAAACTCTAAAACTGTTGAAACAGTTACTCCCGAACAAATTGAAGCTGCCAAGAGAAGTATCGAACAAACGAATCTATACACCAAGTTCCGTTTGATTCTCCCCGCTTTAGTGAAGAATGCCGGAGTGGTTGATACAAGATACAAATTTTACTAGTAACCTAAACCACAAACCGAAAAAGCCGCCCGTCAAGGCGGCTTTTTTATTTCCTCGAAAGAAAAACATCACCCCCGTTTCTTTCAATACTTTAATAGAAAAACTATCTTTGCCAGTAAAATGATTCAGATATGAAAGATTATTTCGTACACGAGACCGCCATCGTAGACGAGGGCGCAACAATCGGAAAAGGAACTAAAATATGGCATTTCTCCCACATTATGAGTAATTGCCGGATCGGAGAGAATTGTAACATCGGGCAAAACGTCGTCATATCCCCGGAGGTAGTTCTCGGGAACCAAGTAAAAGTACAGAATAATGTATCCGTGTACACGGGAGTCACTTGTGACGATGATGTTTTCTTGGGTCCATCATGCGTATTCACGAACGTGACCAATCCTCGTAGTGCAGTAAACCGGAAAAGTCAATATGCCAAAACGCACGTGGGCAAAGGGGCTACCATCGGAGCCAATGCCACGATCGTGTGCGGGCATGACATTGGGGCTTACGCCTTCATCGGAGCCGGGGCCGTTGTAACAAAAACTGTTCCTGCATACGCTTTGTTAGTTGGTAATCCGGCTAAACAAATCGGTTGGATGAGTGAATACGGGCATCGTCTTCATTTTGACGAAAAGGGAATAGCCGAATGTCCGGAAAGCAAACAACGCTATCATTTACAAAACGGGTTAGTTCAAAAAATAGAAGAATAAATCTAATTTTATATCACAATGAAAATCACGATGGTTGACCTTCACGGACAATATGAACGCATCCGGGAGGAAATAAATAACGCCATACAGGAAGTACTTGACACCACGGCTTTCATTAACGGCCCCCAAGTGAAGACTTTCGCCCAACATCTCGCAGAATATAATCAAGTAGAACATGTTGTTCCTTGTGCCAACGGCACGGATGCCCTACAAATTGCTTTAATGGCTCTCGGGTTACAACCCGGGGACGAGGTGATTGTACCTGTTCATACTTACGTGGCCACAGCCGAGGTGATTGCCCTTTTACGGTTGGAACCTATTTTCGTGGATTGTGTCGCAGACCGTTTCACAATTGATGTTACCAAGATTGAAGAAAAAATTACCCCCCGCACGAAAGCAATCGTTCCTGTTCACTTGTACGGCCAATGCGCAGACATGGAACCGCTTATGGATATAGCCCGCCGACACAAACTTTACGTGGTAGAAGACACGGCACAAGCTATCGGGGCCACTTACACGTTCAGTAACGGTCTCCAACAAAAAGCCGGATGCATTGGAGATATTGGTACAACCTCATTCTTCCCCTCCAAAAACTTAGGATGTTACGGGGACGGTGGAGCCTTATTTATCCGAGATCACGAATTAGCCGAACGGGCCCGCATGATTGCCAATCACGGGCAAAAGATCAAATATCACCATAGTGTCGTGGGATGTAACTCTCGTTTGGATACCATGCAAGCTGCTATTTTGGATGTAAAACTAAAATACCTTGATGAATATTCAGCCGCCCGTAATCAAGCCGCTGAACATTATGACAAAGGGTTAGCAACAGTAAAAGGAATTATCCTTCCACAACGGGCTGCTAATAGCACACACGTGTTCCATCAATACACCATCCGGGTTCAAAATCACCTACGGGATGAGTTGAAATCTTTCTTGGCAGAACATGATGTTCCCAGCATGATTTATTATCCTATCCCCTTGCATTTGCAAGAGGCTTATGCTAAAAAGGGACAAGGGCAAGGAACATTCCCCGTTGCTGAACAATTAAGCGAAGAGGTACTATCGCTGCCGATGCACACGGAAATGAAAGCGGAAGAGCAAGAGTACATCATCGAACAAATTCGTACATTCTTTAACTGATAGAGATTTCACCGTGAAAAAGATTCTGATCATCACCTATTATTGGCCACCTTCAGGAGGACCGGGAGTTCAACGCTGGTTGAAGTTCTCGAAATACCTTCCGGAATTTGGTTATGATCCGATCATTATCACGGTTGATCCGGAAAAGGCTGAATATCCCATAAAAGACCACACGCTGGAACAAGATGTACGAGCCGGACAAATCGTGTATCGAACGGATTGTTCCGGTATATATGAATATTATAAAAAACTGACTAAAGCCCAAAGTGCCCCGTATAGCGGATTCGTCAATGAAGGGAGTCCCAGTCTAAAACAGAAAATTGCCCGTTTTATCCGGGGTAATTTCTTCCTACCGGATGCCCGGAGAGGCTGGAATAAACACGCTTATCACCAAGCAATCCAAATTATTCAGGAAGAAAAAATAGATGCCGTCATCACAACGGGCCCGCCTATGTCAACCCATCTGGTCGGACAAAAACTAAAAAAGCGTTTCCATCTGCATTGGATTGCTGATTTTCGAGACCCATGGACTGACATCTATTACTATAATAAGATGTACCCAACTCCCATTGCAAAAGCGATTGACCGGCAATATGAACGAAATGTTCTTCTGGATGCAGATCAGGTAATCACGGTAAGCGACTACATCAAAAAGCAACTGGCAGCAAAATCTCCGGCCATTCAAGCCTCTAAAATAAAAGTTATCGCTAATGGATTCGATGCCGAGGATTTCGACCTAACTATTCCAAAGGAAGATGTTTTCACGATCACCTACACGGGGACTTTGGCGGCTGACTACACGATTGATTCCTTTATCCATTCAGTTAAAAGACTTTCCACATCAGGAAAACTCAAACTACGTTTTGTCGGTAAAGTGGATCAGGGTATAGCTCAAAAACTCTCGGAACAACTGGGAGATTTCGTAGAAATCCATTCATTCGTAGCTCACGCAAATGCCATCAAATACATGAAGAGTTCTTCTGTTCTATTACTCATTATCCCCAACATCGAAGGGAGTAAAGGTAATCTCACGGGCAAGCTTTTCGAGTATATCGGCTCCAGAACCCCTATTCTTTGCCTCGGTCCCACCGATGGTGATGCCGCAGCCATCATTCAAGTTTGTAAGGCCGGGAAAACATTCGAATATGACGATGAAGAAGGTATGTTTCAATTTCTAACCTCCTTACTGAATAATTTTGATCCACAATCTCCTATAAAAGAGGACAATGTAGTCAACCGTTATTCGAGAAAGTCCTTAACCCAGTCTTTAACCCAAATCTTAGCCCGCCATGAAGCTTAAAAAAGCTATTTTCATGTTACGTAAACTTTTGCGAGATTTCAACACGAACCGCAAGATCGAAATTAACATGGAGAATCAATCTGAAACGCTAGGCTATTATTACATCAAATTTGACGAGGACATAGCTAAGCTCAATCGTCTAATTCACTCTTTCGACAAAAATGGAGTCCCCTTGAACACGACTTATATTGACGTGGAAGATACAAAACTGCACTACTATCCTATTTCTATCGGACAGTACGGGTTAGCCATATTCCACTCGTGGTTAAAGACACATTCCGAAGAGAAAAGGGCTCATTTTCTTCGCATTGCAGACTGGTTTATGAACAATCGGACAGATCATACAGAACTCGGTTGTTATTGGCTAACCGACGTGCCTAAACCCGAATACCATGTTTATCAACCTTGGAAATCCGCCTTCGCACAAAGTAGGGGAATATCCATGCTATTGAGAGCCTGGCAACTTACAGAGGATGATGCCTACTTGAAGGTTGCAACTCAAGCATTAATTCCTTTCACGAAGGATATAACAGTCGGAGGGGTTTCCGTAGACCGAGAAAAGGGGGAAACCTTTTACGAAGAATACGTGGCAGAGTGTCCGACACGAGTACTGGATGGCCATGGCTTTTGCCTTTTCGGTTTATACGATTACATTCGTGCAGTTCCCGAAAACAAGGACCCCAACGGGTACGCACTCGCTCTTCGGCTGTTTAATGAAGGAATAGAAGGTCTTACCCGTCAACTTCCTCTGTTTGAC
>OJMG01004096.1_pt1 | contig 10432 bp, 8 predicted proteins | sample 1597141 | NCBI WGS metagenome assembly OJMG01 (sample SAMEA2452119, study PRJEB22498) | human gut metagenome | biome: human feces; feature: human gut; material: feces | place: Australia | collected 2012
GGTTGATGCGGCACTCCCTCATACAAGTTTAAGAAAGAAGATTTTGCATGGCAGTCTGATAGAGGATATCACTTTTCGACTGCCAGTTTTCGCATACTTTGATAGCATCTGTTTCCGTGGCAACGTCCAAAGACAGCTGCATGAGAACATGATTGCCGTCGCGCAGTGTACAGGTGGCGAGATAGGTGCCATCGTTTGTCGCATGGTAGTCACTCACTAAAGATGTATCATCAATGATTTCGAATTTGTGTTCTTCTAAGTAATGATTGATTTCGTCCCGAATTTCTCTTGATAAAGGAGCACCAAACAACTCTAATGTTTCGGCACCCGCTTCGGTCAGCGTGTAGTACGTTAAATGATAGGTGCTGTCCTCTTTGATTAAATCCGCTTCTAACAATTCCCCAAAGGCATTTTGTAAATTAAAATAATTTGTGTAGCCGCGGTCTGTGATGTAATCGGAAATCACGCCGGGCGGCAGTGGAGAATCTACTTTACTTAGTGTATATAAAATAATTAGTTTATAAATGGTAATTGAGCCATTTGGCATAGCAAATCCCTCCTTATTTCCCGTGATAAAATTTTCCCTGAAAAATATGTTCCTGCTTCATTTTTTTTTGAAGGGAGTTTAGAACCATTCGCTTGTTGGCACTCCACAGAGGAGCAATTAATAAGTCCTTTGGTCCGTCACCGGTCACACGGTGTATCACCATATCCGGTGGAAGAATCGAAAGTGCTTCGGTAATGTAGTCTAAATACTCATCCAGAGTCAGTGTCCGGAACATTTTATTTTCATAATCCAACGCTAAGTCGGTTCCTTTCAGTACATGCAAAAGCTGGAGTTTAATACCGTCACTTCCTATATCAGCAACATATCTTACCGTATCGAGAAAGTTTTCTTTTGTTTCACCAGGCAGACCGGCAATCACGTGAGTTACAACATTCACACCGATATTTTGCAGGTTTTTTACTGCTGTTTCGTATACGGAGTTTGGATAACCCCGCCGGATGTAGCGGATGGTGTCCGGATGAATGGTTTGTAAACCGAGTTCAACGGTCACCGGCATTTTTCTACAACAGTCGGCTAACAGCGAGAGAACATCGTCTCCTAAACAGTCCGGTCTCGTTGCAATTGCAAGCGTGACAACGGATTCATGTGTCATTGCTTCTTCCCAAGCCGCCCGCAAAGTTTCAACCGGTGCGTATGTAGCGGTGAAAGATTGGAAGTAAGCGGTAAAATGATGCCCTGCGTTTTTGTAACGGGAAACACGGGCAATGGCTTCTTCGATCTGTTCGGTAATGCTTCCTTTGGTGGCGGCAAAATCACCGGAACCGTTGCCACTGCAAAAACAACAGCCTCTTGTACCAAGCGTGCCATCGCGGTTTGGGCAGGTGGTTCCACCAGCCAGAGAAATTTTATATACTTTTTCACCAAAACGTTTTTTGTTCTCGTAATCCAGAGAGTGGTACGGTTTATCGCCCCATTTTTCCATGATTAATCAGCAATATGTGCTTTTACGGCAGCGCTTACAACATCTGCAACGCGTGGATCAAAAGCTTCCGGCATAATGTTATCTTCGTTTAACTCATCTTCCGGTACTAAAGATGCAATCGCAAGAGCGGCTGCTAATTTCATTTCTTCGGTAATCTGTGTGGCACGTCCCTCTAAGGCACCTTTGAAAATGCCGGGGAAAGCAACTACATTGTTGACCTGATTTGGAAAATCGGAACGTCCGGTTCCAACCACTTTTGCACCGGCCTTTTTTGCAAGGTCAGGCATGATTTCCGGCACCGGATTTGCCATGGCAAACAAAATACCATCGCGGTTCATTGAGGCAACCATTTCCTCTGTTACGATTCCCGGAGCGGAAACGCCTACGAAAATGTCAGCGTCGACAAAGGCATCGGCAAGACTTCCCTCTTTGCCGGATAAATTGGTAACTTCCATCATTTCTTTCTGCATCCAGTTTAAGTCCTTACTGTTTTTGCTTAAAATACCGGATTTATCGCAGAGTGTTACATCCTTAAATCCATAGCGGAGTAAAAGTTTTGTGATAGCGATTCCTGCGGAACCGGCACCGTTTACAATGACTTTACAGTCTTCTTTTTCTTTGTTCACTACTTTTAATGCATTGATGATTCCCGAGAGAACTACGATAGCTGTTCCGTGCTGGTCGTCGTGGAAAACCGGGATGTCAAGTAATTCTTTTAAGCGCGTTTCGATTTCGAAACAACGTGGTGCGGAAATATCTTCCAAGTTAATGCCGCCAAAAGCAGGGGCAATATTGACTACGGTTTTGATAATTTCTTCGGTATCCTGTGTATCTAAACAGATTGGGAAAGCATTGACCCCGCCAAATTCTTTGAATAAAACAGCTTTTCCTTCCATAACCGGCATAGCGGCTTCTGCGCCGATGTTACCGAGGCCCAAAACGGCACTTCCGTCGGAAACAACGGCAACTGTATTTGACTTGATGGTATAGCGGTAAGCTTCTTCCTTGTTCTCTGCAATTACTTTACATGGTTCTGCAACACCCGGTGTGTAGGCAATGGCAAGATCTTCTCTTGATTTTACCTCACACTTTGGTGTGGTTGTAATTTTTCCATTCCATTCTTCGTGCAGCTTTAACGCTTTTTCGCTCTGTGTCATAGTATCCTCCATTCTATCTTGTACAAATCCAATAAACATATAACAATAATCATATCATTTTTCAAGGGCAAACACAATAAGTTTCTCTTGTACTTTTTATGGAAAATGGTACAATGAGGATAGGATGGCGCCATGGCGCTAAGGAAAGGAGAAAAAAGGATGACTTACGAAGAAGCAAAGCAGAAATTAACGCCTGTTGGTCAGGAACATTTATTACAATATTTTGAGGAATTGGGAGAAGAGGAGAAAAAGTCACTGTTGAAACAGATTGAAGATTTGGATTTGTCACTTCTTAATTTGATTGAGGGCGGTGTAAAAGAGATACCAAAAGGAAAATTAGAGCCGCTTGGTGCTGTGACATTAGAGGAGATTGCGGCAAAGAGAGAGCATTATGAAGAAATCGGACTTCAGGCAATTTATGACTGCAAAGTGGGTGCGGTTCTTTTGGCAGGCGGACAGGGAACAAGACTTGGTCTGGATAAGCCAAAAGGAATGTTAAATGTTGGCGTGACAAAAGAATTATATCTGTTTGAACAGTTAATACATAATTTGATGCAGGTGAAAGAAAAAGCGAATGCATGGATTCCGTTATTTATCATGACAAGTGAAAAGAACAATGACGATACGACACAGTTTTTCAAAGAACACGATTATTTTGGCTATAACAAAGATTATGTATTCTTTTTTGTTCAGGAAATGGCACCGTCAGTAAGCTATGACGGAAAGATTTATATGGAAGGTAAAGCAAAACTTTCAACTTCACCAAATGGAAATGGCGGCTGGTTCTCTTCCTTGGCAAAAGCAGGTCTTTTGGATAAAATTGATGAACTTGGCGTGGAATGGCTGAACGTGTTTTCTGTGGATAATGTACTTCAGAAGATGGCTGATCCGGTATTCGTTGGTGCAACGATTGAGGCAGGCTGTGTGTGCGGCTCAAAAGTAGTGGCAAAGGCAGACCCAAATGAAAAAGTAGGAGTTCTTTGTTTAGAGGATGGAAAACCATCGATTGTAGAGTATTATGAAATGACTGATGAAATGATTCATTCCAAAGATGAAAATGGACGGCTGTTATACAACTATGGTGTTATTTTGAACTATCTGTTTAATGTAAAAACGCTGACAAAAATTATGAATGAATATATGCCGACTCATGTAGTGGAGAAAAAGATTCCATATATGGCAGAAGATGGGCAGATGATGAAACCGGAGGAGCCAAACGGTTACAAATTTGAACTTCTTGTTCTGGATATGATTCGAATGATGGACAATTGTTTATCTTTTGAGGTTGAGAGAGAACGCGAATTTGCACCGATTAAAAACAGAACCGGTGTTGATTCTTTAGATACGGCGAGAGATTTGATGAAAAAAAATAAGATTGAATTTTAAAAAGCGTGCAATTTAGCCCCAACACTACTTGACGAACCTTTTTTTATTCGATATAATGAGGTTTCAGAATTATCGTAAAGAATCATTTGAAATTCGATTATCTGAAATTCGAGCGTTTGAGTTTGATTTCCTAATTATGAGATTAGATTAGTTAAGAGTGGTTGAGAGATGTATCAGCATTAGAAAGGAAGTAATGTATGGATTTTTCAAAAAAAACATTAGTTGAATTGCGCGAGATTGCAAAAGAAAAAGGTTTGAAAGGAATCACGGCATTGCGTAAGCCGGAGTTGATTCAGCGGTTGACGGAAGTTTCCGAGGAAACGAAAAGGGAGCCGGAGGTTATGCCGGAGAGAACGATGGAGAGAAAGCCGGTTTCCCAGAGAACACCGATGGAACGCCAGACAAGACCGGTAAGACAAGACCGCATGGAGCGGAATGACCGTCAGGACAGATACGAACGTCGACCGATGCGTCGTAATGAAAATGGTTACAGCAACGGCGGTTACAGCTATAACAATAACGGTTATAGCAGTTATAACAATAACTATGGCAGCAATAGTTATGAGCGGAACAATAACTACAGCAATAACAATTACAGCAATAACAATAATTATGGCAATAATAACTATAGCAGCAATAATAATTATGGTAGTAACAGTAACTATAACAGCGGTTATAACAATAATAGCTATAATAATGGCTATGAACGAAAAAATGATTCCTATAGCGATAGAAGAAATGACTCATACAGTGATAGAAATGATAGAAGAAATGATTCACACGGTGAGAGAACATATAATTCGCATGAAAGAACTTATCACTCCGAGAGACCGCAGCATGAACGTGTGTCACAGTCGAACTATTATTACAATAATCGTCCACAGAAGTATCATGATGGGAGCGATGGGCTGATTTCGATTGTTAAGGATCGTCAAATTACGGAGGTACATCCGTCTGAATTGAAAGAATTAGACAGTGGTATTACGAAAAATGGTATTTTGGAGATTATGCCGGAAAATTATGGATTTATCCGCTGTGATAATTTCCTTCCGGGTGAAGATGATGTATATGTAGCACCACAGTTTATTCGTCGTTTTGGACTGCGTACCGGTGACATTATTGAGGGAAATTTAAAAACGAGAAACCAGAGTGAAAAGTTCAGTGCACTGTTGTATATGACAAAAGTAAATGGATATTCACCGACCTATTTGTATAATCGTAAAAAGTTTGAGGATTTGACACCAATTTTTCCGAATAACAGGATTCATTTGGAAACACCGGGAGCAGGAGTATCGATGCGTATGCTCGATTTGATTGCACCGATTGGTAAGGGGCAGCGTGGTATGATTGTTTCCCAGCCAAAAACCGGAAAGACAACCTTGTTAAAACAGGTTGCGAAAGCAGTTACGACAAACTATCCGAAAATGAAACTGATTGTTCTTCTGATTGATGAGAGACCGGAGGAAGTTACGGATATTAAAGAGTCGATTGAGGGCGAACAGGTAGAAGTCATTTATTCTACATTTGATGAATTGCCGGAAAATCACAAACGTGTATCGGAAATGGTAATTGAGCATGCAAAACGCCTTGTGGAAAGTGGCGAGGATGTAATGATTCTGTTAGACAGTATTACACGTCTGGCAAGAGCTTACAACCTGACTGTAACACCGAGTGGACGTACCCTTTCCGGTGGTCTTGACCCGGCAGCGCTGCATATGCCAAAACGTTTCTTTGGTGCTGCACGAAATATGCGTGAAGGCGGCAGTCTGACGATTCTTGCTACGGCGCTTGTAGATACCGGAAGCCGTATGGATGATGTTGTATTTGAAGAATTTAAGGGAACCGGTAATATGGAACTTGTATTGGACCGCAGTTTATCGGAAAAACGTATTTTCCCTGCGATTGATATTCAGAAATCAAGTACACGCCGTGAAGATTTACTGTTAGACAGTGAAGAACAGGAAGCAGTAGTCAAAATCCGAAAAGCACTTGGCGGTATGAAAGCAGAACCTGCCTTAGAGCAGATTTTGAATTTGTTTAAACGAACCAAGGACAATAAGGAATTCATTGAAACTGTTAAAAAAATGCATTTATAAGTAAAAAGTGCTTGCAATTAAAGGTGGAACATGATATAATGAGCGAGCAGTTTTTGAGCAAGACAATTATCCTTTTATATATAAGGAAAATACAAGTAGTGAGGTGAAATGAACATGAGAGAGGGAATTCATCCGGAATATTACCAGGCAAAAGTGATTTGCAACTGTGGTAATACGTTTGAGACAGGCTCAACAAAAGAAGAGATTCACGTTGAAGTTTGTTCTAAGTGCCATCCATTCTATACCGGACAGCAGAAGTCGGTAGCAGCTCGTGGTGCAATCGATAAGTTCAATCGTAAGTATGGCTTGAAATAGTGGATTGAGAATGTGGGCAGAGTCGGCGTGACTCTGCCCTTTTTTCCATATTTAATGAAAGGAGAGTATTCATGAGGTATTCAAAGCTTGGCGGTCAGGCAGTCATCGAAGGCGTGATGATGAAGCATGAAAAAGAATATTCGGTTGCCGTCCGTAAGCCGGATGGTGGAATTGAAGTGACGAAAAAAGCGACATCGAGTATTCGGGATAAGTACAAAATAGCGTCTCTGCCGATTATCCGTGGAATGGTGATATTTGCTGAGTCTTTGTCGACGGGAATGAAAACATTAAATTATTCGGCTTCTTTTTTTGAAGAGGAGGAAAAAGAGGCGAAAGAAAAAAATGAGAAAAAAGAAAGCCTTGTTATGGGGCTTGTTATGCTGCTTGCTATTGTGCTGGCGGTTGGAATCTTTGTGATTGTTCCATTTCTTATTTCCGAAGCATTGAAACGCCCGGTGCCTTCGCCTCAATTGCGTGGATTGATTGAGGGTGTCATTCGTGTAGCTCTTTTTGTTGCTTATGTGAAACTGATTTCTTGTATGGAAGATATTAAGCGTGTGTTTATGTATCACGGGGCAGAGCATAAATCGATTAACTGCGTGGAAAATGGCAAAGAATTAACGGTGGAAAATGTTCGTATGCAGACGACGGTTCACAAACGCTGTGGAACAAGTTTTCTTTTGATTGTTATGTTTGTCAGTATTTTGTTTTTCATGTTTATTGTAGTAGGAAATGTGTGGCTCCGTATGGTGCTGCGTATTTTATTGATTCCGGTTATTGCCGGCTTGTCTTATGAATTCATCCGCTATGCGGGTGAGCATGATAATAAAGTTATTAATGTGTTAAGTAAACCGGGACTTATGCTGCAGAGTCTTACAACGAAAGAGCCGGATGACTCAATGATTGCGGTGGCAATCGCGGCGGTGGAAGCAGTATTTGACTGGAAAGCCTTTCTTGAGGAAGAAAAAACAGAAAACGAAGAGGAACCGGTAGAAGAGGTTAAGGAAAAGGTTGAGGACGAAATCGAGATTCTCAGTATTGATGATGAGGATGATGAAGAGAAAGATGAAATTTTGAATGCTCTTGACCGTTATTTTGAAGCACCGGAACCATCGGACGAAGAAAAGAAGGAATCAGACACATGACGTGGCAGGAACTTTTAAACGAAGGCGAAAAACGATTATCGAAAAAAGGTGTACCGGAGGCAAAATTAAATGCATGGTATTTATTTTCGGATTGTTTTGAAACGTCAAAGAGCGGTTTCTTTTTAAATCAGGAGTTGGAGACTGAAAGTGAGAAAACCGAACGTTTTCTTGCACTGATTGCGAAACGGTGCGAGCGGATTCCGCTCGAATATCTGTTAGGCGAAACGGAGTTTATGGGACTTCCGTTTTTGGTCAATGAAAATGTCCTGATACCGAGGCAGGATACTGAGTGTCTGGTAGAGGAAGTGCTGAAAAAATGCGAGGAAGCAGATGTGCTTGATTTGTGTACGGGTTCCGGATGCATTGGAATTAGTCTAGGAAAACTTGGCAACTGTAAGAGTGTAACGCTTTCGGATATATCGGAGGGAGCACTTTTTATAGCGAAGGAAAATGCGGGGAGAAATCAAGTGGATGTCACTTGTATTCAGAGTGATTTATTTGCGGATATCGAAGGTACGTTTGATGTGATTGTATCGAATCCGCCATATATTGAAAGTGATGAGATTTTGATGCTGATGCCGGAAGTAAGGGATTATGAGCCAAGACTCGCCTTAGATGGCAGTGCGGATGGTCTTTTGTTTTATCGGTGCATTATAAAAGAGGCACCGAAATATTTAAGGAAAAACGGTTATTTGTTCTTTGAAATTGGCTGTGAACAGGCAGACGCAGTAAGCGGACTGATGGAAGCGGCAGGGTTCAAAGAAATTACAATAAAAAAAGATTACTGTGGACGAAACCGGATTGTGTTTGGTTTACAGACGGAAATGGTTCGTTAGGAGGAAGCATATGTTTGACAAATTAGAAGATATTTTGTTTCGTTATGATGAAGTGCTCAAAGAATTAAGTGAGCCAGAGGTGTTAAATGACGCATCGAGATATCAGAAACTGATGAAAGAACAGTCAGATTTGGAGCCGATTGTGGAAAAATACCGCGAATATAAGGAGACAAAAGCGGGGATTGAAGATAGTTTGGCGATGCTCGAAGAGGAAACTGACGAGGAAATGAGAGAACTCGCAAAAGAGGAACTCAATGAGTGCAAAGGGAAAATTGACGACATTGAGAATGAACTTCGCATTTTGCTTCTGCCAAAGGACCCGAATGATGATAAAAACGTAATCGTGGAGATTCGTGCCGGTGCCGGTGGCGATGAGGCTGCGTTGTTTGCTGCTGATTTATATCGTATGTACTGTAAGTTTGCAGAGTCAAACCATTGGAAAGTGGATACAATGAATTCAAATGAAAATGGTATCGGTGGATTTAAGGAAATTGTTTTTATGATTAATGGAACCGGTGCATATTCAAAATTAAAATATGAAAGTGGCGTACACCGTGTGCAGCGAATTCCGGCAACAGAGTCCGGCGGACGAATCCATACTTCGACAGCTACTGTGGCAATTATGCCGGAAGTGGAGGAAGTGGAAGTGGAATTGGACATGAATGATTGTAAATTTGATGTGTTCCGTGCCTCCGGAAATGGTGGACAGTGTGTCAATACGACAGATTCAGCGGTGCGCTTAACTCATATTCCGACCGGCATCGTTATTTCATGTCAGGATGAAAAATCACAGTTAAAAAATAAGGATAAGGCGCTGAAGGTGCTTCGTGCGAGACTGTATGAACTGGAGCGCGCCAAAGCACACGATGCGGAAGCGGAGGAGAGAAGAAGCCAGATTGGTACCGGAGACCGCTCGGAGAAAATCCGTACCTACAATTATCCACAGGGAAGGGTAACGGATCACCGAATTAAACTTACGCTTCACAAGCTGGATTCGATTATCAATGGGGATTTGAATGAAGTTATTGATAGTTTGATTGCTGCGGATCAGGCAGCAAAACTGGCGAAAATGAATCAGAATTAAGTAAAAAGGAGAGGGGATTATGACACGTACGAAATTGTATTCGGAACTTTTTAACAGATATAACCGCGAACGAAGACAGTTTTTTTTAGATTGCAGGGAAGAGAGTGGCAGACAGAATTTAAGAATGTTAAAAAAAATCACGATTTTATTGGTGCCATTTATTTTGTTTGCATTTTTCTTTACGCCATTTTTGGTTCGTGGATGGACTATTTCGTTACCGTATTATGTATTGTTTGGATTTGTTGTTTTGACAGCAGGAATTTCAATTTTTTATGCTTCGAGACCAAAGATTCATTATCATGTGGCAAATACAATTTGTACATTATTTATACTGGGGATGTTTATAATAACCGCATGGATTGACATTTTTCCGTGCCGTAATGCCCCGGCTAGTTTCGTGCCTCTGTTACTGATTGTAACACCAACAGTATTTGTTCTTCGCTTTCGATTGATTATACCATTAATGGCAATTGTTGATTTGGTTTACTCAATTGTTGCTCTTTGGTATAAAGTTCCGCGTATTGCCCAATCTGACGTCTTTACGGCATTTATTGGATTGGTGCTCGGTTATATGATGACACTTACGATTGTGCAGCTTCGAATCCGTGATAATAATGCGAAGCGTGAGTATCAGAGACGCTGTATGGTAGACCCTGTTACGGGAATTTTGAATAAGTTTTCATTTGAAAATTCTCTGCGTGACACTTTAAATGCAAGGGATGAGACACATGAATGTGCACTTCTTCTTGTTGATATTGATAATATGAAGCGCATGAATGATGAACTTGGTAAACTTGTCGGCGATATGTTTTTGGAAAATGTTGCGGAGTTTTTGACAAGTGTTTTCCGCAAGCACTCGCCCGCAAGCCCCCGTCTCAGAATATTAGTCCCTTTTGACCGGACGGTCACTGCGGACGAATATG
>OJMG01004097.1_pt1 | contig 10428 bp, 10 predicted proteins | sample 1597141 | NCBI WGS metagenome assembly OJMG01 (sample SAMEA2452119, study PRJEB22498) | human gut metagenome | biome: human feces; feature: human gut; material: feces | place: Australia | collected 2012
TACCTCCCTCGGGAGTATTGATGTTATTTAGAAAGCTGAATACGCTCTCGTTATAAGAATCATTGTGCTGGAAGGATACTTCCACGTACACATTGTTCTTCTCACCTTCAAAATAAAGAATATTTTCGTATAAAGGCTCCTTACTCTTATTCAGGTAAGCAACAAATTCCTTGATACCACCTTCGTAGTAGAACTCAACGACTTTCTGTTTCTTACCATTTTCCAGAGTAATGGTATGTATCTTACCGATTTTGCCACCGGTGCGGGCTTTGGTGGATTCTTCGGAAGTAGCAAAAGCATCTGCAAACGCCTCAGAGTCATCCTTAACGGATTCTTTTGCCGCAGCATCGGAAACAGAATCATCTGAAGATGCAGAGGTATCTTTGGCATCTTCCTGTGCTCTCTGTAACAGTTCGCTGATCTGCTCATTTTCATGTTCCGCAGACATTGCCTCCAGAGAAGCTTCCTCTTCCGTACGGTTATCTCTTAAGATGATGCGCAGTCCCTTGGTCAGGAATGCCATCTCTCTGAGTCTTCTCTTCAGTACATCAAAATCATAGACCGTTGTTTCGGTAAAAATCGTATCATCCGGCAGGAAAGTAACCTTGGTACCTGTCTTTTCCATAGGGCAGGTGCCGATTTCTTTCAGTGCATAACACACATGTCCTCTCTCGTAACGCTGCTTATATACCTTGCCGCCCTGGCAGATTTCTACTTCCAGCCAGTTGGAGAGCGCATTTACAACAGACGCACCTACACCGTGCAGACCACCGGATACCTTGTATCCTCCACCGCCGAATTTACCGCCGGCATGCAGAATCGTAAATACGACTTCTACTGCGGGAATACCTGCCTTGTGATTGATACCTACAGGAATTCCTCTTCCGTTATCGATAACAGTGATAGAATTATCTTCGTTGATCGTTACATCAATGGTATCGCAGAATCCTGCCAGTGCTTCATCTACCGCATTATCAACGATCTCATACACCAGGTGATGCAGTCCTCTGCTGGATGTGGTACCAATATACATTCCCGGACGCTTTCTTACAGCTTCCAGACCTTCCAATATCTGAATCTGATCCGCGCCGTATTCATGTTCTACCGCGGTATTATTCCTATTTTCTTCGCTCATGATTCCTCACATTCTGCCCTACAGGCTGCCAAAATTATATTCATCTGACGGAGCTTCTTCTATATCCGATTTCAGACCCATATTTTCATTTACACAGGTAACTGTTCCGGCGGATACCTTGAATACTCTGTTAATTTCAAACCGGTTATTTACAAATTCTTCCAGACCGGTACAGGTAATGATCGTCTGAATATCTCCGATACTGTTCAACAGATAGTTTTGCCGGTTACTGTCCAGTTCAGACAATACATCGTCAAGTAACAGGACCGGTGTATCTTTCGTGATCCTTTTTACTAATTCGATCTCGGATAATTTTAAAGAGAGAGCAGCAGTACGCTGCTGACCCTGGGATCCGAACTTTCGTATATCAACATCACCTACCAGGAAGGAAAAGTCATCTCTGTGGGGTCCCACGGATGTCATTTTGGCCCGCATATCACGATCCTGGCTGTTTTTTAATTTTCTTTCAAATTCATCCAGCTCCACATCCGGCTCATACTGGATACGGATCTCTTCCCTGCCACCGGACAGCTTTTTATGAATCTCATAAATGATCTCATTGAGCTGTTCTACGAACAGCTTTCTGCGCTCTATGATCTTACTTCCGTAGGATACCAGCTGCATATCCCAGATAGTCAGAGTTTCCTTCAAATCCGGATTCATATACATATCCTTCAGAAGCTTATTGCGCTGATTGACGATTTTGTTGTAATGATTGAGATTATAGAGATAGAAATTGTCCAGCTGACATAATTCCATATCTACAAATCTTCTTCGTTCTGCAGGACCGTTTTTAATAATTCCAAGGTCTTCCGGTGAGAAAAATACGACATTACAAAGCCCCAGGAGATCTGCAGCCTTCTTGATCTTCTGACCATCAATAGCAATTCCTTTGGACTTTGACTTTCTCAGATGCATGTCCACGCGGATCTCTTTTCCATCTTTTTCGAGATACGTTCTAATATGTGCCTTGTCAAAATTAACAATTTCTCTGTCCTTGCTTCCTTTATGCGATTTTGTGGTGGCAGCAACATAGATTGCTTCCAGGATATTCGTCTTGCCCTGCGCATTGTCTCCGTACAGAATATTGGTTCCACGGTCGAACTGCAGGACGAGCGAATCATAATTCCTGTAATCTGCCAATTCTATTGATTTGATGATCATAGTAACCTGCTTACTCTATTACGATGGTCTCGCCATCATATTCCACTTTATCTCCGGATACCAGCTTTTTGCCTCTCTGGGTCTCAGTCTGTCCGTTTACTTTTACCAGACCGTCCTGTACGGCAAATTTTGCATCTACGCCGGATTCTACTACACCGGCTGCCTTTAATGCCTGACCAAGCTTTATATAATCATCCTTCAAACGGATCGTATGCATATCTATAACCTCATTTCTAAGCTACTGTCGTAAAGTTCACGGGAAGGATCAGGTAAATATAGCTTTCCTCCACATTTTTGATGAAACAGGGAGCCTTGGGATTTACCATGTACAAATCTACTTCCTCATCATCTATAACACGAAGAGCATCGATCAAAAACTTGGGATTGAATCCGATCATAAGATCCTTACCCTGTTTCTGAATATCAATTTCTTCATTCATGCTTCCCAGAGCGGAATTGATCTTAAGTTCCATTCCGTTGTCTGTGATATTTACAATAATAGGCTTCTTGTCGCCTTCTTTTACCAGAAGAGTAGCACGATCAATACAGCTTAAGAACTCCTTTTTATTGACCTTTACTTTCGTCTCATAATCACTGGAAAGCATCTGGTCGATTTTGAAATATTCTCCTTCGATCAGACGGGATACCACAACGGTCTTATCGAATTCAAATACAATGTGCTTTTCAGTGAAAGAGATTGTAACATCACTGTCTGCATCTCCGGGTAAAATCTTACTTACTTCATTCAGGGTCTTACCAGGTACCACTACCTTTTTTGGAGCATAACTATTCTTCATCTGAATCTTACGAATAGAGATACGGTGTCCATCCAGAGACACGATCTTGAATTCATCTCCATTAATATCAAATAGTTCACCGGTCATTAATTTATTATTATCATTGTCAGAGATAGAGAAAATTGTCTGTCTTACCAGTTCTTTTAAAGTAAACTGACTGATCACAATGCTGTCATCTCTCTCCACTGTGGGAAGATAGGAGAAATCTTCGCCGGATTTACCAATAATAGTGAATTTTGCCTTTTCGCAGGTAATGACGGTCTTAAAAGAAGCATCTGTTTCAATGGTAATATCGCTGTCGGGAAGTTTACGCACAATTTCAAGGAATATCTTGGCATCCAGGGCAATGATACCTTTTTCTATGATCTGTCCCTCGATGGTCGTCTCAATGCCGAGTTCCATATCGTTGGCAGTAAGTTTAATTTCTCCGTTAGTAGTATCTACTAAAATACATTCCAGAATAGACATTGTAGTCTTACTTGGAACAGCTTTGGATACGATCTGTACGCCGTTTAAAAGATTTGCTTTTGAACAGACTAATTTCATGTGTGCATAACTTCCTTTCTGGTTGATTTGTGTACGCGTGGATACGCGTTATATAAAAATAATAAAAGAATTTCGTAGTATACTTAATAAGGGATGTTGATATGTGCATAACCAGTCTTATTATACTATTTTTCAAGGAAAAATGGAATGGAAATCTTGTGGATTTGGCAGAATAACCTAAGAATAACTCTTAGCTTATTCACACTACATCCTATCCTTCTTGAAGCCTTGAAATCAGTTATCAACAACAATACACATTTTGTTCCCGAGATATACACATCAGGAGGGATTTATCTTTTTAGTGATAATATCTATTTTATTACGAAGTTCCTCGTTGGTCTGAATCTCCGCTGCCACTTTATTCACACCGTGGATGATGGTTGTGTGGTCCTTTTTGCCCAAAAGCTTACCTATATTAGTGAAGGAAGTATCCGTTAATTCTCTGCACAGATACATAACGACCTGACGTGGTTGTACAAACTCGGAATTTCTTTTCTTGGAAGTAATATCTTCCGCTTTCACACCAAAATGCTCCGCTACTACATTAATAATGAGAGTAGGAGTGATCTCCTTAGGCTTGTTGGGATAGATAACATCCTTCAGTGCTTCTTCCGCCAGGGAGAGAGTCAGATCTACCTTATTTAATTTGGCAAAAGCAATGATCTTATTAAAAGCACCTTCCAGCTCACGAATGTTGGATTTGATATTCGTAGCAATATATTTGATGATCTCTTCATCAATCTGACGGTCATAGGTCTCAGCATTTTTCCGTAAAATAGCCATTCTGGTCTCATAATCGGGTGGCTGAATATCTGCGATCAGACCCCATTCGAAACGGGAACGGAATCTTTCATCCAAAGTCTCCATTTCCTTAGGAGGCTTATCGGAAGACAGAATGATCTGTTTGTGGGCAGCGTGCAGGGCATTGAAAGTATGGAAGAATTCCTCCTGGGTACTTTCCTTACCTATAATAAACTGTACATCATCAACCATGAGTACATCAACATTGCGATACTTCTCACGCAGCTTGGTCATGGAAGCCGCATTACCACTACGAATAGATTCGATTACTTCATTCGTAAATTCCTCACTGGTGACGTAGAGTACCTTTTTGTCAGGATCCTGTTCTAATATAAAGTGTCCGATAGAATGCATCAGATGGGTCTTGCCCAGACCGGGACCTCCATATAAATAGAGAGGATTGTAGACCTCTCCCGGAGACTCTGCTACAGCGAGAGATGCGGAATGAGCGAATTTATTGTTGCTTCCTACGACAAAAGTGTCAAATTTGTACTTAGGATTCAGATGGGCATCTTCATAATTCACACCGTAGATCTGGTTAGGAGCAGCCATTTCATTCTCTGCAGGCTCTTCCCCTTTTACATCCTTTTCCAAAATAAAGCTGATATCATAAGGATGATCAAACATCTCGGTGATGGTTACCTGAAAAAAACTCTTATATTTGGAAGAAATATAATTCAGGGCATGTGCCTGGTCCGAGGGAATGATGATACTTACTACATCATTTACCACATTGTGAAATTCTAAAGGTTCTACCCATGTATGATAAGAAATGTCAGAAAGACTGTATTCTCTTCTGACAGCTTCTTTGATAGTTTTCCAATTTTCTTTGATTGCTTCCATTGATTTCCTCCCGTGCAAGCTGACGCATGCGAAACTCCATTTCATTGTATAATAGAATTACAAATAATTCAAATGCAAGTTATGAACAGGTCATGTATAAAGTTATCCACAATCTGTTGATAAAGTTGTTTATAACTTGTAATATAAACAGGGATTGTGGATAGCGATGTGTAAATGTGGATAAAATAGTAAAATTTCAAGATATCCACATTTACTGGATACTTGTCCACTTTTACACGTGATTTACACATAATATCCCTATGAAAAATAAAAATATCCACAAATAATCAACAAGGTGTGGATAACTCGTTTGTGGGTAAAAATGGTGTATATCTATGTGGATAACTTAATTTTAAAAAATTTTAGAATTTTAAAAAGCTCGTTTCCTCTTGATTTTTCAGCATTTTTATTGATTTTTGCTTGACATTGATGGGCTTTTACATTACAATCAATATGCTATTTTCCGAAAGGAAGGCGTATTTTTATGCGCCCAATTGTTGAAAAATATGTTTACCTTTTTATATAAGAAGGTTTAGAGAAGGAGGTGCCTTTCCATGAAGATGACATTTCAGCCTAAAAAGCGTTCCCATTCCAAGGTTCACGGTTTCAGAGCCAGAATGAGTACTCCCGGTGGAAGAAAAGTTTTAGCAGCAAGACGTGCAAAAGGAAGAAAGAAATTATCCGCATAGGTCACAGCAATGTGACCTTTTTTTCTCTTAACTTTCACGGTTGGAGGATTGCATGCAGTTTTCGGAATCATTAAAGAAAAATGAACAGTTCCGTTTTGTGTACAAGAATGGCAGATCTTATGCTAATAAGTACTTTATCATGTATGTTAAGGAAAATGGCCTTGATAAGAACAGAATCGGAATCAGTGTAAGTAAAAAAGTCGGTAATAGTGTGGTAAGACACAGGATTACACGACTGGTCAGAGAAAGTTACAGATTACATGAAAGTGTATTCAATAGTGGTTTGGATATGGTAATCATTGCAAGACCCGGTGCAGCTTTCATAGGATATGAAGAAGCGGAGAGCGCATTGTTACATCTTGCAAAACTTCATCATATTATAAAAATTTATTTTTATAATGACTAAATTAGAATCGTATATGAAAAAAATATTGATAGCCATGATAAGATTTTATCAGAAATATATTTCGCCTTATAAGGGAACCAAATGTCCTTATGTTCCCAGTTGTTCTCAATATGGTCTGGAAGCCATTGAAAAATATGGTGTGATCAAGGGAGGACTTTTGGCAGCCTGGAGAATTTTGAGGTGTAATCCTTTTTCCAAGGGTGGATATGATCCGGTACCGTAAAATTTTAAATAATGGCACTTATTAGGAGGATAAATGAACGGTATTCTTTTGACACAGAATTCCACATTCATTATCGGACAGGTAGCCTGGCTTCTGGGTAAGATAATGGAAGGAATCTTCGAAGTTCTGAATATGATCGGTATTCCCAATATCGGTCTCGCAATCATCCTTTTTACAATTGTTGTTAATCTGTTGATGATGCCTCTTACCATCAAGCAGCAGAAATTCTCTAAGCTGTCTGCTAAAATGAATCCTGAGATTCAGGCGATTCAGGCAAAATACAAGAATCGTAAGGATCAGGATGCTCAGTTGGCACAGAATCAGGAAATCCAGGCAGTATATGCAAAGTATGGTGTATCTCCTACCGGTAGTTGTCTGTATATGTTGATCCAGATGCCTATTCTGTTTGCTCTGTATCGTGTAATTTATGCAATTCCTGCTTATGTCGGCAGAGTTAAGGAAGCCTTCTTCCCTCTGGTAGATAATATTATTGATACAGCCGGTGCAACAGAGCTGGTTCAGAATCTGAGTAATTCCGCTATGTACAGTAAGCAGTTCACGAATGCAGGCTTTGTAGCCGGTACTCACAGTGAATATGTACAGAATACGATCATTGACTGTCTGAACAAGGCATCTACCGCTGATTTTGCAAGTATCAGTGAGAAGTTTCCTTCTCTTGCAGCAGATGTGACCAATACGGTAAGCAAGCTGGAAGAGTATAATAATTTTTTAGGACTGAATATCGGCAACTCTCCTTCTTATGTGTTGAAGGAAGCATGGGCTAACGGAGCATGGCTTTTAGTAATCGGAGCAATTGCTATTCCGGTTCTGTCTGCTTTGACACAATGGATCAACGTAAAGCTGATGCCTCAGCAGGATACTTCTTCTAACAATGGCAATGATCAGGCGGCAGCAATGGCTTCTTCCATGAAGACTATGAATATGATCATGCCTCTGATGTCTGCATGGTTCTGTTTTACATTACCTTCCGGTCTGGGTCTGTACTGGGTTGCAGGTAGCGTTGTCAGAAGTATCCAGCAGATAGTGATCAATAAGCATATTGATAAGATGAATTTTGATGATATTATCAAGAAAAATTCTGAGAAGAGTGCGAAAAAGCTTGAAAAAATGAAGGAACAGCAGGAAAAACTGAATGCTTATGCAAGCATGAATACTAAAAATCTTCAGAAGAAGGCTAATATTTCTTCTAAAACAGATAATAGTGAAGTATCTGCTGACAGCTATTCCGAAGTAAAAGAAGCAAAACCCGGAAGTATGATGTCTAAGGCTAATATGGTCAGAGACTATAACGAGAAAAACAGCCGTAAATAAAAAGTTTCCTTAATAATTGAGGAGGTAAATAATATGGACATGATCGAAGTATCTGCAAAGACAGTCAGTGATGCTATTACAGAAGCTTGCCAGAAGCTGGGTGTTACCAGTGATAAGCTGGATTATGAAGTAGTAGAAGAAGGTTCTTCCGGATTCTTAGGAATCGGAGCAAAGTCTGCTGTGATCAAAGCATCTGTTAAAAAAAGTTCTGTAGAAGAAGTTGCCAGAGTATTCTTAAACGATGTATTCCAGGCAATGAATATGGAAGTAGTAATTGCCATTAAGTACAACGAAGAAGAGAAGAACATGGATATCGAATTAAGCGGTAATGAGATGGGTGTTCTGATCGGTAAGAGAGGACAGACACTGGATTCCCTTCAGTACCTGGTATCTCTGGTGGTGAACAAAGAATCTGAAGAGTATATTCATGTAAAGGTTGACACCGAGAATTATCGTCAGCGCAGAAAAGAAACTCTTGAGAATCTTGCCAAAAACATTGCTTATAAGGTTAAGAGAACCAAGAGAAGCGTATCTCTGGAGCCCATGAATCCTTATGAGAGAAGAATTATTCATTCCGCATTGCAGAATGATAAATATGTTACCACACACAGCGAAGGTGAGGAACCTTTCCGAAGAGTTGTAGTTACTCTGAAGAGATAGTGAGAGAATAGTTACAGAAAGTATTCAAAAAGCCGGTATTAGAATTTTATTCTATTTACCGGCTTTATTTACAACAGACCTTTATATGGAGTATAATTGTAACTATTCTGAATAGTTATTTTCATTTATAAATTTGTTTGAAATATGAAACAGGTAATCTTATGGAAAATTACAAAAATGATACGATCGCTGCTATTGCGACAGCGTTATCAGATTCCGGAATCGGAATTATTAGAATCAGTGGTGATGATGCCATATATATAGTAGATAGTATTTTTCGTTCACCATCCGGCAAAAGGATTCTGACGAAAGTACAGAGTCATACGGTGCATTATGGCTATATTGTGGACAAGGAAGAAAATGTCATAGATGAAGTCATGGTAGTTGTCATGAAAGCGCCAAAAAGTTATACCACGGAAGATACCGTGGAGATTAACTGTCATGGCGGTGTACTGGTAGTGCAGAAAGTGCTGCAGACTGTACTTGAAAACGGTGCAAGAATAGCAGAGCCGGGAGAATTCACTAAGAGAGCCTTTCTGAATGGAAGGATCGACCTGTCCCGGGCGGAAGCAGTCATTGATGTCATTCATTCCCAAAACGAATATGCGTTGTCTTCCTCGGTAAGCCAGTTAAAAGGCAGACTTTCTGATAAAATTCATAAATTAAGGGAAGATATTTTATATCAGATTGCATTTATTGAGTCGGCATTGGACGATCCGGAACATATCAGTCTGGATGGATATCCGGAGCAGCTGGCCGCAAAGGTTACTTATTTTCAACAAGAGATTGCGAAGCTTTTAGCTACAGCTGATAATGGAAGACTTATCAAAGAAGGAATATCCACCGTGATTGTAGGTAAGCCTAATGCCGGAAAATCTTCTCTGCTTAATATGCTGCTGGGAGAAGATAGGGCGATTGTTACAGAGATTGCGGGTACTACCAGAGATGCCCTGCATGAGACAATCAATCTGCATGGAATCAGTCTGAATATGATCGATACCGCCGGAATTCATGAAACACAGGATGTGGTTGAGAAGATCGGTGTGGAACGGGCCAAAAAATATGCTATGGATGCTGATCTTATTTTATATGTGGTAGATGCTTCCGGGAATATTGATGAGGACGATCAGAATATTATTTCCTTACTGGATGGCAAAAAGGCAATTATTCTTTTGAATAAATCAGATCTGGAAAATAAAATCACAGAAGAAAGTTTGAAAGAAAATCTGGCAAAAAGATTAAAACATAGCGAGGATATTCGTATCCTTCGCACTTCTACCATTGATCCCTCTTCGGAAAATTCCGGAATGGAAGAACTGGAAGAGACCATTCGGAATATGTTTTTTGAGGGTGAATTAAAACATAATAATGAATTGGTAGTCACCAACCTTAGACATAAAGAAGCTCTTCAGGATGCTTTGCATAGCCTGCAATTGGTAGAGAGAAGTATTGAAGATGGAATGCCCGAAGATTTTTATTCTATCGATCTGACAAGTGCATATGCTTCTCTGGGTAAGATCATCGGGGAAGAAGTAGATGAAGATGTGGTCAATGAGATTTTCTCAAAATTTTGTATGGGAAAGTAATAACTAAGAGGAATAAATAACATGGAACTAAAAAAACAAGTGGATGTATGTGTGGTAGGTGCCGGTCATGCCGGATGTGAAGCTGCTCTTGCCTGTGCAAGGCTGGGACTTCAGACCGTTATATTTACTGTGAGCGTAGATAGTATTGCTTTAATGCCCTGTAATCCTAATGTAGGAGGATCTTCTAAGGGACATCTGGTCAGAGAACTGGATGCTCTCGGAGGAGAGATGGGTAAAAATATTGAT
>OJMG01004118.1_pt1 | contig 10406 bp, 8 predicted proteins | sample 1597141 | NCBI WGS metagenome assembly OJMG01 (sample SAMEA2452119, study PRJEB22498) | human gut metagenome | biome: human feces; feature: human gut; material: feces | place: Australia | collected 2012
GTTCCGAACCATGTTGCCCGCCGTTACCATTCCGATGCAAAACCTGACGGAGTCACCGATTTGGGACAGAATGATAATTCGGAGGTTCATTTTGATCCCCAAAATAATTTCTATTATATTCCTCGTCAAGAGTTCCAACCGCAATTTTATATAGGAGAAGGAGACCAAAAGTATAGGGAATATCCGGCCAAGGCCACCGGAAATGATTGTTTCGGAGCTTATCCGAATAGAAATGATTGGTATGAAACCGTTAAGTTGAACTATGGAGTAGATTATTTACGTGGCCGTCGGAAATGTTTCGATCCCATACCTGACACATGGTTTAAGATGAGAGACATATTGCTGTTTTGGTGTAGTAAAGGTATAGACGGGTTTCGTTGCGATATGGCAGAAATGGTTCCTGTTGAGTTTTGGGGATGGGTGATTCCTCGGATCAAAGAACTATATTCCGGAGTCGATTTTATTGCCGAAATATACAATCCGCATGAATACAGATATTATATCGAAGGCGGTAAATTTGACTATCTCTATGATAAAGTCGGGTTGTATGATCTATTACGCAGTATTGTGAATGGGCATGCGGCAGCTTCTCAGATTACCCGCTGTTGGCAATCTTTAGATGGGATAACAACTCACATGTTGAATTTTCTTGAGAATCATGATGAACAGCGTATTGCATCCCCTAATTTTGCAGGAGATCCCTTTCGGGCTTATCCGGCTTTAATTGTTTCGGCAATGATGAATGTAAATCCGATGATGATTTATTTCGGGCAGGAGTTGGGAGAGCCGGCTGCAGATGCCGAAGGTTTCAGCGGATTAGACGGACGCACGACGATTTTCGATTATTGGAGCGTACCTTCGGTTCGTGCATGGTATGCCGGAGGAAAATGTTCCGTAGTCGGTCTTACACCGGAACAGAAAGAGTTACGTCGCCGCTATAAACAAGTGTTGACGTTGTGTAATAAAGAGGCGGCAATCAGAGAAGGCGCTTTTTTTGACTTGATGTATGTAAATGGGGACAATCCGCATTTTGATGCTCGCAAGCAATATGCATTTTTACGGAAAAAGGATAATGAATTGCTGGTTATTATTGTAAATTTCTGTGATAGGGCGGTTGATGTAGGGGTGAAGTTGCCTCAGCATGCTTTTGATTTGTGGAATATGGCAGCAAGAGAATATTCGGCAAAAGAGTTATTGACGGGAGATGTAGACCAGAAAGTCGTTTCACCTGAAGTTTTGTTCCGATCATCGGTAAAAGCTTATGGAGCTGTAATATGGAAATGTACCGATACAAATAATCGAAAAAAAAAGATTTAATGTGTCAAAATAATAAATGAAATTGTACCTTTGCAAAAAAATTAACCAATCGGATTTATTTTAAAAACACAATGAGCCAGAAACCACCTTTCAAGGTTTTCGCGGGAACAAATTCCCGTTATCTTGCCGAAAAAATTTGTAACGCTTTAAATTGCGAAATGGGAAACATGAAAATTCAGCATTTTGCGGATGGTGAATTTGGAGTATCTTTTGAAGAATCTATTCGGGGAAGCCAAGTTTATTTGGTACAATCGACATTCCCTAATTCTGATAACTTGATGGAGCTTTTATTGATGATCGATGCTGCAAAACGTGCATCTGCAAAGAGCGTTGTTGCCGTTATCCCTTATTTCGGATGGGCACGTCAGGACAGAAAAGACAAACCCCGCGTTTCTATCGGAGCAAAATTGGTAGCCGATCTGCTTTCAGTAGCAGGTATCGACCGACTGATTACCATGGATTTGCACGCAGACCAGATTCAGGGATTCTTCAATATCCCCGTAGACCACCTGTATGCATCAGCCGTATTCCTCCCTTATATCCAGTCACTGAAGCTGGAAGACCTGGTGATTGCTACACCGGATGTGGGTGGTTCAAAACGTGCCAGCACTTTCTCCAAATATCTCGGTGTGCCTCTGGTACTCTGCAACAAGTCACGTGAAAAAGCCAACGAAGTCGCTTCCATGCAAATCATCGGTGACGTGAAAGACAAAAATGTAGTATTGATCGATGATATCGTAGATACAGCAGGAACAATCACCAAAGCTGCCAATATCATGATGGAAGCCGGAGCTAAATCCGTACGTGCTATTGCCAGCCACTGTGTAATGTCTGACCCAGCTTCTTTCCGTGTGCAGGAATCCGGACTGACTGAAATGGTATTTACAGACAGTATCCCATACGCTAAGAAATGCGCGAAAGTGAAACAGCTGAGCATCGCTGATATGTTTGCTGAAACAATCAAGCGAGTTATGAATAACGAATCAATCAGTTCACAATACATCATTTAAATGATGAATGATGAATGAAGAATGAAAATAAGAAAGCCGGCTAAATTTGAACTTAGCCGGCTTTCTTATTATATTATATCAAACACTAAGAATTGAACTAGAAATGAGTGCGAATGTGCAACCAATTCTTCATTCCTCATTCTTCATTTTTAAAGAACTCTTCCCATCTTATAAGTTCCTTTTTTGATTACCTTCCCATCCTTATCGGTTTCAACAAAAGGACCATCTTTTTTTCCTTGTTTGAAGAAACCTTCGAAACGGTTACCGTCTTTATCGATCTGTACGCCTTGTCCTTCTTCCAGACCATCTACGAAACCACCTTTATATTGCATACCGGCAACAGTTTTCAGAGAGCCTTGACCGTGAGGGCGATTATCCTTCCAGTCGCCTTCGTACACATCTCCGTTGCTCCATTTGTAAGTACCTTTGCCTTCACGTTTGTTGTTTTTCCAGTCGCCTTCGTACACAGCACCGTTAGCCCACGTAAATGTACCTTTTCCGTCCTGCATGCCGTCCTTGAAATTACCTACATATTTATCACCGTTGGCATGGTAATAAACTCCAGCTCCGGTACGTTCACCTAAAAGATAAGAACCTTCGTAACGATCTCCTGTGTGGAAATAATAAGTACCCTTTCCGTGCTGGATATCATCTGCCCAGTCACCATCGTACTTATCTCCGTTGGTATATTCGAATACGCCTTTTCCATGACGCACATCATCTTTCCAGTCACCGTCATATTTGCAGCCGTCGTCCCAGTTCATGGTGCCTTTGCCGTTCTTCTTGTCATTCTTCCAGTGACCGCTGTATTTAGCACCGTTCGCCCATGTATAAGTACCTTCGCCTTCACGCTTGTCATTCGCCCAGTTGCCTACGTACAAGTCGCCATTATGATAATACATCGTTCCGGCACCATGCTGGTAGTCCTGAAACCACATACCGTCATAACGGTTATTATTCATAAAATAATAGATTCCTTTTCCATGTTGCTGGTCTTGAAACCACTGACCTTCATACTTCTCTCCATCCGGAAAAGAATAGATCCCGTAGCCTTCACGCTTTCCTTTTACATATTCCCCTTCGTAAACATCCCCATTCTTAAAAACCGTTTTCCCTTTTCCGTTCGGCTTGCGTCCTTTCATTTCTCCGGTGTAGACAGCACCATCTTTAAAGGTATAGTTCCCGATTTTTATTTCTGTAGAGAATGTATCTTTCAGCTTCCCGAAGAACCCGCCTTTACTGGTATTGTTATCTTGTGCCATCACTCCTCCCTGTGCAAGAAGAGCCAAAAAAAGTGTAGTATATAGATATTTCCTCATTGGTTTTACTCGTTACTCATTAAAATTACAATTTGGACAAAGATACAACTTCTATCCCAAAAAGTGCCATATCGGAAAGCAAATTATGACAACTTTTTACCAGCAATGACCTCTTTTAATGTCTCTTTGCACAAATAACGTTGTGCCAATTCCTGTATTTCCTGAGGCGTCACCTCATTCACAGCCTGCAGGGAACGGGAGAAATAGAGATCATCCAGCCCGGAAGTAGCAATGAAAATCCATGCATCCGATAGCGAGAAAGCCGATTCATAGCTGCGGCACATTTCTCCCAGCATATAGTTGCGCACCATGGTCAGTTCTTCCATCGGAACAAGTTCCTGATGCAGCTTGTCTATTTCGTGATATACTTCCTGTATCAGTGGTTCAACATATTCGTTATCCGTTTCTGTCGAAATGCCCAGCAAACCACTATCCGGATAAAACATAATTCCGGCAGAAATACCATAAGTATATCCTTTTTCCTCACGGATGTTGGACATCAGACGACTGCCAAAGTATCCTCCGAACAACGTCATCAGTACCCGTAACTTCAGAAAATCGGGATTCTGGCGGGTAATGGTAGTACACCCTAATTTCACCGCACTCTGCAATGCGTCTTCACGCTCTATGAAAATGCGTTTTTCGGCAACGGCGTTAAAAGAGAATTCCAGCTTTATCGCTTTCTGCTGATATTGACCAAAAGGAGTTCCGAAAGTATCGGTCACCCGCCGGATGGTATCTTCCGTCACCTTGCCTGACAGGAAAATAGAACAATTGCCCGAATGATAATGCCGGTCGTAGAAACTACGGAGAACCTCCGGCGTAATGGCATGGTAGTCTTCTTCCACAACGATTTGTCCACACGGGTGCTGTGCTCCGTAAAGAGTCTGCAACAGACCACGATGTGCCAGGAAATCGACTTTAGAAGTATTGACCAGGTATTGCTGGATATTCGTATCCAGAATGGTATGCAGTTCTTTCTCCGGAAACAGGGGTTCTTTCACCATCGATTCCACGACTTCCAGTGTTTTCGCCAGATACTTGTTCAGTGAGTAGACCGTGATATAAGCATACTCCGACGAACTGGACAATTCGAGCCATGAACCATAATAATCCAGTTTCTCCGCGATGATGGCTGCCGTATATTTCCGCGTACCCTCACGCAGCATCCGGTTCGTAAACAGTGCCTGCAACTTCTGTGACTGCTGCCAACGTCCTCCGGCAAAAAGAATATCAATACGGACTACCTCCTGTTCACCGGCATTGACTATAGCCAATGGGATACCATTCGGCAAAGTGGTCCGGACGGGAGGAAGTATATGGAATTTTTTCAGGGCTTGTATTTCAGGTTGTATTGTACGATCCATAAATCAGCTTCTGTTCTTCAAAAATTCTTCCGCATGTTTCAGATCTTGCGGTGTGTCGATTCCTATCGTTTCCACTTCACTGATACCTACCTTTATTTTATATCCATTCTCCAGCCAGCGCAACTGTTCCAATGATTCGGCCAGCTCCAGTGAGGATTGAGGGAGAGCGGTGATTTCCCTCAATACTTCGGTGCGATAGGCATACAGACCGATATGTTTGTAGTAGGTATGTCCTTTCAGCCAGTCTTCCCGGTCGGCATTACGCTGATACGGAATAATGGAACGGCTGAAATAAAGTGCATTCCAGTTCTTGTTGACCACCACTTTCGGCGAATTTACATTCTCCAGTACAGCAAACGGTTCGTCGGCTGTAAAAGGTTTTACTAACGTAGCAATCTGTGTAGTAGAGTCTTCAAAACAAGCCTTTACAGCATTCAGCTGGGAAGGCTGGATAAAAGGTTCGTCTCCCTGTATGTTGACTATCACATCAAAATCGCCACCAATCTTAGTACATGCTTCATAACAACGGTCTGTCCCGCTTTTATGATCGACGGAAGTCATCACCACTTTTCCTCCGAATGCTTTCACGGCAGCTTCAATGCGTTCGTCGTCGGTAGCTACATAGGCATCATCCAATACACCGGTCACTTGTTCGTACACACGTTGTATCACCGTCTTTCCTCCCAGCATAGCCAACGGTTTCGCAGGGAAACGGGTAGATGCATAACGGGCAGGTATAATTCCCAGAAATTTCATATCTGATTGTATTTTAATTCTTCTAATCCTTTCACGATATACTCTCTTTTCAAATCTTCCGGTCTTAAAATCCGGTCATCGTAAGAAAGCAAATCAATATCCAAGCTGACCTTTTCTTCCTTTTTATCTTCGGGACGGCGACCTGCGGACTGCTCAATAGCTTTCAGTTCTTTGCGCACCCTTTCTTCCTCTGCATCCGAAAAGAACATCGCCACCTGATTGGAGAATAATGCCGGACTTCTGAAGAATAAAGGACGTGTTTCCTGTTCGGAGGTAAAGCGGATGGTTGGAAACAAATCCACCAGTCTCCTGCGAGCCAGAAGAAGATTCTCTTTCCGGTTATAGTTACTTCCGATACAAATGACACACTTATGCACAACGGAAAATTTAATTAAACAAATCGTCCAGTCCTGTTTCTTCAAAGACCTCTCCGTCCGGTGTTTCCGAACCGGCACAAGGATCAAATCCTTCGGGAAGTTTGAACGTTTCCGTCTGGCTGTATCCTAAAGACGGATCGCCATAGACTTTCTTCATATAAGTTGCCCAGATAGGCAGCGCAGCGGCAGCTCCCTGTCCATAGGTCATTGTGCCGAAGTGAATATCACGTTCGTCACCTCCTACCCAGCAGCCGGACACCAATGAAGGAGTAAAGCCCATGAACCAGCTATCTGAGTTGTCATTGGTTGTACCGGTCTTACCACCCATATCAGCCGTAATTCCATAGCGACGTACACGTCCGCCGGTACCTTCGTTGATAACGGCACGAAGCATTACCAACATCTTATATGCACTCGAAACACTGATCACTTCTTCCATCTGCGGTGCAAATGTAGAGAGCACATTACCGTCACTGTCTTCGATGCGGGTAACGAACAGCGGAGCTACACGAATACCTTTGTTGGCAAAGGCTGTATAAGCACTGACCATTTCTCCGACAGAGATTTCGCAAGGTCCCAGACAAAGTGAAACAACGGGGTCGATCGCTTTGTTACGTACACCAAAACTATGAATCAGTCTCGCCAGGTTATAAGGATTCAGTTTGCCCATCAGATAAGCCGAAATCCAGTTGTCCGAATTAGCCAATCCCCATTTCAGGGTTACCATTTCACCATAGCGTTTATTGTTGGCATTACGGGGAGTCCATGCCTCTCCTGTTTCGGTAATCAGTGTTTGTTCCACATGGCGTACCTGATCACAAGGTGAGAATCCGTTCTCCATTGCCAGCGTATACAGATATGGTTTGATAGTAGAACCTACCTGGCGGCGTCCCACCATTGCCATATCATACTGGAAATACGTATAATTCGGTCCGCCTACATACGCCTTCACATATCCGTTCATCGGGTCCATCGACATGAATCCTGTACGCAAGAAGTGTTTGTAATAGCGAATAGAGTCCATCGGAGTCATAATCGTATCCTTTTCGCCCGCCCAAGTGAACACAGACATTTCCTGAGGAGTATCAAATGCTTTGCGAATCTCCTGTTCAGAAGCTCCTCCCGACTTCATAACGTTATACCGTTCAGTCTGTTTCATCGCTCTGGTCAGCAGTTCTTCCACCCGTGCCTGCGGCAAAGATCTTGCATACGGTGCATTCTTGCTTCCTTGTTTCTCCTTAAAAAACAGAGGTTGCAGGAAATCACCCAGATGCTCTTTTATCGCTTCTTCAGCATATTGCTGCATGTGCGAATTGATGGTTGTATAGATTTTCAGACCATCCGTGTAGATATTATAATTCGAACCGTCTTTCTTTTTATTTTTGGCACACCAGCCGTACAGAGGATTTGTTTCCCATGAGAGGGAGTCTTCATAATACTTCTGCATCTGCCAGCCGCGATAATCGCTCTTAACCGGTTTCTTGGCAATCATCACACCACGGAGATATTCGCGGAAATAAGTTGCCAGCCCCTCTTTGTGGTCGACACGGGTATATGCCAGTTTAAGCGGAAGTGCCTGCAGAGAATCACACTCCGCATCCGAAATGTAACCGGCTTTTTCCATTTGACGGAGTACGACATTACGACGTCCCAACGCATTTTCACGGATTTTCGGGTTTCGGGATACAGGATTATAACGGGACGGATTCTGGCACATTCCCACAAGCATCGCCGCCTGTTCTATCTTCAAATCTTTGGGCTCGCATCCGAAATAAGTAGATGCAGCCGTTTTTATACCGACAGCATTATTCAGGAAGTCGAACTTATTGAGATACATCGTCAGAATTTCTTCTTTCGTATAGTAACGTTCCAGTTTCACGGCAATCACCCATTCGATAGGCTTTTGCAGCAAACGCTGGATGGTATTGCTTGCCACTTTTTCCGTAAACAACTGTTTTGCCAGCTGCTGTGAGATCGTACTACCCCCACCCGCGCTTTTCTGCAACAACAAACCACGCTTGACGATAGCACGGAAAAGTGCCTTCGCATCAATACCGGAATGCTCGGCAAAGCGAACATCTTCCGTTGCAATCAGCGCATGGATAATATTCGGAGAAAGATCGGCATAGCTGCTGTACACACGATTGTTTTTTTCCATCGAGAATGTGCCCAGCACTTTCCCGTCTTCCGAGAAGACTTCCGTTGCAAATTTATAGTTGGGATTTTCCAGCTCTTCCACAGGAGGCATATAGCCTATCCAGCCCTTAGAAATAGAAACAAAGATAACCACAATAGCTACCAAAACAACTGCCAATAATATCCAAAGAGCTTTTATTATTTTTCGAACCATGTTTTTTCAGCTTAAAAAAAGATGCTTATAATTAAGTTGCAAAGGTAGATAAAATATAGCATACAGCAAACGAGTTTTTGATTTATTTGATATTTTAAAACCAATCGAAAAACTAAGCAAAAGAGAAAAAAAGAAAAACGAGAAAAGGAGAAAAAGAAATCCTGCATAAAAGAAAAAGACGAAAAGATCAGCCACGGATTTTTATGACTTGACTTCCCTTAAAACTAAACTATTCAGAAAGCAAAGCGGCGGCATTTTTTTCTCTTCTTTCTAAATAATTCTATTTCTTTAGAATAGAATTATATACTCTTCTCTTCTCTACTGGTTTTGATTGGTTTTTTGCGCCCTATCCATGGGCGTTTCAGAGCTTAGTTTTTTTTATTAAGCCATTTTTTTCACCGGATTTTCGTCAGCTGGAAGGCGGGAGAAATGAAGAATGACGAATGAAAAAATCCACTAAAAAACAACATACAACTAAAGAAGAAGACAACTATTATGATGAAAATGGGCAATATGTAGGCCCTAAACATAGTTCAATGGATGATAGAAAAAATTCAATATGTGATAACTGTAAACACCCTATTGATGATTGTATATGTGATTTTGAAAAAGAAAATGCCGGTGAATATGTAGATTATAATGATTATGAAACACCTGAAGAGTTCCAAGAACAACCTAAACAAGAAAAGAAACAACAGGAACAAGAAGAAACACCTGCACAACAAGATAATAACCAATCACAACAATACAATAGCAAAGATGATGAAGAAATCCTTAAATAAAAATGGATATGAAACTATAACTGTGAACTGTATAACTTTAATCATGGTATAATAAGGTAAATATATTACTGGAGGTTATTTATTATGAAACCTATATTTTGTAAAGAATGCAAATGGAATAAAAATGGATGGTGTTATAAGTATGAATGTAATGGACCTAAAAGAGTAGAAGTGTGTCCTAAGTATAGAGATGAGGATTTAAAAGAGGGTTGTGAGTATTGCAATGTTAAATATGGAAAAGAAAAATTAATAACTCAAGGATGTTATAATAATTTATATATAGATAAAGATGAATATGATAATTTACACATAATAGCTAAGGCTGATGGAATCGCATCTTTTAAAATTGAATATTGCCCATTTTGTGGTAGAAAATTATCAGAAGTATAATAAAAATAAAGCTGGTAAGGAAAATAATCCCTACCAGCCTTTTTATTATACTTTCTTTACATATTTTTCAGATGCAGTTATATAAAGTCCACTTTCAAGTTTATACATTTTTGTAGATCCATTCTTAGGTGATACTTCAGCAACCACATCCAATATTTGCCCTTTCTTGACTGTAGTAACTGCTGAAGCATTCCAATCTGCCACTTTACGAACATTTAATTTATCTAAAGTTTGTATTTGGAATTTCTTTGTAGTTGCCTTGGTTTCTTCCTTCTTAGGTTCTGCTTTTTTACCATCTACATAGTTTTTTACATCTTTAATGAAGTGACTGAAGCCATCTGGAGAACATCCATATCCCCAGAATGCAGTACCTGGACAAGTTTTAGCACTTCTTGAAGGATTATATTTGCCTAAATAAGTTCCTCCAGCAGTAAACCAACAATGCGGTCTTATATGAGAAGTGTTAACTGGGATATCAAATCTCTTACACAACTCACCATAAAGATATATTACTGCCTTCTTTTGTGCAGATGTCATTTTATCGTGGCCTTTATCAAAACACCCATATATTTCTATACATATAGCATTTGTGTTCCATTTTCTAATTCCTATTGGAGTAGAATTAAGATTTCTTCCTGTAGTGATTTTGCCGTCTGGAAATACATTGAAGTGCTGAGCTATAAAATGTCCATGCCCGTCACTATCATGCCATGTAGATTTTCCATAACTATCTAATGA
>OJMG01004122.1_pt1 | contig 10397 bp, 8 predicted proteins | sample 1597141 | NCBI WGS metagenome assembly OJMG01 (sample SAMEA2452119, study PRJEB22498) | human gut metagenome | biome: human feces; feature: human gut; material: feces | place: Australia | collected 2012
GCCGGGCGCCGGATGAGGAGCGTGCTGGTGGGGGTCCAGTTTGTGGCTTCTTTCATCCTGATTATCGGCTCTTTGTTTATGTACCTGCAAAATCATTATATGCAGAATGCGCCGTTGGGATATGACAAGGAGGAGATGATTATCGTGCATCTGAATAATACTATAAATAAGAACCGGGATGCTTTCACGGACCGGTTGAAATCGTTCTCCGGCGTGGAGGATGTGACCTATTCCCAATTCTTGCTTTCGAGCCAGGACCAGTACATGGGATGGGGGCGTGACTATAATGGGAACAACATCAATTTCCAGTGTCTTCCTGTTTCTTCTTCTTTCCTGAAAGTGATGGGGATAGAGGTCAAGGAAGGCCGTGATTTCCGTCCGGAAGACGATCAGAAGGAGACGGGTTGCTATATATTCAACGAAAAGGCGAAGGCGCAGTACGAATTGAAGTTGAACGAAAAGATCGACGGTGACGAGATCATCGGTTTTATCCCGGATATCAAGTTCGCCTCATTCCGCCAGGAAGTTACCCCGATGGCTTTCTATCTTTGGGGCAAATACCAGTGGGGGCAGGAAGGCAACTATTATAATACCGCCTATGTGAAGTTCAAGGCGGGAAGCGACCTTCGCTCCGGAATGGAGCATGTGCGCGAGTCGCTGGAAAAGTTCGATTCGGAGTATCCTTTTGTGGTCCGTTTCTATGACGAGGTTTTACAGCATACCTACGAAAAGGAATTGAAGATCGGTTCTTTGATCACCTTGTTCAGCCTTGTCGCTATCTTTATCTCGATTGTGGGCGTGTTCGGCCTTGTCGTGTTCGAAAGCGAATACAAGCGGAAAGAGATCGCCGTGCGCAAGGTGTTGGGATCGACGACGGGAGAAATCTTGTATATGTTCAATGTGAGCTACTTCTGGATTTTGCTGATATGCTTCGTCTTCGGTGCTCCGGTCGCCTGGTACGGCGTACACCGTTGGCTGGAGAATTTCGCCTACCGTACGCCGATGTATTGGTGGGTGTTGCCGCTGGCTTTCCTGGCCGTAGGCGTGATCACGTTTATGACGGTGACGTACCAGAACTGGCATGTCGCTAACGAAAATCCGGTAAAGAACATAAAATCAGAATAAAATCAAAAAAACATAATTCAGAAAGTCATGATAAAGATCGAAGGTTTAAGTAAGTTTTTCCGTACGGAAGAGGTGGAGACGATTGCATTGAATAATGTTTCCCTGGAAGTGAAAGATGGCGAGTTTGTGGCTATCATGGGACCTTCCGGATGTGGCAAATCTACATTGCTGAATATCTTGGGGCTGCTGGACAATCCGACTTCGGGCGATTATTACCTGGCAGGCAAGGAAGTCGGGCATCTTAAGGAGAAGGAGCGTACGCAGGTCCGCAAAGGCAACATCGGTTTCGTGTTCCAGAGTTTCAACCTGATCGACGAACTGAACGTGTTCGAAAACGTGGAACTCCCGCTTACCTACCTGAAAGTAAAAGCCGGCGAGCGTAAGCAGATGGTGAACGATATCCTGAAAAGGATGAACATCAGCCACCGCGCGGGTCATTTCCCGCAGCAGCTTTCCGGAGGACAGCAGCAGCGTGTGGCCATCGCACGTGCTGTCGTTTCGAATCCGAAGATCATCCTCGCCGATGAGCCGACCGGTAACCTGGACTCGAAGAACGGAGCCGAAGTGATGCAATTGCTCACCGAACTGAACCGGGAAGGGACCACGATCGTCATGGTGACTCACTCCAAGCACGATGCCAGTTTCGCCCACCGGATCATCAATCTGTTCGATGGAAGCATCGTCTCGTCGGTGAACGAGTTTATCTGAGGTGCAGAAGAAAGAACAGGAAGCCGTTTGATTTTTTTTCAAACGGCTTTTTGTATGATTTCCAGAATAAAATCATACCTTTGGAGCAATCTAAATTTAATAGACCATGATCAATAGAAGAAACTTTTTGAAAAACGCGTCCCTGTTTACGTTGGGTGGCCTGATGGCCGGTAAGGTAGGGAATGCCGTTGCAGCGCAGCCTGCGACATCTGCCGCTTTCGAAGCGACGGCGGCCAAGAACATCGGTTTACAAATCTATTCTTTAGGCGACGAGCTTTACAAGGATGTTCCGGGAGGAATGAAGAAGTTGAAAAAGATGGGGTATCAGACCATCGAACTTGCCGGTTATGGGAAAGGCAAGATCCGTGATATCGAATTGATGGACTTCAAGAAGATGGCGGATGATGCCGGCATTACGATTCTGAGTTCGCATGTGAATCCTCCTGTTCGCGAATACACGAAAGACAACCTGAATACAATAAAGGAATACTGGAAGAAGACGGCTGACGACCATGCCAAGTTAGGAGTGAAATATCTGGTGCAGCCCGGCCAGCCCAGTACCCGTAACGTGGAAGAAACGAAATTTGTTTGTGAAGTCTTCAACGAAGCCGGAAAGATCGTGAAAGCGGCCGGCATACCGTTCGGTTACCACAATCACGACATGGAATTTGCCAAGGTGGTTCCCGGCGGCACGGAAATGAAGTTCGGACGCCATAACAAAGGCGAAAAAGTGTATGACATCTTCCTGGCGAATACGGACCCGTCATTGGTTTTCTTTGAGATGGACGTTTACTGGGCCGTGATGGGCCAGCAGGATCCGGTCGAGTATATCACGAAATATGCAGACCGTATCAAAGTGCTCCATATCAAAGACCGCTATGTCCTGGGGGATTCCGGCATGATGAACTTCGAGCAGATATTCAAGCATTTCTATGCAAACGGCCATAAGGACTATTTCGTTGAAATGGAAGGTACGGGCAGCGGACATCAGTTCGAAGGCGTGAAGAAAAGTGCCGATTACCTGCTGAAGTCTTCGTTTGTAAAGTAAGCAGACACGGAAGCATTAATAGAGTAAGAGGTGTGTCGAAACTATCCTGTTCCCGCGCTTGACGCGGGATCGCATTAAAACCAGCCCTATAAAAGTCTGATTGATAAGGTCTGTCCTTTTGCATCCCCGCATCAAGTGCGGGGACAAGGAGATTTTGACACACCTTCCTATATGTTATGTCCGGAAATCTTCCGCGTCCACTTTTGCAACTTCTGTGCCTGCCTTATAACGCCTCTTTGATCTTTTCAACCATATCCTGGTATTCCGCATCCGTCAAGTATACTTTTTGCGGGTTCATGGTAAATGTTCCGCCGAAGTCAGGACCTCCTTCATATTTCGGGGCCAGGTGGAAATGAAGGTGCGACAGTTTATCCGAATAAGCGCCGTAATTGATCTTTTGTGGATTGAATACTTTCTGCATCGCGCGGGTCACCCGTACGACATCGGCCATGAATGCGTTCCGTTCTTCGTCGCTGAGCATGTTCAAGTCGTGTACATGGTCTTTGTAGGCAACCAGGCAACGCCCGCGATACGTTTGTTCCTTGAACAGGAACAGTCTGGATACCGAGAGAGGAGCGATTTCGATCATCAGCTCGTGTAAAGTCTGATTGTTCTGGCAATACAGACAATCTTTGGGATCACTTAAATTCATATTTTATTAGATTTCATTAATGATGTGGCTAAATTAACAATTAAAATGGAGATTGGAAGAGGTGTGCCACATTTATTGTAGAAAAAATACACGGACTTCTACACTTTTTCCCATGTTTTATGGTTGGGCATCCGATGGTTTGCTCTTTTTCTACCCCTTATTTTGTAAGCTCTGGGACACTTTATCATGTTTTTGGCATGCTGTTGTGGTACGATCCTTGTACTTGTTTGATCAGATTGAATAAAGGTTTTAGTAATCACTTAGGTATTAACTTTTAATTGTTAGAGTCATGAAAAAGATTGTTTTAATGGTAGCGGTAGTAGCATGTGTGGCATTCGCATCACAAGGTGTACAGGCATCAGCTGTACAGGTATCAGTCGAAAACGTAATGCAGGACGATTTCGTGAAAATCGAGGTAAAGGAACTTCCCCAGGCCGTGCAGGATGCAATCGCCAAGTCTTACGAGGGCAGTACGGTGAAGGAAGCCTATGTTGCCGGTGCCGACGGTGCTAAGAAGTATAAAGTCGTCCTTGTCGACAAAGATCAGAAGGAACAGACGGTTGTTCTGAATGAGAAGGGCGAGGTAATCGAGTAAGTATGTATCTATCTCCCGATACTGTTTTCTAATAAAATTTTAAATAAGAGTTAGTGAAACTTATCGACACATGAAGCCGTTCTGTCTGCGAAGATAGAATGGCTTTTTTATATATTAATTAGATTTATTTTCATCTTGTTAGATGTGAGAGTTCGAATAATTCATATCTTCGCCTCTCTAATCAATCGCTGTGTATATAGCAAATGGAAATATTTATTATTATCGGTCTTATCTTATTGAACGGCCTTCTTTCTATGTCGGAAATTGCTTTGGTGTCAGCTCGTAAGGCTCGTCTTGAGCTGGAAGCAAAACGTGGTAACAAATCTGCCAAGACTGCTTTGAAGCTGGCAAACGAACCGGACCGGTTTCTCTCTACCATCCAGATCGGGATTACGCTTATCGGTATTCTGACCGGTTTGTATTCGGGCGAGGCTTTTGCCTATGACCTGGCCGAGCATGTCCGCCGCATTCCTTTTCTGGAACCTTATGCGTTGGGGGTTTCCAAAACCACTATTGTCGTGATCGTCACTTATCTGACGTTGATTATGGGCGAGCTGGTCCCCAAACGTATCGGTATGGGCTATGCTGAGCGTGTGTCGATGCTCGTTGCCAAACCGATGAATTTCCTTTCGCTGGTCGCCTCGCCTTTCGTGTGGCTGTTATCCAAGAGTACGGCGTTGACCGTCAGACTGATCGGAACCGATGCGACTGAAGAAAACAAGGTGACGGAGGAGGAGATCAAGGCGATTGTCAAAGAAGGCTTTGATGTCGGCGAAGTGCAGGAAGTCGAGCAGGACATCGTGGAACGCGTGTTCAATCTGGGCGACCGTAATGTCGGTTCTATCATGACACACCGCAGCGAGCTTGTCTGGCTGGACCTGACGGACAGTATCGAGCAGATACGCGAGAAAGTCCAGGAAAATCTTTTCAACATCTATCCGGTTGCTGCCGGAAAGTTTGACGATATCAAAGGCGTCGTCTATCTGAAAGACTTGTTCGGCCGTATCGACGAGCCGGATTTCTCTTTGTCGCAGGTGATTCGTCCGGCGGAGTTTATGCCGGAAAACCAGAGTGTGTATAATGCGTTGGAACAGTTCAAGCAGGCACGTGTGAAATATGGCATCGTCACGGACGAGTTCGGAGGCATCCAGGGGATCGTCACCTTGAAAGATATCATGGAAGGTCTGATCGGGCAGGTTCCCGATGTGGGGGAAGAAGCCGAGATCGTCGAGCGGTCCGACGGGACCTGGCTGGTGGACGGGCAGTACAACTTCTATGACTTCCTTGAATATTTCGACATGGAAGATTTGTATGCCGAGCATGACTATAATACGCTCAGCGGCCTGATCCTGGAGATTCTGGAACGGGTTCCGAAGACCGGTGAGAAATTGAGCTGGTTGAACTTCGAATTCGAGATCGTCGATATGGACGGCGCCCGTATAGATAAGGTTTTGGTTTCCAAGATACCTCAGAAAGAATAAACCGGCGTCAGATATCTGCCAGCCTGTGCAACACTTCCATCTTGCCGAAAAGGATGAGCAGATCACCTTCTTCGACTCTCAGGTCTCCGGTGATTTTGTCGATGACGGAGTATTGGGTTTGTTTTAACCCGATCAGGTTGCGTTCTGTCTTGGGGCGTTCGATGCCGACAAGGCGCACTCCGAAATTCTCTTCTATGTCTATGGTCTGCAGGGTCTGTCCGACAAAGGTGACAGGTGCTTTTATCTTGTAGAGATGGTGTGTGTCCGTCACTCTGTACCATTGTTTGAAGAGTTCCCCAAGTAAGGATTGGGATGCGTACATACCGGCGAAATCATCTTCCGGAGTGATGATCTCCGCTACACCGATCGAACGGATCACTGCCTCGTGGATGGGAGAAATCCCTCGTACGATCAGTTTGTTCACATCTAAGTTCTTTAGCAGGGCTACAGTCTGTATGGAGGTCCCGAAGTCCTTGCCGAAGGTGACGAAGATGGCATCCATCTCGTTCAGTGGTAGCGTGTTCAAGGCGTCTTTGTCCGTCGTGTCGAGGCTGATTGCTCCGGATATGGTGTGTTTGACCGCTTCGGTCTTGTGCGGGTTGATATCTACGCCGATCACTTCATTGCCGATGCGTGTCAGGCTTTCGGCGATGGCGCGTCCCAGGTTTCCTAATCCGATTACTAAATATTTCATATTGTATTCTTTATGTTACATTAATATATTTTCCTGTGGATAGGTGTAATTCTTCTTTTTGTATTCCTTGTAGAAACTGATAAAGAAGGCCAGTATGCCGATACGTCCGACCAGCATGGTGAAGATGATGACCAGTTTTCCCGAAATGCTCAGTAACGGGCTGAAGTTCAAACTTAACCCTACCGTGCTGAGTGCCGACACGACTTCGAAGGTCAAGGTGAAGACCGATACGTCTTTTTCGGTAATGGACAATATCCAGACGGCCGCCCCCAGCCAGCAGAAATAGAAAACGATTGTGGCGAAAGCCCTGCGTATGGTTTCCGGTGATATTTCACGTTTGCGGATTTCCACATTCTCTTTCCCGCGGGCGGCGTTGTGCGCGGTCAGCAGGGCGACACAGACGGTCGTTACTTTCAAACCGCCGCCGGTAGACATGGGAGCGGCGCCTATTATCATCAGGATCAGCGTCAGCATGAGTGTCCCGGTGGCCAGCGTCCCCATATCCGCAACGCAGAATCCGGCCGTACGCGGGGTGACGGCTCCCAGGAATGCATTGGCAAGCTGCCCTCTGAACGGCAATCCGGCGAGCGTATTGTCCATTTCCAGCAGATAGTAGAAAAATGTACCGCCGGCAAGCAATACCAACGTGCTGATCATCACGATGTACGTGTTGATATTGATAATTCTGGGGGTATGGATATAATGCTTCTGCTGTCCGATTACGATCTTGAATGTATTGACAAGCAGATGTCGTAACAGCTTCAGATAGTTGAAAACAATCGGGAAACCTAGCCCGCCGAATACGATGAGCAGGGCGATCCAGACATGCAGGTTGTATTTTTGGGCGACCAGCGGGTCATACATGTTTCCGCTCAGCGTCGAGATCCCAGCATTGCAGAAAGCCGAAACGGCATGAAACACAGCGTAGAACACTTCTTCCTGCGTGCCTCCCGGCAGCCCTCCCTTTATATCCAGATAAATCAGGTAGGCCCCTACGCCTTCGATAAACAGTGTCACGAACAGGATGTTAAGGATCACCCGGAACAGCCCGTTCACCCGGTCTTCGTTCAGCATGTCTTTCAGAACGAGCTTGCTGGTGAAAGATGAATGCCCCATGAAAGAAAGGGCAAAAAAGCTGGTGAAAGTCATGACTCCTATACCGCCGATCTGGATAAGAAACATGATGATGATATGTCCTGTATGCGTGAATGTCGTTGCCACATCGACTGTCGTCAGTCCGGTCACACAGACGGAGGTGGTCGAGATGAACAGGGCATCTACGAAATGAATCCCGTGCACCGTGGCGTTTGGCAACATCAGCAATCCCGAACCGACAAGGATGACGAACACGAAACTCAGCAGGAACAGGAGGGACGGCTTGATATGGCTTTGTAACAGCGTGAATGTCTGCCGCGACAAATGGATGGCGCTCAGCAACAGCAGGAGGAAATAAACGAACAGCGGTTCCGTGAGGAAACTGAGGTAGGGCAGCGACTGGTGGATGGCTTCTTTGAAGAATACTTTGCCCGATAACACGGCAAAGAGAAAAAAATAAATGCCGATATCCAGGTATAACATCTTTTCTTGTATGATCTCTTTGAATTTCAAAATATACCGGAGCGATATCCCGGTAAAGAAAGCCAGCAGGAGATAAACCCGGCAGGTTTCCAACATATGGGTGACATGAGCCGAATATTTGAATCCGAACTGATAGACCAGGATGAAGAGGGAGGCGAGAGAGGCGACGAGTATGATCCCTTCGGCCACCATGTTCAGCAAGCCCTTCATATTCGTCCAGTACATTCGGAATGAGAACTGTAGATGTTTGATATCCATAGTACGTCTTTTTTTAATAACAAATGTATTAAATAAATGTTAGAAGTTTCTTCCCTTTCCGGATAATCGCATTAAAATTCAGGTTTGATACAGTTCCTTTTTCTGTGAGTGATAATGTATGTTAAATAACGGGCTTTTTAGCCTTTTGAGTAGATATTGTTCGAATTACATTATGTCGTATGTCGTTTTAACCTTATATTTGCGGAGAATCTTTATTGGGATATTATGGAAACACAGGAAAATAAGCATGAAATGTTTTATCCGCACGTTTCGGTCGATTGCGTATTGCTTGGGACAAACGAAGATAAACTGTGCGTGTTGCTCGTCGAAAGACAAGTTGCCGGTAGTAACGAGAAACACTACAAATTGCCGGGAAGCTTGATTTATGAGAGTGAAGATCTGGATACGGCCGCTTATCGTGTCTTGAACGAAGCGACAGGTCTGAAACGTGTAGCCTTGAAACAGTTCCGCAGTTTCGGCTCTCCTGCCCGTACCAAGAATAAAGAGGATGTGCAATGGCTGGAAAATGCTTCCAAAATGAAAATCACACGAATCGTGACGGTCGCTTATCTGGCGTTGTGTAAGTTCGGGAAGAAAATGACGATGGGGGAGATGTCCGATACCCTTATCTGGGCACCTATAAATGAATTGCCACATCTGCCATTCGACCATAAGGAAATTGTTGAAGCTGCCGGCGAAGAGATACGGCGGTGGGTGGATGTCGAACCGGGTATCGTTTTCGATTATCTTCCGTCAAAGTTTACGGCCTATCAGTTGCGGCGCATTTTTGAGATCATTTATAATAAGACGATAGATGTACGCAATTTCCATAAAAAGATGACGGCGATGGAATATGTCGTGCAGACGGATGAAGTGGAAACGGGAGTGAATCATCGGGCAGCCCGCTATTACCGGTTCGATAAGGTGAAATATAACAAGTTGCATTCGAAGTTTAATAAGATATGATATAGTATGTGTTTATTAGGTTGTGATATCGGAAGTTCTTCGGTGAAGGCTTCTATTGTCGATAAAGATACGGGGTTGACGCTTGCCTCTGATTTTTATCCGAAAGAAGAGGCGGCGATCAAAGCCGTGCGTCCCGGATGGGCGGAGCAGAATCCGGATGACTGGTGGATGTATCTGAAAGAAGCGATAAAGGGTGCGATCGCGAAGGCGGGCATCAAGGGAACGGAGATAGATGCGATCGGCATCTCGTACCAGATGCATGGGCTCGTATTGGTGGACAGGAAGATGCAGGTGCTGCGTCCGTCGGTGATCTGGTGCGACAGTCGTGCGGTGCCTTATGGGGATCGCGCTTTCAAGTCGATCGGCGAAAAGCAATGCCTGGCACATCTTTTGAATTCTCCCGGAAACTTTACGGCTTCCAAATTGGCATGGGTAAAAGAGTATGAACCGCAGATATTCGGACAGGTGCATAAATTCATGTTGCCTGGTGACTTTATTGCCATGCGCATGACGGGCGATATTGTCACGACTGTTTCAGGCCTTTCGGAAGGAATTTTCTGGGATTTCCGGAATAATAGTGTTTCTGAAGATCTGATGAACTATTTCGGGTTCAGCAAGGAACTGGTTCCGGATATCCGTCCGACTTTCGGTGTGCAGGGGGAATTGCTCGGATCGGTCGCTTCGGAGTTGGGTTTGAAGAAGGGTACGCCGGTTACCTATCGGGCCGGTGACCAACCCAACAATGCGTTGTCGCTAAATGTCCTGAATCCGGGCGAGATAGCCGCTACGGGCGGTACGTCGGGGGTCGTGTATGGTGTGAACGGCAAGGTGAACTACGACACGCTGTCCCGGGTGAACACGTTTGCGCATGTGAATCATTCGGCCGACCGGACGCGCTTGGGTGTCCTGCTGTGTATTAACGGTGTGGGAATCCTCAATTCATGGGTGAAGCGGAATGTGGCCCCGGCAGGTATAAGCTATCCTGCTTTGAACGAGCTGGCGGCGACTGTTCCGATCGGTTCGGAGGGCCTCTCGATTCTGCCTTTCGGGAACGGTGCGGAGCGTATGTTACAGAACAAGCAGGTGGATTGCTCCATTCACGGGCTGAATTTCAACATTCATAATAAAGCTCATATCGCTCGTGCCGCACAGGAAGGGATCGTCTTCTCTTTCAAATATGGCATGGATATCATGAATGAGATGGGGATCGATATCGGGGTGATCCGTGCCGGTAATGCCAATCTGTTCCTAAGCCCTATTTTCCGGGATGCGTTGGCTGGTGTGACAGGAAC
>OJMG01004123.1_pt1 | contig 10392 bp, 8 predicted proteins | sample 1597141 | NCBI WGS metagenome assembly OJMG01 (sample SAMEA2452119, study PRJEB22498) | human gut metagenome | biome: human feces; feature: human gut; material: feces | place: Australia | collected 2012
ATGTCTTGTTAAATTTAATTAATTTTTTTCATTATAACATATTCTCAAACTTCTGTCTGCGAATTCATAAAGATCTGAATTGTTATGGAGTCTTTTCTTTATTTTTGATTTTTACTATATAAAAATGCTGCGATCCAGGAGGTCACTGGAACTGCCATGATAACTCCGAGACTTGATGATAATCCCTGCATGATTTCAATCCCTACGGAATACATATTGATCACCTGTTGATATTCGTAATTGTATGCAAAGATAAATACTAATGTGTTGATCGATCCACCCGTAAATGCAAGAATCAATGTATTGGTCATTGTTCCCATCATATCTCTTCCGACATTCATTCCTGATTGAAACAGTTCTTTTAACATCATCTGTGGATTTTGTTCTTTTAATTCATTGAGTGTAGAGGCGATTGACATTCCAACGTCCATGACTGCACCTAATGATGCGATCAAGATTCCTGCAAATAACAATTCACCAATTTTTATGTCTGTCATTTCTCCGACATAGACCAGATTCTCTATATCAGACACATTATATCCGGTGATCGATGTCACTTGTCCAAAGATCAATGCAAATGCTCCAGAAAATACCACACCTATGATCGTTCCAAGCATCGCGGCTACTGATTTCTTCGTAATTCCATCAACCATACACATCGTCACAACTGTTGTAAATGTGACCACTAATACAGCCGCCAGTATCGGGGATATTCCTTTGTAGATCATCGGAAGAAAAATAAAAAAGATACAAAGCATTGTAAATACCAAGCTTAATATTGATGAAATTCCTTTTCTTCCACCGACTGCAACCACGATTGCTACAAACACTGCTGCCATCAGCCATACCATAGGTCCTCTGTTTACACTATATACAGACGCCAGCAACTCTCCTTTCGATTCATTAATGATCGCTATGACTTTCATTCCTTTTTTACATTTTGCACCAAATAAATAACTTTGAGAGCTTGTTGCCTGTATTATTTTTCCTTTATGATCCCCTGAGAGAAGTTTTAATTCTACGGTTTGTTTTCCACTTCCACTATTTGATAAGTTTCCAGAGATCACGTTTGTTACTTCTGCTTTTTCAAAATTTCTTCCATCTGTATCTAGAAGTTTTGTCTTCTCAATTCCAGAAAAAGAAAAAAACAGCAGAAGAAAGAGAATGCCTGCGATCAGCAGACACACTCCTTTCATCTGTTTTTGTTTCATTGTTATTTCACAGTCACTTTCAGAACTTTGCTGTAAGAACCGTAGATTTTCTTACCTTTAACTACTTTGTATGCACGAACCTTTACATAACATTTTTTCTTTGATCTTAATGACTTGATCGTATAAATTGTTTTTCTTGTATTTCTTGTCTTTGCTTTTTTAAAGTTCTTGTTTGATGCATATTTAATCTGATATCCAGATACAGATGCTTTTTTGATCTTAACTGTTACTTTCTTTTTGCCAGCTTTTAATTTTGCAGATGCTTTTGCTACTACAACTTTCTTTTCTAATCCTGCTTTTGCATTTGTCAGAACTTTTAATGCATTTTCAACTTCATCTTTTGTTGCTTTTTTGTCTGCTGCAACTTCTTTGGCTCCTGTAAGTGCCTGTTCAAAGACTCTATAGCTTTCCGTTGTATATGCATCTTTTTGCTTTACAATGCTTTCAGATGCTTTAATTTCTACATTAAGTGATGTCGTATCCCCTTTGCTCTTTGTGATAGAAAATGTTTCATCAATCTTTTCATCATTATCTGTACGATATGTATTGATCGTTAAACTATTTTCTGTTACATCAACAACTGAATATGTTGGGACATCTTCCTGCCAACGGTGTGCAATATATGTCTGCTGTCTTGGTACCAGATCATAATATTTACTTCCTGAAGAAGAACCTGCTGTCATATAAAGGACACCTTCTGGATTGATTACAGAGCTTCCCTGTTTTTTGACGGTCTCAATTGCTTTTTCATCCATGATACTTTTAAGATATGCTAAATATTTCTGATCTTTTTCATCTGTGCTGTCATTTTTAATATTTCCTGGTGCCACTGTTTTTGTCGTTGGATTTTCACCCGCATCCATATCTTTCTCTAATTCTGCATCAAATTCATCATCTGTATAATCATTCGCTTTTGTTCCACCTAATAACATTTTAGATCTTGAATAAGCATGATCATGACCTGTTAATACAGCATCAATATCATTTTGTTCGAAAATCGGTGTTAACTGATATCTTAAATTTGTGATCTCTGGCTCATTAGAATGTTCTGCTGATCCATAAATATCCTGATGCAGTGTTACGATTCTCCATTTGCAGTCTTTATTCGCTGCAACTGTCTGCTCAATAAACTGTTTATGTTCTGCTACATTTGTATCCTGTGTATTTAACATGATAAATAATGCATTTCCATATTTGAAATAATAATCTCCACCGACTACCTTATTACTTCCAAGTTCACTTGCATTTGTTCTGTTAAAATGGTATGTATAGTTTGCATTATCTGCATCATGGTTACCTACTGTCGTTGCCACTGGAAGTGATTTTAATGCTTCTGGACTTAAATATCCTGTATACTCAATTTCACTTTTTGATGCATCTTTGTTTGGTGACTTTTTCTTTGTTGTCTGAATCTGGTCACCTGCGGATACAACAAAACTTAACTGATCATCTGTCTTTTCTAATGCTGCGTTTAAAGTAGAAGACCAGTTAAATGCATCACTCTTTACTGCATTTGACTGTGCATCGTAAAATTCTTTCGTATCTTTTCCCTTTAATTCATTTGAAGATCCGATCTGTGGGTCACCTACAAATGCAAATGAGAAATTGTTTGTAGATTTTGTCGTGTATTTAGCTGGCTTTGTATAGCCATTTCCATTGTCGTAACTATAATAATATGTTTTGTTTTCTTTTAATCCTGTTGCTGTTACTTTATTAGAATTATAAGTTTCCCCATTGTTATCCTGTTCATCTTTTACTGCTGTTTGTTCTGCCTCGTACACCTTGGCATTTTTCATATTATGTCCTTCACCAATGATCAGTTTTGGAACATTTGCATTTGAATGATCATCATTTGTCTGCTTTGGTGTATACCATGCAAAATTCAACTCCGTTGCATTGCTTCCTGGTGACAATGAAATTTGTGTCCAGTCATTTTTTAAAGTTTCCCATTCTTTCTCCCAACGATTCCACTGTGCCGTTGTTCCCATTGTCTGTGCAATGTCTGCTGCATTTGTCTTGCCATCTGGAGCGGCACTTGCAAATACTGGTGCTACATTTGTTGCAGAAAGTGTCAATGCTAATGCACTGATCATCATTTGTTTTCTCCAATTAGATCTCATATATACCTCCTGATACCTTTGTCTTTTCATATCTTTCTGACTCTTAAAGGATTCTATCATATATATGTAAATTCTAATTGCATTGAATCGTAAATAATATGTAAAAAAAGATTCTGAAATATCAATCTATCTCAGAATCTTTTTGATGATGTTATATTAACTTTTTGTGTTATTTACCTTGATGTTCTAAGGCTGCTTCTACAAATCCTTTAAATAATGGATGTGCTTTGTTAGGTCTTGATTTAAACTCAGGATGTGCCTGTGTTGCCACAAACCATGGATGTTCTGGAATCTCTACCATCTCTACGATTCTTCCGTCTGGTGAGCATCCGGATAACATCATTCCATTCTCCTGAAGGATATCACGATATTCGTTATTTACTTCATATCTATGACGATGTCTTTCGTGAATCTCTTTCTCTCCATATAATTCATATGCTTTGGATCCTTCTGTTAATACACATGGGTAAGATCCTAAACGTAATGTTCCACCAAGATCTGTGACTCCATCCTGATCTGCCATGATATGAACCATCGGATGTGTTGTGTCTGGATTAAATTCCTGACTGTGTGCATCAGAGAATCCTAAGACATGTCTTCCGAATTCTACTAATGTAAGCTGCATTCCTAAGCATAGTCCAAGATATGGGATCTTGTTTTCTCTTGCGTATTTGATCGCACAGATCATTCCTTCAATTCCACGATCTCCGAATCCACCTGGAACTAAGATTCCATGAACTCCACCTAACATCTCATCGACATTGTAAGAGCTGATTCTCTCTGAATCTACCCAGCGGATCTTCACATCTGCTGAATTTGCGACTCCAGCATGCTCTAAGGATTCTACGACACTGATGTAAGCATCGTGTAAAGATACATATTTACCAACTAATGCGATCTCTACTTTATGTTCTGGATGTTTCCATGCATTGATCATCTTCTTCCAGTCATCAAGATCTGGATCTGGGCATGGCATGTTCAGACATTCACATACTTCATGTGCTAGATGTTCTTTCTCCATCATCAAAGGTACTTCGTATAATACTTCTGCATCTAAGTTCTGAATAACTCTTGAACGTTCAACGTTACAGAACTGCGCGATCTTTCTCTTGATTCCATCATCTAATGGATAGTCTGAACGGCATACAAGGATATCTGGCTGGATTCCCATTCCCTGTAAGTCTTTGACACTTGCCTGTGTTGGTTTTGTCTTTAATTCTCCTGAACTCTTTAAGTATGGAATTAATGTTACATGAATTAAAATACAGTTTTCATGTCCCACTTCATGCTGGAACTGTCTTAATGCCTCTAAGAATGGCTGACTTTCGATATCTCCTACAGTTCCTCCGATTTCAATGATCGCTACTTCCTGATCGCTTGGATCTTCACTTCTGTAAAAACGGCTCTTGATCTCGTTTGTTACGTGTGGGATTACCTGTACTGTGTTACCACCATAATCTCCACGACGTTCTTTGGATAAGATACTCCAATATACTTTACCTGTTGTAACGTTTGATTTCTTATTCAGTCCTTCATCGATAAATCTTTCATAATGTCCAAGGTCTAAGTCAGTCTCTGCTCCGTCATCTGTTACGAAAACTTCTCCGTGCTGGATTGGGTTCATTGTTCCTGGGTCAATGTTGATATACGGATCAAACTTCTGGCTTGTGACATGATAGCCTCTGGCTTTTAGTAATCGTCCCAGAGAAGCTGCTGTGATTCCTTTACCTAATCCAGATACAACTCCTCCTGTAACAAATACATACTTTACTGGCATGTTTCTTCCTCCTATATGTGAATTTCTACTACTTTCTTATATTATCCCATTCAAAATAATATCATATCATATTATTTTTGATTTGTCATTGTGATTTGTTAAAAATAATGAAAAGGATTCTTATGTTTCTATATCATAGAATCATAGGAATCCTTATTTTCATATTTTAAAAATCGAAAGTGCTCACATCACAACTTAGATAGAGGATTGCAGATAAATATAAAATGATTGTTGATGATGATAATCTAAAATACAATTCTTTCGAGATTCTATGGGGTATGGGCGATGAACAATCGCAGGAAAACCGTAGTTCTCGAACTGTTTATTAAGGGGAGTTTGTGCTGTAAGCACTTTCTACCCATAATTTACCATATCATTTTATATTTGTCAATTATTTCCTTTACTTTTTTTGTAAAAATTTACATAATTATTATTTTCATTATGATTGATCAATGATATTACCTGATTTTTACTATTTCCTTTGCTGTATGTCCAGCTTCCTAACTTACCGCTCTGTGGCGTTTTCTTGATCATAAATGTATTTAACCATTCTTGTGCATCCTTGGATGAGATACCCATTTTTTCGAAACAGCCTTTTAAGAATATCTTTTCTTCTTTTGTGAATCCTTTGAATGCCTCTGTTTCATCCCAGTAGATCAACATCTGTTTGATCTTGTGATCTTGCAAAAAGATCTGAACATTTTTCCTTGCATATAATTCTTCATCATTATAAGAACGAAGAATAACTTCATTCGCAGCTGATCCACTATGATCCGATATAGCTGTCCACATTTCTCTGCCACTTTGTGGAAGGTCAGATAGATTACTCCTAAACCCAATCACTTTGTTAAAATCAAATCGAATGATAAAACGTTTGTAATTATACAGACATGTTAATCCATTTTTCTTGAATGTATGCCATTTGTCTGTATTATGGAACAAGTATGTTTTATCTCCAACTTTTACTTTAATCCCTGCTGTATCTTTTTCGCATTGTTCCATCCATTTTTTGATTCCTTTGTATCCTGAATTTTCCATCGTATTGATCAATTTGGAGTTTTTCATATAATACTGGGATGTTCCATTGATACATCTCTTATGATTTTCATTTGTTGCATACAAAAGACCGTCTTTGTAATTCCAATTGAGATTCTGAATTTCTTGTTTTTCTGAATCTGTAAGCTTTTGATAATTTTCTTCGAATGTATTGTCTGGTCTTTGAATGATATCATAAAATCCGTCAGTATTGTAACTGTCGAAATCTACGTCAGAATCAATATCTTCATCCGATTGCTGTATTGAAAATCTACGAAGAACGGTGTCTTCTGCTCTTAAACGCAGCTCATACTCACCCGTTTTATCTTCCAGGATACTCGTCTTCCATACTTCATAACTTCCTATGTCATTTAAAAGAGTCGAACTTTCATCGTCTGATTTCATCATCTTATAAAATTTTTTCAGCCATTGCTCATTTTTTATTTCTCTTCTGTCTTCTGAAATCTGATCGATCTTATCTTCTGTGATAAAATTGTTTTCATTTGCTGACAGACTGATCGTTGATACGAACTGTTTTTTGCTTGTCAAAGGATAGATAAGTAGTCCTGCTGCCATACAAAATCCAAGAAGAATCGCTATTTGTTTAATTCTTTTTCTTTTCTTAAATGATACGCTATACCATTTTCTCTGTAATTTTGACGGATGACGGTAAAGTACGATTCCGATCGTTGCCAATAAAGCTAGAAGGATCAGTGGTGATAATATGATAATATAACCAGTTGCAGTTGAATAATACATTATACTGCCCTCCTTTTCTTACGCTTTTCTACTATATAATATATGATCGTTGCGATCACTGCTGCCAGAATGCCGCCTGTGTATGACTGAATCTTGAACCCTGTCACTACAATGAATAATGAAACACAGAATGGGAAGATCCATACAAACAGATGCTCCATCCATGGAAAATACATAAAATTATTCCTCTTTGCCATATCCGACTTTTGAAATACATAAAATGCAACTCCAAAAAATACTGCGATCAATACGATCTGAATCAGAAGGATCTGTGCAAAATGATCAAACGAAGCCATCGTCACCAGCTGGTTCACACCTTTATCCCATATAAACTGTTTTGTGATCGGTCCATTTTCAAAAAATACAGCCATCCACCAGCCATGATATATTGTATCTGGGAATGATAATACTTTTGGCATCATATAATCCATAAAGTTTGGAAATAACATTGCTCCGATTCCGATCGCTCCTGCGATCCATGGTCTTTTGCAGATATTCTGAAAAAATATAGCAATGGCATAGATGAGTGTCAATGATACCCATATAAATAGAAGATACGCACACAAATGTATGATGTTATCATTTCCAAGAAGTACTGCTCCGTTTTTACATACGGATAGATTCATCTCATACCATGACTGTGCTTTTGTTCTCATTATGATCATTCCGAATGAAAGAAAAAGCCATGGAATCGTATATGTCATCATTCCTGTGATCGTCCTTGTCAGAAAAATCTGACCTCTTTTGATCGGAAGCTGCATTAAAAATTCTCCACATTTTGATGTACTGCTTTCCCGATACTGTATTACCGCTACAAAACTAACCGGTATCATAAGAACGATAATGAACATTTCATAGTATTGATCTAATGTTCCTAAAAACAGATTGCCATAATTATTATAAATGCCTCCATAAAAATTATTGATCTGATCTGCAGTTCCTGAAATATCGTTTGCGATCACATATTGTAATATGAAACATATCACTATGGTATACACTAATGTTATGGCTAGCAGATTTCGTTTTTCATGATTAACAAGCCCTCTCATAACATTTCCTCCTTATTGTCTGAATAATCGATACAGCAAAATATGTGATCACTAATATCACTACCAAATATATAAACCAATGTACTGCATTTAATTTCTGTATGATCAGTTTATAACTATCTGATGAACACATAAATTCTTTTCCCCATGCGATCAATCCATAAATTCTGGTTCGAAGTGTCTTGTCATACTTAAATATATAAACATATATCTCATGATTACTTAATGCATTAAAACACAGGATCGTGATCACTATCGTCGTGATGACTTTATTCTGCATCCCTGATAACCTTGTTAACATTCGGTTCTGTGCCTGCTCCTGCTTGATAAACTGTCGTTTTGCAAACCAGATACTAAAGACTCCTGCTGCAAATAAAACGGCAATACAGATGATCGCAGAATTTACATATTGTGCTTTCCAGATCGGATTGCTCTCCAAGCTATTTGTATCAAGCTGAAAATTTAATGGATATAAAAATGTTCTGCCGAATCTTCCATAGATAACCCACTCGAGTATCGCAAATCTAGAAGATCTTACCTTAAACAGCAACTGGAGTAAAAATGCCAGATTCTGAAGGATCATCGGCAATATCACATAAAATGTAACGACTGCTATGACAAGTCCTTGCCAGATATATGCTGTCACGATCAATGAAACCTGTATCAGTGCACAAAATACAAAACAAATTACTGCATTCCATAATGTGCATATGATCACATTCGTGATTGATTCCGCATTCGGAATCGTTGCGATCTTCATTGCAAAGAAAATTCCATAGATGATCTCTGCGAACAAAAGTGATATATGCAGTTTTGTAAGACTCTTTTGGTAAATGTCTTTCTTTGTCCATGGAAGGCTGTAGATATATTGCTGTTTTTTATTTTGCTGCAGTTGATATACAATTCCTGCTGATAATGCTGCAAATAAAATTATGATCAAAAGCCATCCATTGACAAGATCATCCATCATCGTCTGTGGCAGTCCATCCTCCGGATATTTGATATTCCATGCGGAAATCCCATATAACAATGCTGCTGGTGGAAGTACCAGATTATATTTTCTAAAAAATTTCATCTCCAAGTTCCTCCTCTTAGCGGTTGCTGTAGACGAATACTTCTTCTAAACTTAATGGAATTTCCTCTACTACAATCGCTCCTGCTTGTTTTAATGCCTCATGAATTGGCTCTCCATACCCTTCTAATATTACTGTGTATACACTTCCAAGATTGGAATATGTGATCACTCCCGAAAGTTCTTTGAAGATCTCGCTTCTTGATTCTCCAAATACAACCTGTAATTTTGTAAATCGTTCTTTCATCTGATCCATTGTTCCCTGATAAAGGATCTTTCCGTCCTTCATCATACTTGCGGAATCGCAGAAACTTTCTAAATCCTTTAAATCGTGTGATGAGATCAGAACACTCATCCCATTCATATCGACTTCATTGACAATAAAATCTTTGATCTGTTTCTGTGCGATCACATCAAGTCCTGACATTGGTTCATCCATGATCATCACTTTTGGATGAATGGACAGATTCAACATCGAAGCTAATGACATTGCCTGTCCTTTGGATAATTCTTTAATCCTTTTGCTTACATCTAATCCGATACTCTGATTGTAGTCCCTAAATACTTTCTCATCGAATGTTGGGTAGATCTGTTTATAAAATTCTACCATCTCATCGATATGATACCCTTCAAAATACTGGTTGCTGTCTGCAACATATCCTACCTGTGCTTTTACATTTGGATTCTCGAAAATTTCTTCTCCACAGACCAAGATCTGTCCTTGATCCTGTTCATAAATCCCAGTTAAGCATTTGATCAATGTTGTTTTTCCACATCCATTGCGTCCTACCAGCCCATGAATGCTTCCCTCTTCTATATCAAGGCTGATTCCATGAAGAATCTCATTCTTTCCATATGATTTTTTCACGTCCTTTAGTTCGATCACTTTCATATCCTATCCCTCCAGATCCTGATAGATCTCATGTATCAGGCTTGCTATCTTCTTTTCATCATACCCTTCATAACGAAGCTCACTTAATATCTCTTTTAAACTTATCTTGATCTCCTGCATCTTTCCTTTGTCCACCTCTTGTGAAGCATTTTCTGCCAAAAATGCTCCCTTTCCTCGTATTGTTATAATTACTTTCTCTTTCTCCAACAACTGATATGCTTTCGCTACAGTGTTGGGTGTTACATTGAGACTTAATGCTAATTTACGAACGGACGGCAATGCATCTCCAGGTTTTAGATATCCTTTCCACGCTGCTTCTTTTACTTGTTCCATGATCTGTTCATAAATTGCCTTGCCACTGGCAGGGTTGATTCGAAACACATCTGTACCTCCTTATTGTTTTTGTCGTACTGTATGCCATACTGTATTAGCTGTACTAACTGTACCATTTCATATGATACAGTTAGTTTATATACT
>OJMG01004131.1_pt1 | contig 10373 bp, 5 predicted proteins | sample 1597141 | NCBI WGS metagenome assembly OJMG01 (sample SAMEA2452119, study PRJEB22498) | human gut metagenome | biome: human feces; feature: human gut; material: feces | place: Australia | collected 2012
GAAGCAGGCCAGCAGGTTTTACGTGACATTCCGTGAACAGCAGCCTCAATTATAACGACATTAAAACGGCATTAGAATATGATAACAATATACGGAAGTGACGGTATTGCAAAGGCACAGATAGCAACAGATGACAACAGTACACAGGTCAAGGAGATACAGGGCGACAATATTCTCACCCTGTCCTTTACCTTGTACGAGCATATTGCGCTTGAGGTGAATGACTACACAGAATTCCAGGGCGAACGTTACTGGCTCATGGAGCAATACAAGCCGGAGCAGCTGTCCACCGTTGAGTGGAAGTATGATGTAAAGCTGTACGGAATCGAAAGCCTTCTGAAACGTTTTCTCGTATTGAATGATACTGACGGGGACGATGAGCCGGTTTTTACTTTGACCGCCCCACCAAGAGAACATGTCGCCCTGATTGTGAAGAGCATCAACAACGGGATGAACAATACCACCGACTGGAAAGTCTGAACGGTGGAAGGCACGGAAAACATCGTTATCGACTATGAAGGTAAATACTGTGACGAGGCACTGAAAGAGGTGGCAGAGAAAGCCGGAAACCGTGCTGAATGGTGGTGTGAGGGTCAGACTGTCAATGTGTGTCGGTGTGAGCATGGGGAGGAAGTGACGCTGGCTTACGGCAAGGGGCTGACTTCCCTGGAATGTGACATGGCGGACAATGTAAAGTTTTACACCCGTTTATATCCGATAGGAAGCAGCCGGAATATAGATCCGGAGCGATACGGACATTCACGCCTCCAGCTTCCGAACGGTGAAAAGCATATTGATGTCAATGTTGAAAAATATGGTATATGGCATCATTACGAGGCTGACGCTTTCGCAGACATTTATCCGAAGCGCATTGGTACTGTAACCGGTGTGAGAAGTGAACAGGTTACAGGCGAGGACGGTAACCCATTCAAAATATATTATTTCCGTGATGACAGCATGGGATTCGATCCGAACGATTATGAAATCGGCGGTAAAGTAAAACGTGTGTCATTCCAGGAAGGCAGTGAACTGGCCGGTCTTGGTGATGAAGAAAACGGCACATATTATTTTGAGGTTAACTTCAATAGTGATACGCGCGAATTTGAAATCATAACCATCTGGCCGTATGATGATGACACCCAGCTTCCGAATGACACCCTGATACCTAAAGTCGGAAACAAATATATCCTTTGGAATATACGCATGCCGGATGAGTATTATCCACTGGCGGAGCAGGAATTCAAACAGGCAGTTGACAAATATAATGAGGAACATGTCATTGATGTAAGCTGCTACAAATCACCTACGGACCATGTCTATATCGAGGAACACGGAATAGACCTGTACATTGGTCGGCGTGTCCGTCTGGAAAGTGCCAAATACTTTCCGGAAACGGGTTTCCGAAACAGCCGCATTACAAAGGTCACACGAAAAGTGAACCTGCCTTCGCAGATGGATATCGAGATAAGTGATGCGACAAGCACCGGAACAATGGAAGCCATAAATGACAGCATCACCGATGCGAAGAACTATGTCAAGACTGCCACGTCCGGGAGCTTCCCAGACCTGATACGCAGCTGGGATAACACTTACCCGACTGACAACAATGTGTTCTCGGCACGCAGGACATTGAAGGAAGCACTGAGCAGGCTACGCGAGGATACCGCACAAGAAAAGATACGTTTCCTGAAGGGAGCCGACTTCGGCAAGTATGAAGCCGGAGGAAGCGGTGCAACGGTGGACGGTGACGGTAATGCCGAATGGCTGACCGCTGTCATCCGTGAATTACTGCGCTCATTGAAATTCGTGGACGGTATGACCGGAGAGGGTTGGCAGTTATGGATGGACGCACTGACGGGGCTAAGCAACCTGACCATCGACAAGGTGACCATCAGACAGACGCTGGTAGCCCTGGAACTGCTCATCCAGAAGGTGCGCAGCATTGGCGGCCAATTTGTCGTCAGTGCGGCCAGCGGTAAAATAAAGACTGTAGCGAAGGATGGAGACAACTATAAAATCACATTCGAGCAGGACAATGAATTCGTAGCGCACGACCTGATGCGCTGCGCGGAGTTCACCGGCGCATCCTTACGCGGTTACTGGGTCGAAGTGTCCGCCTCGGACGGGAATGGTATCACTGTACCCGTGAGCGAGTTCGGCGGTGTGGAGCCGAAAGAAGGCGACGAATGTGTATTGATGGGTAACACGGAAAACCCGCTCCGGCAGAACCTGATCAGCATATCGGCCACCGAGGACGGCCAGCCACGTGTTGACATACTGGATGGCGTGATGGCGAAAAACTTCAACGGCTGTTTGCGCTGCCGGGTGGGTAATCTTGACGGTATCAAGGACAGCGCTTTCCCGGCGAATAACCAGCCGCACGGGAACGGTCTCTATGGCGACAACGTATATTTGAAAGGTACGTTCGTCCTCATGACCGGCGAGGATATCCTGACGAAATTTGAAATTACGGAGGGTAAGATACAATCAGCCGTGGAGGGTCTGCGTGACGAGGTGAGGGGAGAGCAGAGCTTTTTCGATAACACCACGTTTACCGAAGGGATGAGCAAATGGATAAGCGGATATAAGGCCGCGTTCCTGACTTTCGGTGGCAAGTGGATTCTTGCCGGTAACAAACTGTTAGCATCGAGCGAGAACGGCAATGTGGAGGTCGTAAAGACCGGTAAGGTCCCCTATGTCCGTATAACCAACAGTTACATCATGCAGAAGAACGGGGATTTCCGCACGATCCCCGATTTCAGGGAGGTGAACGGGGAGGGGCTTTTTATCCCGGGCTACGTATATCTGTCCTTCCATTACAAGGTGGTCGAGGCCGGTCATCTTCGTGTCGAGTTTGTGAACGGGGATAAGACAGGGTTCGAGAACTTCAACATGTTCGTTTATGACGGCGATTTGCCGGTCGGCGGGGAAAAGGTGTTCAACCATTCCGGGCTTTGGAACGGGACCGGCGACTTCAAGCTGTCGTTCACGGGTGTCATCCAAGTTTCCTTATTGGTATTCTCAACCGATCGCACGGATGCCCTGGCATATAAGTATGCAACCTTCTTTGAACAGTCGGACAAGATGCTCAGGATCGCCGCCGCGAATTTTGACAAGGACGGCAATGTGCTGGAGGCGTCATCCATCATCACGACGGCCAAATACAACAGACTGATTTCCGTGTATTTTGATGAGAACGGGGAACTTCGGAATAAATCGGGGTTGGTGACCACCGCCAATTTCTCCAAGCTGTTCGCTGAGGGCGTTACAAGCAACGGGCTCGTGAAGAAGGCGGAACTGAACGTCTATGTCACCAAGGATGAGTTCGGCGATCTTGTTTCCGGTGTCACCATTAAAGCCGACCAAATCAAACTGGAGGGGCTTGTTACGGCTAACGGCTATTTCAAGGTCCTCACGGACGGGAGCATCGAAACCCGGAACGCCAACATCAGCGGTACTGTCAAGGCCGATAAAGGCAAGATAGGCGGCTTTACCATCGATTCCGGCCGTTTGTATTGGAAAAGCCGCGATTATTTCGGAAACGATTCCCGGAGTTTGAAACTGGGAGTCTCGAGTTCCTCGACGGAGGGGATCGTGGACGTGGCCTTCAATGGCGCTACCAGTGGGCGGTTTGGCGTAAAATCAGTCGGGGCGACATCCGGTGGGGCCGCTATATACGCATCGATAGGCTCCTTAACCTACCCGGCCAGCAGTATGGCCTATGCCGGGTTCTTTGTGGGTCCGGTAGATGTAAGGGATACCGGTAACGGATTGATAAGTGATGTTTGCGCGTCGAAAGGGTTCCGGTACATCCAGAGCCGTAATTCCGACGGTACATACGTGTATAACGAGGGAGTGAACTGGGGTGGTGGCATGTCGGAAAACCCCGACCTTGACAAGATACGCCTTATCGTGAGGGGAGGTATCATCGTAGGATATAACAAAGAATAAACATTTAAAACCAAGAGATATGAAAGTTGACTTAAACAGGAGATTCAGGGGCTTTGACGGGAACGAGCTTGGCGGTGACAACATCGCTACCGCCGTGGCGGAGGCCCTGTTCAATTACGGAAAAGACAAACCGGTAGGCCGTGATGAGAAGTTCAAGGCTTACGTCCTGTGCCAGCGTATCATCCAGGGCGGTGGAATCCTGGAGATCACCACCGAGGAGGGTACGCTTATCAAGGAGGTATGCGGCGAGAGCCTGACGGCCGGCGGTTACGGCCAGGTTTATGAACTGATAGAGGGAGGGGTTTGATATGGCACTGACAGAATCGGATATCGCCCAGGTTTTGGAGGCGGTCAAGGCGGAATCGAAGAGTGTCGAATCCCTTGAAACGGTCGGCTCGCTGAGCGGGGTCAAATCCCTGCCGGGACAGAAAGGTGACAAACTGGTGAACGTCCCGATCACCTTATTGAGCAAGCCAGCCGATGACGCGGCGGTCCGGGCGATCAAGGCCGCTGAAAGGGTGGAGGGATTGGCTCCCGAAATGGAAGCGGCCACCCAGGAGACAAAAAAGGCCATTCAAACGGCGGGTGAATCGGCGGCAAAGGCGGAGGCGGCCGCGAAGAAGGCCGAGGATGCGATAGCCCAAGGCTACAAACATAAGGAGATGAGTGAGGAGGAGTTTGAAAGTCTCCCGGAAAAGGACGGCAAGACCATTTACCTGATTTACGAGGAGGAATAGGTATGATAAGTGTTGGAAACAAAGAGGTGACAGCCATCCGTGTAGGCGAACGGGTGGTGGCGACGGTCTATATAGGGGCCAGGCTGGTTTGGCAAGCCATCCGGAGCTGTTTCGGCGCGGGCTTTTGGCGCGGTGACAAACCCTGGAGCCGAACGGATGGCTGGAAACGGATGAAATAACTTTTAAAGAATAACGATATGGCGAAAAAAGTGTATGACGAGGACGGTCTGGATATGCAGAAGACCGATTGGTCCGGTGACGAATCCACGGGTAATCTTCCGGTGAGCGGCCGGTTGGTGGAGAAATATATCAAAAGTATTGATGACAAGGCCACCCCTACGGAGGAGCTGGCCGCCGGTGAAACGAAAGCCCCCACGAGTGGCGCGGTGTTCGCCTCGCTGGTGGGCACCGTGACGAATATCGACGTGACGGACAGCGAGGACGGCACTCAGTATGTGATGACAGTCACGCAGAAGGATGGCGAAGGCGGGGAAAGCGACAGGGAGGTGCGCTTTTCCAAGTATAGCGACGATGACAAGGTGGTGGTGAATATAGACCTGACCGATGCTTCGGGTTCCTCCTTGCCCGCTTCCCAGTATTTGTCGTTGGGTACCGGTTTCGTGGTGAGATATGCCGTTGGCGTGGGCACGGCCGGTGGCGGCGAGGTGAGTGGCTACAGCGACCTGAAGGCCAAGGTGGTCGTAAAACGTGGCTCCACGGTCCTTTCAGAATTCCAGGATGCGGAGTTTGTCGGCGTTACGGCCGGTCAGAGCTATACTTTTGACGCATCGCCTTACCTGAAGGATGCCACGACCTACACCGTGCAGGTGGAGGCGCAGGCCGGTTATGATGGCGGTACGCTGATGAAAACCGCTACTGCCAGGGTGACGATGGTGGCTATGGAACTAAGTACCACTTATTCGGTTGGGAACGGACTGGCTGACGGGGGATACCGGAACGATGTGAACATCCCATTTACAGCTAAGGGAACGAGTGGCGAGAAGAACATCTACTACCGTATCAATGGCGGGCAGCCCTATACGCTTGGCCTGTCAGCCGGTTCTGGTGTCCAGCAGAAGAACGTCACCGTTGCGCTGAGTGAAATGCGGGAGGGCATGAACGTGGTGGAAGCCTATGCGCTGCACGAGAACTCCGGCGTGGTGAGCGAGATACACTACCTGACCCTGCTGAAAGCCGGGGAAGGTGTGACGGCCTATGCCGGCATGATGTTCAACCACCGGGCAGCGGGGTTCCAGCGTGATTGGAAGCACCCCGTACTGGAGGCCGAGCAGTTCACAGCGTGGAACTTCACCTATGCCGGCTATGACCGGGATGCGTACACGGCCCGTGTGAAAGTGACGGGCCAGGGCAGTGTGGTGAAGGAAGACCTGCTGCAGCGCGGTGAGACCGGCAGCTACGGGCGGACGAACGTGAACGTGGAACCGCTGGATTACCGTGTGTCGTGCGGTGATGCCGTGCTTGAGGTGCAGGTGAACACCACATCGCACCCCGACATTGAAGCTACGCTGGCACCGGATGCTGTGTGCACGTTCGATGCCTTCGGGCGAAGCAACACGGAAAACAACCCGGAAAGCTGGGTGAGCGGGGATAAACGGATGGAATTCCGTGATGTGCTGTGGAGCGTGAACGAATACGGCGCAGGAAGCGGCTGGCACAAGGACCGCCTGCTGCTGGCCGGCGGTGCGGGCATGACACTGACGGCAGACGGCGGTTATCGCCCGTTCAACGAGGCGGACAAGCCCGAGGGTTTTGCCATCCGCGACGTGGGCATGACGCTGGAGATAGAATACAGCACGGCCAACGTGACTGACACCGACGCGGAGCTGATCACCTGTCTGGGCACCCTGCAAAACGGCAACCGTTACGGGCTGGTGGTGACCCCGGAGGAGGCGAAGTTCCTTACCGGCGTGGTGACGGAGGCGATGGATGCCGGTCAGGTCCTGCGCTATGAGGACTCGGTGGGTACGAAGTTTGAACCCGGTAAGAATATCCGCATCACTTACGTGTTCTACCCGGACGTGGAGACCAACGAGCAGCGGACGCTGATCGGCTTCTATGTGAACGGGGAGGAGTCGGCCGCCTCGAAGTGGCTGGACAAGGTGAACTTCGACATCCGGAGCCAGCTGGAGTTTAAATCGGAGGGGGCTGACCTGAACGTGAAGAGCGTGCGCATCTATAACAAGGCGCTGACCTCGGACGAGGTGCTTAACAACTACATCGTGGACCGCAACCATCTGGAGGATGCCGACGGGGAACCGGGCGTGCGCTCGCTGGATGAGGACAACCGCGTGCTGAACGAGGGGGACACGGTGAGCATGGAGAAGCTGATGGGACTGATGAAGAAACGCCGGAACTCGATCCTGGTACTGATAGGCACGGGCAGCGTGGGCAGTGAGGTGCCGAGCGAGAGCGACACGCTGAACGTGATGGATGCGCTGGCCCAGCTGAACAACAAGAAGGCCAACAAGCTGTGCCGGGAAGTGAGATTCTATAACGGTGAGAACCGGGCGCTGGACTGGATAGCCCGTGACATTTATCTGCGCATCCAGGGTACCAGTTCGGTGAACTATGCCCGCAAGAACCTGCGCTTCTACTTCCAGAAGACAGCCAGCGGATATACGGCACGGATGAGCTACGGCGAGATAGACGGCAACGGGCAGCAGAGCAACCCGACAGCTACGGAGGGCAAGAAGAACCTGTTCAGGCTGCGGGCCAACTCGGTGGGCGCGAAACTTGCCTGTGCGAAATGTGACTTTTCCGACTCCTCCATGACGACCAACACGGGCGGTGCGAAGTTCATTCATGACGGCATGAAGGAAATGGGAATCCTGACCCCTGCCCAACAGTATGCCGCCGACCATGCAGATACGTGCAAGGAAGATATACGCTCGGCCATTGACGGCTTGCCCTGTGACCTGTTTGTGGCCAAGAGTGTGGACGAGGACCTGACCTATTACGGCCAGTATAACATGAACAACGAGAAGAGCGACAGCTACCCGATATTCGGCCAGGACAAGACTATCGGCGGCGAGCAATGGGGAACCGGCGACACCCTGAACTACCTGCAGGCGAACGGCGACCAGCCGAAGGAATACCTGCCCATCTGCATCGAGACGCTGAACAACTCGAATGACCTGTGCCTGTTCCGTTGGCTGCCGTCCACGGAGCCCGATCATACGGACTTCATGGATTTCAACTTTGACGGCGGTTTCGAGTTCAACCACCCGAAAGACGTGTTCTGGAACGACGGCGGTGGCGATGCCGAAGAAGAACCGAACATCAAGGAACACTTGGGCACCGGTGACAAATATGACAAGATGTACAAGGCCCTGGACCGCATGATGGGCTTCCTGTACAGATGCGTGAAGGAAACGCCTGCCGGCAAGAATCTGACCTATAACAGGGAGTCGCACACGTTTGACGGGGTGGACTATGAGGATGACGGCAACAGGTTCCCGACCGCGAAATGGGTGAGCCCGACCTTCAGGAAGGAAGCGGGGAAGTATTTCAACCTGCCCAACCTGGCTGCCTACTACCTGTATGTGCAGTTCAACCTGGGCGTGGACCAGCTGGCAAAAAACATGCTGGTGCGGACGTGGGACGGTGTGATGTGGTGGATAACCTATTACGACGGGGACTGCCAGCTGGGTTCGGACAACAAGTCGTTCCTGACCGGGAAGTATGATGACAACCGGCAGACGAAGCGAGACGGAGCCTATGTGATGCAGGGACACAATAGCTGGCTGTGGAACCTGATACTGGGCAATATGGGCAATCTGCTGGAAGAAGTGATGACCAGGGGTGTGAACGGCGGTACCAGCTTCATGAGTGCCTTCAGCATCCAGAAGGCCGTTGATCATTTCGACACCGAGCAGATGAAGAAGTGGTGCAGCCGGCTGTACAACAAATCAGGCATCTTCAAGTATGTGTATCCGTTCCTGAACGAGATGCCGGTGGGGGCTGACGGTGCCAAACAGACGTATCCGCAGATCTACGGTCTGAAGGGTTCGTTGAAAGCTCACCGTAACTATTTCATCCAGCGCAGGTATGACCTGAAGCAGGTGGAGTACGGTTATGTCTCTACGCTGGGTGCCCAGTTCTACCAGAGTACGGCATCGCTGGACAAGGCATACAAATTGAAGCCGATGCAGTACCGGCTGACCATCCCGTACCGTGTGCAATTATCCACCAGTAACGGCGTTCAGGCCGACAGCGGCGTGGTGGATGCGGACGTGCTCCACTCCCTGCAGCTGGCCCGTGCCTTCGGTGAGAACGACCCGCTGAAGATTATCGGCGCGGCCAAAATCAAGGAGCTGGTGTGGCATGAGGACGCGTTCGCCATCGGATTCAATTTCGGCTTGCTTACCTCATTGGTTAAACTTGACATGAGCGTGGAGAAAGCCAGCGGTTATCGTAACGGTTCATTCATGGCCTCGACGAACGGCATGCTTCTTCTGGAAGAGCTTAATATGCGCAACAACCTGCTGGCACGGAATGGCGATAACGGCAACGTGACGACCTTGGACTTGAGCTGGCAGGGACGGTTGAAGAAGCTGGACGTGAGAGGCACGGGGCTTACCCGCGTGAAACTTGCCACCGGTGCGCCTGTTGTGCAGTTATGCTTGCCGGAAACGATAGAGGAACTGTTTCTGGAATATCTTCCCAGGTTGGCAGAGAGCGGATTGGTACTGGATGGCATCGGTAACGTGCGAGGCTACCGGTTCATGGGTTGTCCGGGCATTGACGGGTTTGCCATGCTGGAACGTCTTCATCAGGCCAAGTTGAACGGTAGCGGTAAACTGGAGCGTTTTGTCCTTGACATCGATATGGAGGATGACGGCAGGCTGCTCGGGAAATACTACGATTATGGTACCTATACCTCCACCGGAGCGATAGACAACCGTCATTCCGGATTGCGTGGCAGGCTCCGCCTGACAAAGTACATGGAGGACGAAGAAGCGGACAGATACAGGGAGCGTTACCCTGAACTGGAGATCGTGCAACCGGCCTACAGCATCATCGAGTCGGACGAGAGCGTACCGGACGATGCCAATATCTCCAACCCGGACAACGAGACCGGCTATAAGTATGGAAATGCTTACGTCATGAATGCCCACGTGGCGGCGATCCTCAAGAAGCGCCACCGTGTGCTTGCCAAGGTAACGAAAAAGCCCACGAGCCGTAAAGTGGAGATGGCCGGCCAGACAGTTGACGTGAACAATCCGGACGGTGAGATGACCTATTGTCCTTTGGATGACACCAACAGCAATAAATATTACGACGGAAGCGCAGCCAAACTTGACAGCAGCGAGGGCGACTGGATGATGTACGAGCCGTTCTTCTGGTCGAAAGGTGTCAATGATTACCTGAATGAGAAATATTACAGTTGTTACAGTTCCAACGGCCCCGACGATATGCCTCCCATCCCCGAAGCAACCGTTTTGACACTGGATGCCATCAAGGAAACGCAGGGCGGCTGGCTGGGTGAACGCAAGATTATGAGCGGAAAGCCCACGCTGAAGGAATCCTATACCACGGACAAGGCTTATTCCGTGTGCAAAGTGGACGTGTCGGGCTACAAGCGTGTCCGCTTCCCGAGTGTTCCCGGCACAGGGCTTATCGGCAGTGTGTTTGCTGATGCGGAGGGAAACATCCTGAAGAGTA
>OJMG01004148.1_pt1 | contig 10328 bp, 8 predicted proteins | sample 1597141 | NCBI WGS metagenome assembly OJMG01 (sample SAMEA2452119, study PRJEB22498) | human gut metagenome | biome: human feces; feature: human gut; material: feces | place: Australia | collected 2012
GATAAGCCCACGGATGCTCCATCGGAGTCAAGTTCAGCCGTGCAGCGACTTCAGATAGCCGCACCTGTTGTGCTTGCGTCGGTGGATTATTCCGCAAGAAGGCTTCAAATTGTGCTTTGTTCCACATCCAAGCCTGCTCCAGTGCTGCTACATCACCGCAAGCAAGAAGCAGCCGCAAAAAGTCTGCAAAATCTTTCGCCAAAGGGTGAACAAAATCAGGCGCGGAGTTCATGGGACTGACAGCAAAGACCATACCGCCGAATCCTCGTATAAAGCAAAAGTGGATGCCGTCCACGCCTGCCCAGCCAAATATAGAGGCACCCTTTGGCGTGCAGAAATAAGGGTTATTATCTTCACGACGTTCCACTCCCACAGGAGAGAGGTCAATTCCACTCCGCAAAAACTTCTGAAATGTTTTATCCATAATTGCCTCCCTGAATTTCCGTTCGCTAATTTTACAGTAATTATATACAAAGAAGCGTTGCAGCACAAGGGTTTCAAGTTAAAACGCTTTGTAAAAGCCTCGTGAGAATTACTCTCACGAGGCTTTCTGTCATTTGGAATTGTACTCCCTCAGAATATTCTGAGCAATGAAGTCGATTCTGTCCTCCACGCTCATAGATGCGTAGGACTCAGGCACGGGAGGCGTTTCCGTCCGCACGAATTCCTCGCAGAACCGTACCGCCGTCGCCTCAACGGTGGTGCCAAGTTTGGCGCACAGCGCGGCCATCTGCTCGTACAGGGTGGTTTCCATGTCAATCCGCACGTTTGTCATTGCCATAATAATTCCCCCTTACTAAAGTATATTGAAGCCGGCGTCCTTGAGTAGCTGATAATACTCCAAAACGGAGAATGGCGCCGTCCGGCTTCGCGGGATTTCCTCCGGTTCGATGCTATAGGTGGTCTCATAGTACCCATTATTGAAGGAAAAGCTGCTGTTGGAGCCGGTAAAGAAGGAATGAACAGGCTTGGACGACTTCCAGAGCCGATTTTCCTTTACTACATATTTGACCCGCTCACCTGCGGTATCCCAGAACAGCGCTTTGATACGGAGCCGTTTGAAACCGTATCCGTTTCCCTGCCGGTTAATCCTCTCAATAAAGCAGTTCAATCCTTCCGCCACCGCGTTGGTGAACTGGCAGTTCACATTGAAGTAGTTGAAAATTTCATTCCGCCAGTTGCGAGTAATCGTGTTGCGAAAGGGCCTGAGCTCTGCAAATAGCTCTGCATCCACATGGAAGTGCTCTTCCCATGCGGTGATTTGCTTTTGACCTGCAGGCGGAATCAGCTTCGCCCACTTGTCGCAGACAGCTTCTGCGGAAGCTCTATCTGTGGAAGCGTAGATGCGCTCAAAGCCGGTGCGGATAAGCCGCAGATGGTTAAACTCAGGGAAAGCCTCACAGATATTAGCCATCTTGGAGAGGCGACTGGAGTCCTCCGCTATTTTCTCCTCCCCATATTTGAACAGATAGTTGTTCGCTTGCGCCATCTTCATTATGGCATTCAGGTGCTCTTTCTCAGGACCCTCCGGCATGGCATTGATGCGGCTTTTGATGCGTTCAGTGATTTTCGTTTTCACCGTGCCGACCTTTGTGAGAAAGTCTTGGTACACATGGAATTTGTCCACGACAATGGTTGCACGGGGCAGGCATTCTTGTATATAACTACGGTATCCGCAGGCCATGTCCATTGTGACTATCTCAATATTTGTGTCGTAATCGACCATGTTTTCTATCGTATGCAGGATAGTGTCGCGCTTGTTGTCCTCGCACATTTCCAACAGGCAGCCGCTTTCACCGTCCACAAAGACCGCACGCATATTGTTTACAATGTGTTTTTCGTCGATACCGAGTACCCGTGGCGCAACGACTGGGCCGCGCTTGGCCTCCAGCTTCGCGCCGTAGTCGTCGAATATAGTAGCGATAGTGGTGATGGAATAACCGTATTCTTCCGCTACCTCGGTGAACGGGTGCCGAAAAGAATCTCGTTGTATCAGCTCAAAAAGCCGGTCTGTCATCTGCCGGTTTTCAAGGATGCATTCCGGTATATTTGTAAATGTCTTTTCGCACGAATCGCAGAGGTATCGTTTTACCTTTAGCAGAATATCCACGCGCTTTTTCCCGACATTGACATCGTGAATCAGTCGCGGTTTTCCATAATCCCCATGACTGTGGACGGCGGTGCCTTTGCAAAGGGGACATCGGCGATTACGATAGTCCTCTATGCGGCACTTGAAAAGCCAGTAGTCATCGCTGTTTATGGGCTCAAGGCAGGATTCCTCGATGATGCCTTCCAGATTCAAGCAGGGCTTTTGGGCGACTTCCCTCATGTCCACTTCTTCCAGTTGGGTAATATCTGTATGATTCCTTGCCATAAGTACAGCCCTCCGATAGTGAAATTAAGGCGACCGCCGCCTCGTTTATAGTATAGTACAAGCGTTCTATACTTGCAAGAGAATATTGCAAAAAAGTGTGGCGAAATAGTTATCTGATTTGCACTTTTGCGGGACGCAAATACTTGAAATAATATGGAAAAGTGGTATATTTATATTATCGGGAAAACGCCGGCGTTTTCATGCCTCTATGCAGAGGCATGATATCCCTCTGAAAACACTGTGTCAAGGCGACACAAACGGCTGCCGCGCCGCTGACCGAAATGAAAACGACGAAAGCAGGAAACGGCAGTGAGTAAACTGATTGATTTTGAATCCTATCCGATTTCGCCGGTCCTCGACCGCTTGCTTCAAGATAAAACCACAAAGCAGAACATTATCTTTGCCACGGACGCCTACTTGGAAAACGGTCCCGATTTTGCGGAAACGGCGCAAATCACCGTGGACAAGCTGCTGGGCTATATGAAAATCAAAATCCAGCCCCGTGTGGAAAAGGCGGCGGAGGAGCAGCTTGCCCGCACAAGGAAGAAAGCCGAGGTGTTTACCCCTTCTTGGATAGTCAACAAAATGAACAACCACTGCGACGAGGAGTGGTTTGACAGACCCAATGTATTCAACACGGAAACCGGCACAAGCTGGGTCACAAGCTCCGCGCCTATCACCTTTGACGGAAAGCTCTCGTGGAAGGGGTATGTGGACTCCAAGCGGCTTGAGATAACCTGCGGCGAGGCCCCTTATATTGTGTCGCGTTACGATGCGGCTACAGGTGACATCATCCCTATCAAGGACAGAATCGGTATTCTGGACAGGAAGCTGCGGGTTGTCAGTGAGAATGCTGCCGACGATGCGGAATGGCTCAAGTGGGCGGAGAGGGCTCTCCAAAGCTCCTACGGTTATGAATTCCAAGGAGACAACCTTTTGATTGCCCGTGGCAATGTCCTGCACACCTTTGCGGAGTATTACGAGGCGCGGTTTGCCGCAAGACCCGACATAAAGCTGCTGCGGAAAGTGACGAATATCATCTGCTGGAACTTCTGGCAGATGGATGGCCTGACCGGGACGATACCGTTCAGTATTCCGAAGCAGGAGGAAGAGCAAATCACACTTTTGGACTTCTTCGACAATGTGGTAGAGGAACAGCAGCTTCCGATTATGCCCATCTGCCGCGTGATGGACTGGAGAAAGGATTGCTCCATATCTTACGACACGATAAGGGGAGGAAAATCAGAATGAAATGGGACTTTTGTTTGGGAAACCCACCGTATCAGGCAGAAACAGTTGAGCAAGTATCTGAGGCAAACGGACAAGCTCCGCGCAAAAATGTCTTTCAATACTTCCAAATGGAAGCAGATAAAATAGCAGCAACAGGTTCCATTCTTATATATCCCGGAGGGCGATGGATTCATCAGTCTGGTAAAGGATTGCAGCAATTCGGCAAAGAGCAAATCAATGACCGCACATTGGCGGCAGTCGAATTCTATCCTAATGCACATGAGGTGTTTGGGCAAGCGGCTGACCTTGCTGATGGTGTTACGATTGTACTAAAAGAAAAGAGCAAGAAGGAAAGCGGATTTAATTACTCTTATGTAAAAGGCGACTACAAGGAAACTATTTGCGTGGATAATCCCGGAGATGATTTGATGCCTCTTAATCCTAAAGACATATTGATTTGTAAGAAGATTAAGAGTTTCGTAGAGAACAATGCAATTTCCTTTCTCCATGACAGTATTTTACCAAGGTCGTTGTTTGGCATTGAAAGCGACTTCGTTTCCAAAAACAAAAATTTAGTCCAACCGATTGAACAGACTGAGAAAATCAACTTTTCTGAGTACATTAAGCTATTTACAAATGATAAAGCTGGCAAGGCTGGCCGTGCCAGATGGTATGTTGTAAGACGAGATGCTATCCCAAGCGGAAAAGAGTATATCCCGAAATGGAAAGTTATTGTGTCGAGCGCAAACGCAGGCGGGCAAAAAAGAGATAATCAAATTGCCATCGTAGACAACCATAGTGCGTTTGGACGTTCGAGAGTCGCATTGGGAGCTTTTGATACGAAAGAAGAAGCAACGCATTTTTACGAATATGCGACGTCAGATTTTATCCGATTTGCTTTTTTGATGACAGATGAAGCACTAACATCTCTTGGAAAGCTGGTGCCAGATTTTTTGGATTATTCCAGTAAAAATGCGTATATCGACTTCTCAAAGGATATTGATACACAGTTGTTTTCGCTTTTTTCTATGAGCGAAGATGAAGTCGAATATATTCAGCAACGAGTTAGGAGCTTGAGAGGAAAGGAGATGGCATAATGGGCATCAAATTGAATACCGCGAAGCAGGCATTCCCCATGATTTATGCCTACTCCACGCCGCAAATCGCAGACCACAACGGATGGACGAAAATCGGATACACCGAGGAGCAGGATGTAGAGACTCGCATCAAGCAGCAGACACACACCTCCGATACGCTGGCGAAGCTGGAGTGGAAGGGGGCTGCCATCTTTGACGATGGCTCTGGAGAGAGCTTCACAGACAAGGCGTTTCACGCCTACCTTCGCAAGCTGGGCGTGGCGAACAAGGCGCGGACGGAGTGGTTCCATATTGACGGTCCCACGGGACGCAGCCGGTTCTATGATTTTCGCGCTGACCGTGGCATTTTGAAAGCACTGGATGTGATTCCGTATGAGCTGCGGGCAGAGCAGGAAAAGGCCGTTGGAAACACGGTTGCATACTACGATAAGCACGATGGCGGTGAATACCTGTGGAATGCCAAACCACGCTTTGGTAAAACGCTGTCCGTATACGATTTCTGCAAAAGGGTTCAGGCTCGGAGTGTTCTTATCGTAACCAACCGTCCAGCTATTGCGAACTCGTGGTACACTGACTACACGCAGTTCATGGGTGAACAGTCCGGCTTCCGATTTATCAGCGAAACGGACTCCTTGAAGGGCAAGCCGTATGTCCTAAGCCGCGAGGAATGGATGAAGTGCGACAAGACCGGCGTAAAGGGCTATATCCAGTTTGTCAGCTTACAGGACCTGAAGGGTTCTGTGTACTTCGGCGGACACTTCAAAAAGCTGAAGGAAATCAAAGACACCGAGTGGTCGGTGCTGGTCATTGATGAAGCCCATGAAGGCGTGGATACATTAAAGACGGACGCCGCGTTTGACCAAATCAAGCGGAAATTTACGCTGCATCTGTCCGGCACGCCGTTCAAGGCGTTGGCGAACGATAAGTTCCCCGATGGAGCCATTTTCAACTGGACCTATGCGGAGGAACAGGCGGCGAAACGGGATTGGGATGACGCAAAGGGCGACAATCCCTATGCCAGTCTGCCGCGCCTGAATTTGTATACATATCAGATGTCCGAAATCGTGAAAGACGAGATTAGCAGGGGCATCGAAATCGACGGTGAGACTGAGGAATACGCTTTCGACCTTAACGAGTTCTTTGAAACCAAGAACAGTAAGTTCGTTCATAACGAGAGTGTCAATAAGTTCCTTGATGCGCTTACCACACAAACTAAATTTCCGTTCTCCACGGATGAGCTGAGGCATGAATTGAAGCATACCTTCTGGCTGCTGAACCGTGTAGACAGTGCCAAGGCACTTGCTATAAAGCTGAAAGAACACCCTGTGTTCTCGCAATATGAAATCATTGTAGCTGCCGGCGATGGTAAGCTGGATGACAGTGATGAAACGCAGAAATCCTTTGATAAGGTACGGGAAGCTATTGCAAACCATGACCGAACTATCACTCTGTCGGTCGGCCAGTTGACCACGGGCGTTACTATCCCTGAGTGGACTGCGGTCCTGATGCTCAGTAATGTGAAAAGTCCCGCCCTCTATATGCAGGCGGCGTTCCGGGCGCAGAACCCGTGGATGTACTGTGAGAACGGCAAATGGTTCCGCAAAGAAAATGCGTATGTGTTCGACTTTGACCCCGCAAGAACGCTGACCATCTTTGAAGAGTTTGCCAATGACCTTTCTTCCGATACAGCCAGCGGCAGGGGTGATATGGATACCCGCAAGCAGCACATCCGTGAGCTGCTGAACTTCTTCCCCGTCATCGGTGAGGATGAACAGGGTGAAATGATTGCACTGGACGCAGAGAAGGTACTCTCTATCCCCCGCAAGATTCGTTCGCAGGAGGTCGTGCGTAGGGGCTTCATGTCCAACTACTTGTTCCAGAATATCAGCGGTATTTTCAGCGCTCCGCAGGAAGTCATTGATATTATTTCCAAGTTTACGCCTGCCGAAGAGCCTAAGGCAAAGGATATTCCTGTTACGCCGAATACGAAGGATGAGTTGAATATCAATCCTGAAACGGGTGATGTAGAAATTCCGCAGGAGCAGGTAATCGGAATGGCCAAGGATATGTTTGGCGATAAAATCTACGCCACCGTTGAGGACGGAACGCTTGATACTCAAATCAAGAGCGCGTTTGACGATGCCGCAGCAAAGTCGCAGGATGCTGCTCAATCGGCCTTTGATGATTTCAAGGAAAAGTTTAAGAGCGAAACCGTTAAGAGCATTATCGACATTGCAAAGGAAAAGTATCAAGAGAACATCAGGGTATCGGATGCCAAGGCACTTGAGAAGGGACTGAATAGCCAGTTTGACCGGGCGGCAAATAAGGTCTATAGCAGCTACCAGATAGAGCAAAATACTGCCGAAAGTGACCGCTTGGATGCGTTGCGCTCCCGCCACGAAACCGGAAAGAGTGAGGCGGAAATTGAGGCGGAATTTGAGCAGAAAAAGAAGGAATTGCAGGACGGTCTGCAAGAACAACTTTCTGATGCCGTAAAGAGCTTCATTGAAACTTCCACGCAGAGCGTTGTGGAAACAACTGAGAAGAAAATCAAAGAGCGTGAGAAGGCGGGGATAGAAGATTCCGTCCGCGACCACCTGCGCGGCTTCTCTCGCACAATACCGTCATTCTTAATGGCTTATGGCGATGACACCGTTACTTTGGCTACGTTCGATGCAGTCATCCCCAATCCGGTATTTCTTGAGGTAACAAGCATTACTCTCGACCAGTTCCGTTTTCTCCGTGATGGCGGCAAGTACACAGATGCCGAAACGGGAGAGGAAAGGGACTTTGCGGGGAATCTGTTTGACCCTGTGGTATTTGATGACTCTGTAAAGGAATTCCTGCGCCTCAAAAAGAAGTTGGCGGACTACTTTGACGAAAAGAGCATCGAAGACATCTTCGATTATATTCCGCCGCAGAAGACCAATCAGATTTTCACACCGAAAACGATGGTTAAGAAAATGGTGGATATGCTGGAGGCGGAAAATCCGGGCTGCTTTGATGACCCCGATAAGACCTTCATTGACCTCTACATGAAATCTGGCCTTTATATCACGGAAATCGTCAAGAGGCTGTATCAGAGCGAGCAGATGAAGAAGCAGTTCCCTGACCCCAAAGAACGCTTGCGCCACATTTTCGAAAAGCAGGTGTATGGGCTGGCTCCTACCGAAATCATCTATCACATTGCGCTCTCATACATCCTTGGCTTTAATGAGGATACGAAGGACATCAAGCACAACTTCCGGCAGTTAGACGCACTTCCGTATGCCAAGGAAGGAACGCTCCAGCAGAAGCTGGACGAATTGTTTAGTTGATTACCACTGCATTCCAAAAGAAAGGCATCGGCATCTTCAGTTAGATGCCGATGCCTTTTTCTGCACAAATCGCTTCTGATGGGAAATCCCACATAAAACTTTACAGCGACCGCTTTTCCCCGAACAGCCCTAAACGAGAAAACCCCACATAAGACTTTAGAGCAACCGCCTTTCTCAAAAACTCTAAAACAAAAAAATCCCACATCAGATTTTAGATAGCCCGCCGGCGGGATCGGCTTGACAAGAGCAGGCGTTTGCCGTACAATAAACACGCTGCTGACGTCGAAAGTACGCTTGAGACGGAAGATGCGCCATAGGTTCTGCGCCCGCGAAGCGGGCGCTGTGGTCGTGTCGCGGTGGCGGCGCGGCTTTTTTATTTGGCCGCGGATCTTACGACGGGAGGTTTTGCTATGGAAACACGGGTGGCGGTCATTGCGGTCATTGTAGAAAATGAGGATGCGGTGACGGAGCTGAACGCGCTGCTGCACCAGTACGGTATGTATATCATCGGGCGAATGGGCGTGCCCTACCGCGCCCGGGGCGTGAACATCATCTCCGTGGTGCTGGATGCGCCACAGGACGCGATCTCCGCCCTCAGCGGGAAGATCGGGCGGCTGGAGGGTGTCAGCGCCAAGACGCTGTACTCCAACGTGATCACACCGATAGAAGACAGATAGGCATGCTGCACGACAGCTTTGTATAAGAGACCGTATCACGGAAAGGAGAAAACAACATGAAAAAAATGATATCCCTGCTGCTGGCGCTGGCGCTGGCATTGACGCTGTGCGCCTGCGTAACGCCGAAAACGCCTATGCCCATTGAGGATGGCGACAAATCCGCCGCCCAGCCGGTCACTGTGCGGTTGGGCGGGCTGAAGGGCCCTACCTCCATGGGCATGGTAAAGCTGTTTGACGATGCGGACAACGGCCTGGGCCAGAACGCGTATACGTACACCATCGCGGCCAGCGCCAATGAGCTGACGCCCCAGCTGGTGCAGGGCGAGCTGGATGTACTGGCGGTGCCGGCCAACGTGGCGGCCATCCTGTACAACCAGACGGAGGGCGGCGTGGTGCTGCTGGCCGCCGGCACACTGGGTGTGCTGTATATTGTGGAAAAGGGCGGCGAGACGGTGACGGACATTGCCTCGCTGAACGGAAAGACCATCTACGCCACCGGCAAGGGCGCTACCCCGGAGTACGCGTTGACCTATCTGCTCTCGCAGCACGGGCTGACTCTGGGTGAGGACGTACAGGTGGAGTGGAAGAGCGAACCCACGGAGATCGTGGCCCTGATGGCGGAGCAGGACAACGCCGTGGCCATGCTGCCCCAGCCCTTTGTCACCGTGGCGCAGAGCCAGGTGGAGGGCCTGCGTGTGGCGCTGGATATGAGCGCCGAATGGGATGCGCTGGACAACGGCAGCCGCCTCGTTACCTCGGTACTGGTGGCCCGCAAGGCATTTGCTGATGAGCATCCTGCGGCACTGGCGGCCTTTTTGGAGGACTACGCCGCCAGCACGGACTACGCCAATGAGCACCCGGCCGAGGCCGCTGTGCTGGTGGAGAAATATGGCATTGTCAAGGCCGCCGTGGCGGAGAAGGCGTTGCCCCAGTGCAACTTGGTATGTATTACCGGCGTGGATATGAAGGTCGCCGTGGGCGGCTATCTGCAAACACTGTATGACCTGAAGACGGAGGCCGTGGGCGGCGCCATGCCCGGTGACGGCTTCTACTGGATGGGCGCATGAGCACACCTGCGGACAAAAAAATAAAGACCTGGCAGCGTGCCGGCGCGGTGGTGCTGGCCCTGTCGGTCTGGCAGGCGGCCTCCTGGGCCGTGGGCTCGGCACTGCTGCTGCCGGGACCGGTAACGGTGCTGGGGCGGCTTTGCGCCCTGGCGGTGACGTCGACCTTCCGGCGGGCGGTGGCGTTCAGCTTTTGCCGCATCGCCGGCGGTTTTGCTCTGGCGCTGGTGCTGGCCTTTGTGCTGGCGCTGGCAGCGGGACGCTGGCCGGTGGTGGAGGTGCTGCTGCGGCCCTATGTGCTGGCCATCAAGGCGGTGCCGGTGGCGTCGTTCATCATCCTGGCACTGATCTGGATGCGGACATCGGCGCTGCCGCTGTTCATCTCATTTCTGATGGTCTTCCCCATTCTGTACACCAACGTGCTGGCGGGCCTCCGCAGTGCGGATGGCCAGCTTCTGGAAATGGCCCGGGCCTTCCGGGTGCCCTGGCGGCGGCAACTGCACAGCATCCTGCTGCCGGCGGTGGAGCCGTTCCTGCTGGCGGGCTGTGCCGCGGCCCTGGGCATGAGG
>OJMG01004153.1_pt1 | contig 10317 bp, 2 predicted proteins | sample 1597141 | NCBI WGS metagenome assembly OJMG01 (sample SAMEA2452119, study PRJEB22498) | human gut metagenome | biome: human feces; feature: human gut; material: feces | place: Australia | collected 2012
GTATCGGCCATGGTATTGTGCGGCTCGCTCATGAGCCTCGATCTGGCCTGGAGCCTGGCCGACATCATGATGGGACTGATGACCATCTGCAACCTGATAGCCATTGCAATCCTGAGCCGCCAGGCATTCCTGCTGCTCGATCATTACCTGGCCCAGAAACGGAAAGGCATCTCCAGTCCGGTCTTCCGCAAAGAAGACATCCCGGAGCTGGAAGAAGAAGCCGAGTGCTGGTAAGGCATCAGTCGTACATCAGGGTAAACAGCCGGTCGGGATCGAACAGCTCGTTGGCTACCTGCCAGATACTTTCGACTGTGACTTCCTGAATCTGCTCAAACACCTCGTCCATCGAATCAAAACGGTTGTAGTGCAGGAAGCTTTTCCCCAGGTTGAGGAAGAGGCTTTCGCGGTTATCTACCGATACACCCAGTTGCCCCAGGGCTTGTTTCTTGGCGGCTTCCAGCTGGCGCTCGCTCAGCTTTTCCGCACGGAACTTGTCGAGTTCGCGGTGCACCAGGTTCATCGCCCGCTTCCTGTTCTTCGGGTCGGTTCCGAAATAGACGCTGAACACACCCGTATCCGTATAAGAAGCCAGATTCGACTCTACGTTATATACCAGTCCGTTGTGCTCGCGCAGCGACAGGTTGAGGCGGTTGTTCATGCCGGGTCCGCCTAGGATATTGTTTAACAGGAACAAAGAGATACGGCGGTCGTCGAACATACTGTATGCCCGGCTGCCGATCATCACATGCGCCTGGTGCGTGTCTTTCGACAGCAACCGCGATTCGGGCATCGCCGGTCCCGGTTTTTCCCGGGATAACCGATGGGTCGAAGCCGGGATGTCGCTCATCAGCCCTTCCGCCCATTTCACGATCTTTCCGAAAGGAATATTCCCCATCGAGAAAAAGACCATATTGTCTGGCGTATAGAAACGGCGCATGAACGACCGGCCGCTTTCCGGACCGAAGGCCGACAGGCATTCCTCATCACCCAGGATATTATGCCCCAAGGCATGACCCTGAAACAACAGATTCTCGAAGTCGTCGAAGATCAGCTCCGACGGACTGTCTTCATACGAACTGATCTCATCGCGGATCACATCCGTCTCTTTGGCAATCTGCACCTCCGGAAACGTAGAATGAAATACCAGATCGACCAGCAGGTCGAAGGCACGCTGGAAATGCTCACGCATGAAGAGCGAATAGACAAACGTCTCTTCCTTCGTTGTATAGGCATTCAGTTCGCCACCCACCGTCTCCATCCGGTTCAGGATATAGTTCGCACGATGGCGCTCGGTACCTTTAAAAATCATGTGTTCCACGAAATGCGCCAGTCCGTATTCCGAAGGCTGCTCGTCGCGGGCTCCGGCATTGACGGCAAATCAGCAATACGCCACCGGCGATTCGGATGGCAAATGCACCATCCGCAGTCCGTTGGCTAATGTATGTGTTGTATATTCCATAAATCTCGTTTTCTTTTTCCGGCGCAAAGGTAGTATAAATATTATTTGATATTTATATCACGGAGATACGCATCCTATATATCGGGAACAATAAAAAACGCAGAAATATTCATCTTGTCTTCGCCGGGAATAAGATTTTCAGAAAAATGTTTTCTAGTTATACAACACCATCTTAAGATATTCACAAGCCATAAACAATACGAATCAGTTTATTTTAACCTTGCCGTCAACTTCGATAAATTGATTATTTTCAATCATCTGCTTATATACACACTGAAGCGAATTAATAATATTCTCTCCAGTACGCTTAAATCCAAACTCTCGTGCTGTCACAATAAATAAGTCATTGGGTGTTATGCCAAAACTATGTTGCACAATTGTTTTCATTGCTAAAGCCAACTCTTCATTACAGATGTATGCAATAGGCCGTAGATAATCATCATCTGGATTTGGTATACGAACTTTGACATCCTTAAAATCTTTTATTCGAATAAATCCATCCTTATCCTCAATAATTTTCTCTTGCAAGTGATTCCGGAAAATATATCTTACATTATCGCGTACTATGGATGTTGCTTTTTGGCGACCATATGCAGGTGCCATACGTCTACATAACTCTTCAAAATGAATAGGTTGTTCCACAGAAATTATATTCCACGCAATATCATATTCTTTTCTTATGAATCCTCTTTCATCTATCCTTTTTAATGGATAGGCTCGTTTATACAATTCAAAACCAAACCCTGCGTCCATAACTTCTGACGGTTCAATTTTTTCCTCTATCTCTACAATTGGAATTTCCGTATTGACTTTATCGTTTGCATCAACAACACCATCATTCACATCAGACTCTACCAATGAATGTCCTAAAGCTTTTTCTATCGCTTTTATTAATTTATCTTCTTCGTTCTTTTGATCTTTAATCCAATCGGTTGACCATATTCGATAGATATTCCAACCCATATCTTCCAGTATGGTTTGACGTAAACGGTCTCGCTCGCGTGCGGTTCTTGCACTATGATATGTAGCTCCGTCGCATTCAATTCCAATAGCAAATTTCCCACTTTGAGTAGGATGTTTTACTGCCATATCTATACGGAAACCTGAACAACCCACTTGTGTTACGACATGATACCCTTTATTCTGCAAGAAATCATATACAGCCTCTTCAAAAGGAGAATCAAACTCTAGGTAATTATTAAAGGTCAATTCTTTTTCAAGAGCTACAATACCTTGTTGTGCAAATTCTATATATGAACGAAGCATCTTTACCCCTTCCGAAGAAACCTTATCCAAATCTATATCGGTAGGCATAATTGAGCCAATCAATTTTACATTATACTTGGCTCGTGTAATAGCAACATTAAGACGGCGATAACCACCTTCACGACTTAGCGGACCAAAATTCATATACATTATACCCTTATTATCTTTTGCATAACCAATACTAAAGATAATTGTATCACGTTCATCACCCTGTACGTTTTCAAGGTTCTTTATAAAAAATGGTTCTTCCTTGTCCTCAATAAAATACTTATCAAGACAAGGATTCTGCAATCGTTTCTGTCGAATAGCTGCATCAATAGCACTCTGCTGAGCTTCGCTAAAGGCTACAACTCCCAATGAGCGATTTGGATACTTTCGGAAATGATCAAAAACCAAATCTGCGACTTTTCTCGCTTCAATTACATTATTCTTTTTTCCACCTCTGTCATATACACCATCTTTCACATATATATACTCAACTCCACAATCCGGCGCATTCTCCGTTGATGAAGGGAATGTGATTAGTTGAGCATTGTATATTTTGAAGTTAGAAAATGCAATAAGAGCTTCATGACGACTTCTATAGTGCCATCTTAAACTACGCTCCGGCAATATCGACACAGCTTCATCCAAAATAGATTCATATGCTCCAGCATCATTATCTTCAATAGCTTCATCAGTATCTACATCAAAATCTTCATCATTAAGAGACGTTGAAAAGAAACTTGTTGGTGGCAACTGCTTAGTATCTCCAACGATTATAATTTGCTTTCCGCGCATAATAGCACCAATAGCATCTTCAGTATGTACCTGAGAGGCTTCATCAAATATAACTAAATCAAAGCTATAACTTTGAGCTTCCAGAAACACACTTACAGATAATGGTGACATCATAAAACAAGGACGAAGCGATGTCACAAGATTGGGTATTGCCATAAAGAGTTTACGTAACGGCATCAATCTCTTTTGTTTATTAAGTTCTTTCTTTAATACAGCAATCTCATCTCTTGCCCCATTTATAGAATTAAAGTCAGGGATTCTACTTAACACTCTTTCTCTAACTCTTGCTTGTGCAATCTTAAACTGTCCTTTATCAAGTTCACAGAATTCATTTATAGTTTGAGACTGAATTCTTCCCCTAAAGTTCTGCACTTCGGGGAAATTAGGCAATACTGCATCCAGCCATAACCAATAAAATCGCTTCAGATATGAATCTACAATATAATTTGAATCTACATCAAATTCTTCCACTTTATTGAGATACTCCCCAAGTCCAGCTTTATTACATTTTTCCCTATTGGAACAATAGTCAACCCATTCTTCCAACAAATATTTTTTGTCCTTACATAAAGACATTCGAGCTGCTAAATCAAGGATATTATGCAGATAGAATTCTTCGCCATTGTTAAAAAGAGAAGCAAACCATGTTATACCCTTTTGTACAGCATCTTTTTGCTTGGAGATTTTTAGATATTCATCATAACAATAAGATATAATCCTACTATTTCCACATATATCTTTTACAAAAGGTTCTGGCAAGTTATATAGAATTATGAAATTTTTAAGTTCTACTGCATATTCAAGAGCATTTATTAATTTTTCCCAATCTGTTTCTACCCCATTGTAATAATCTTTATACAGATTATATATAGAATCCTTTTGCTGTACCAAATCTTTATTTAAGGTATTAAGCGATATAAGTAAATCCAAATCAGAGATAGCAGATTCATAATTACAATATGCCTTTCGCTTATTTATTAAATCTTGATACTCTGAGATAAATGCTGTAGCTAATGAGCTGGATTTCCGGATATATATTTCTATATCATTCCACTGAACAGTCTCATCTAAATCACACTTCAGTATAGATCTTATTTGTTCAAATGCAGATTCTATATTAAAAGTTGAATAATGAGTATTGAATTGTATAATATCAGAGATAGGCAATTCCCCTTGAACAATTAAATTTTGCAATTGGGAAGTTAGTGTGTGCAACTGATGCACAGAATTCTCGAATTTATCAAGATCACTAGACAATACATCACATTGTGTATTTATACCAGAATAATAGTTACCATAATCCTCACTATAGTATTGTGTATTTGCTGTAATAGCTGCCTGACTGTCAGAAATACTTTTCAGTATATTCAACGTTTCAAAAGCATCATTATATGATAATTTTTCTCCTTTTGATGAATAGGAATTAAGCTGTTTAATATCTTCACGATATTTACCATTAAGAAACCTAAAATAAGATTTATATTCCCCTCTAAATCTTTGTAAAACAGGATAAAAATTCCATTCCAAAACTTCCTTATCAAAACGAGACAAAATAGAATTCATCAATTCTAACGTCAAGCTATGTAAAGACTTGTGAACTTCTATATTTGACTTAATACGCACTAATTCATCACTATTAAACCATTTTTGAGTAGGATGAACATTATGAACATCTGCTAAGGCTTGAACAGATTGAAAAAATAAGATAATTTGAGCAATCGTATTAGGCGCAGGTATGCCAAGTTTAAATGCAATACTTTTAGCCTCTTCAAATAGAGAATTAATTCCATTGGTAATTGATATTAATTCTCTGTTTATCTTACTTATATTTTGAGAAATCCAGTTGTCATCACCTTTTATTCGTGTTTGCAGTTGTAACATGAGAGAACACAGATTCTCTTTGTGTTTCACTGCATCATAATCAAAAAAACTATCACTAAATTTGTTCTTTAATTCATTTTTTGTTTTAACAATCTGTTCTACTTCTTCCTTATATCTGTGAGCTTTATCTATTAAAACGTCAATATTCTCACCAATAATCCACTCAATGGGGATAGATGGAGATTTTGCCGCAAAAGATAAAATGGACACAAGGTTATCAGTACCAATTAAAGACAATTCAAAGTTAATTCCTAATTTAGAACAAATTAAAGAATGTTGCTCAGCTAACTCTTTCATCAAAGGAATAGCAATAGTCACATTCGAGTCTATCTCTTGTCTTAATGCGTTAGATAAAAATTTAACAGAAGAATCATGCCAAACATTACTTGAATAATCCTCACTTCGTTTGCCTATGGTCTTAGACAATTCGTTTAGCAAATATATTCTTTCATTAAGGATATCTGTTGTGACGGTATCAACATCAGATATAGAAAAAACTACATCCGGTACATTCTCTAATTTTGCCAATTTACCATTAACCGAGTAGATAGAAACATTAAGCCCGGATGTCGGAGTATGAAGTTCTTCTTGATACTTATTTAGCAAGTTTCTTTTTCTCTCTAACAGATCCAATTGAGTCAACGCCTCATCTCTAACACGAGTATGATCAATATTAATAGAGTTGGCTAAATCACGCAATATATCTTTCTTTTTAGCTTTGTGACTATGCAATGTTAAACAGAAATCAGCTAATCCAACATTGGCTAAACGATTATACACTACTTGCAACGCCGCCATCTTCTCAGACACAAATAGCACCTTTTTACCATCTGCAATCGCTTCGGAAATGATATTTGTAATAGTTTGACTTTTACCTGTTCCCGGTGGACCCTGCAAAACAAAACTTGCTCCTTTTTTGGATAATAGAACTGCATCTTGCTGACTTGAATCAGCATCTACCACTTGAAAAGTATCAATTGGACGAATCTGCTTATCATGATCGAAATTATTGAGCTCCCCTGTCACTTGAATCGGATCTTGTTCACCAGCAAGTGCGGCAATTACAATGTTTGAATTCAACTTTTCTTCATTCCTCTCCAAATCTTTGTACATATTGATCTTAAGGAATGATAAATTCGTCAAATGTGTACTTTTTTCTACATTCCAACCCTTATTCTCAACCTTATGAAACAACTTTTCAATATATTCAGAAGGGGAATCATGTGCTGAATCAAATTCAGGTATTATGATTCCAAAATCATTATTCAATTTATGAGATAATGTTGGATTTATGACGATTTCATCATCATGTAACACTAAACGATATGGAGAAAGTATTGATTCTATTAAAAGTTTTACAGGTACTAAAATTATTGGAGAAGAGAATACTTGAGATGAATCATCTCTTTCTTTCCATTTAAGCATACCAAAAGTAAGATATAGCGTGTTTATACCTTGCTCTTCTATTGAAGTATTAGCTTTATATCGTAAAGCTTTTAATGTTTTTTGAAGGTCTCCTATTGGTCTATTAGTTTCAATATCACCTTCGATAATAGTTTCATATACTTCCTCTCCTTCATCATTAACTTGCATTTTTTTTGCATAAGGGAATATGATTTCTCGCTCATTAACAACAATAAGCTCCCACAAACTATCAAATGATGGCGCTGTAATCTTTACATTATTACGTTTCCCTTCAAGAAAGTTTATCAACCTGTTTCTTTTACCAAAATCAAGTAATAGTTTCTTCCAAATTTCAATACGGTTGTGTAGTTTGTAACCCATTATACAAAACTTAAATTTTTATGCTCAATTCCTATTATCAAGATATTCCTCAAAGGAATATATATTTGAAGCGTAAAATGTCTTTATCAAAACCTAACATACATATATATTAATACCATAAGAAATATAGTATTTGAAATTTCCCATGTTTTTAAGTATACAATAGGCATAACGCTTCCTATATCAATATGAGTTAAATATAAACGACTCATATCAAAGTACAAAAATACTAAATTTGACAAGATTCTTTATAAAAAAAGAGGAATTCTAGGATCATCTACTAATACCAACAAATTCCTCATTAAAAGTTACACTAAAAATCCAACTTTTCTATCAAGTTACTTACCTCTACATAAAACATTATAAATCATCATATTTATCCGTTCTAATGCCACCGAAAAATCAATAAAACGACTGATGCAGATATCAGGATAAATTCATTTTTTACCTTTGTTTTTTCTGTCATTCATTCCGATATATTAATTAATTCATATTGGTAAATTAATTACATCACAATGGTGAATTGATTAATTCACTAATATAAATTAATTGCATCACATTTGTGAATTAATTAATATGAAATAGATTTTACAGGAATTACCCGTCATAAAAGCAGCAATTTACGGCTATTTTTCAATAATTTAGAATTCGATATCCGAGGATGATTCGCATACATGAAATTCATACTCCCAAAAATTCATCCCGCCCTATCGTTTAATTTTTAACAGCAAAGAACAGAAACTGTGAATTTATTGTTACTTTTGTCACTTGAAACGAAAGAAGAAAGACCAATGTGTTTTTGATAAAAAAACAAAAAAGCCTTCTCGCCGTTGGGGGCATGAAGGACTTTTTTGCGTCTTATAGATAGTTATGTAAACAATATAATTAATAAAGATTCATGCCATGAAATTAGTTTCATCCATGCTCGTTTTGCTGGCCGGATTGTTTAGTGCTTGTTCTCCCCGGCAGCAAGCTGACTATTTTACGCCCGTTGCCGAGAGTCAATTGCGGGCGCCTGCTTATCCGCTCGTTTCCATCGATCCTTATACCAGCGGTTGGTCGTTCACTGATCAGTTGAATGCGGATCAAACCCGCCACTGGACGGGAAAACCCTTTCCGCTGCTGGGTGTTCTGCGGGTAGATGGTACGTGCTATCGTTTTATGGGAAAAGAGAATATCCCGCTACGCACCGTGTTGCCTACTGCCCAGGTGGAGAAGTGGGAGGCTACCTATACGGAAAAGAAACCGGCTGGAAACTGGTTTGAGAATACCTTCAACGATGCTTCCTGGAAGAAAGGGAAGGCTGCCTTCGGAACGCCTGAAATGCCTCATCTGGCTACTACCTGGCAATCGGAAGATGTCTGGGTACGCCGTACCTTCGAACTGGACGAGGATCTGTCGGGCCAGCCGGTTTTCCTGAATTATTCGCACGATGATGTCTTTGAGCTTTATATCAACGGCAAGCAGGCCGTTTCGACCGGATATGTCTGGAAGAATGATGTTGTGCTGGAGCTGCCCGACGATGTCCGGGCTTCCCTCAAGCAGGGAAAGAATGTCATCGCCGCACACTGCCATAACACAACGGGCGGCGCTTACGTGGATTTCGGTCTTTCTGTCAAGATGCCGGATGCTTCCTTCTTCGAGACGGCTGCCGAACAGACAGACGTCACCTATACACCGACACAGACGTATTATACGTTTGCCTGCGGACCGGTAAACCTGAATCTGGTCTTTACGGCTCCGCTGCTGATGGACGATCTCGACCTGATGAGTCGTCCGGTCAACTATGTCTCCTATCAGGTACAATCGACCGACGGAAAAGCGCACGATGTGCAGCTGTATCTGGAAGCCACTTCGGCGTGGGCTACCAATGTGCCCGGACAAGCGGTCAAATCGTCGGTGATCCTGAAGCCCGAAGGACTGATGTATGCCACTACCGGAACGACCGAACAGCCTGTCTTGCAGACCAGAGGCGATGATGTGCGGATCGACTGGGGACACTTCTTCCTAGCTGCTGCCCAAAAAGAATCGGTAACGATCGGTGCCAGCGACTTCCTGCATCCGAAGAAAGAATTTGCCACGACCGGCAATATTACCCGAGGCGGAAATATCGACGATCCGAACCAGGAACATTCACTGGCTCTGGTGGACAATCTGGGAAGCGTGAAAGACGCGACTGCGGGTTATGCCATGATTGCCTATGATGACGACTATGCCATTCAGTATTTCAACGACAACCGGATGGCTTACTGGAAACATAACGGCCAGATGAGCATCGACCAGGCTTTGCTGCAGGCCGTACAGGAATATGAATCCATCATGCAACGTTGCCGCGAATTCGACGAGCAACTGATAGAGGATACGAAAAATGCCGGCGGTCAGCAATACGCCGAATTATGTGCCCTGGTTTACCGGCAGATCATTGCCGCTCACAAGCTGGTAGAAGACAAGAACGGCAATCTGCTGTTCTTCTCGAAAGAAAACTTCAGCAACGGTTCGATCGGTACGGTAGATATTACCTATCCTTCTGCTCCACTCTTCCTGGTTTATAATCCGGAATTGCTGAAGGGAATGATGAACTTCATCTTCGAATACAGTGAGAGCGGCCGGTGGCAGAAACCGTTTGCGGCACACGATGTAGGTACATATCCGCAAGCAAACGGACAGACGTATGGCGGAGACATGCCGGTTGAGGAAAGCGGTAACATGCTGATCCTGACAACAGCCATCGCCCTGCGGGAAGGAAATGCCGACTATGCCCAAAAACACTGGGAAGTACTGACAACCTGGACCAATTACTTGGTAGAAGCCGGACTCGACCCGGAAAACCAGTTGTGTACAGACGACTTTGCCGGTCACTTTGCCCACAATGCCAACCTCTCGATCAAAGCGATCCTGGGTATTGCCGGCTATGGCAAACTGGCTGAAATGCTGGGCGACCAGGAAACGGCTGACAAGTATTTGCAGACAGCCAAGGAAATGGCAGGTAAATGGAAGGAAATGGCAACGGACGGCGATCATTACAAACTGACATTCGACAAGCCGGGAACCTGGAGCCAGAAGTATAACCTGGTGTGGGATAAACTGTTGAATCTGCAAATCTTCCCTAAAAATGTTGCAGAAACGGAAATAGCTTACTATCTTTC
>OJMG01004154.1_pt1 | contig 10308 bp, 23 predicted proteins | sample 1597141 | NCBI WGS metagenome assembly OJMG01 (sample SAMEA2452119, study PRJEB22498) | human gut metagenome | biome: human feces; feature: human gut; material: feces | place: Australia | collected 2012
TTCCGTAATTCTTTTTTTGTTCTATGCGATTTGCCTTCCAATTTGATTACGCTTGCTGGCTTTGATGGTCTAGCCATATAAATTCCTCCTTTCCTTTCTCATTTTGGGAATAAATTATAAATCATGATGGGGCGTCGGTGTGGTGAAATTGTCTGAAAATTCATTTCGAACCCCGGGCGGGTACCCTAGCAAACTGGAAAATCGAAGTTTTTCTCTTGTTCTTTCGCAATTCGTAGCAACTCGCGTCTATCTATATCGCCTTTTTCTGCCATCTCATGATGCCTAGAGCACAATGTAATTAGGTTGTCATCGTCTAGTCTCTTCTCATAGTCCTCTACCAACGGAACTATGTGGTGCACAGATGTATCCTCTGTTTCATATTGTCTACTAGGGTTATGTAATCCTCTTGCGCATACTTGACAGCAATAGTTATCTCTGAATTTTATATCCTCTCTTTTATCTTGCCACTTCTTAGAGTTATGGAAAGAACGAGATTGTTTACTTTTTTCTGTCCTATATGACTGTCTCTCTCTAATCTTCTGTTCTTTCTGTTTGCACACATATTTGCTATCGTGAATTCTTCCGCAATAGCTACAAGACTTTAACATATCATCACCTCTTCAATTGCAGGAGAAGGAATCGAACCAACATTTCTAGATAAGGAGCCTAGCGAATTACCATTACTCTATCCTGCCAAATCAAATTAATAAAAGCCGCAACAAATTGTTGTCTGCTGCCGCTTTCGTGTTTGTACACTTTTCGTTTTTACCATACTAGCACATTTTCCCGTGACATTGAGTGACATTTTTATAATTTATCAAAATACCTTTTATGTCGTTGCTTACAATTGTCTTCTGTGTACTTTATTTTTCTCTGTGGGAAGATTTGATTCATTTGCATAGCTACTTTATACCATGGAAGATCGTCTATGTAATAAAATCTCAGCATCATCCTTAATTCACTTTTTTCAATTTGCTGTATGTATTCTTCCACTTGTGTTTGTTTCTCTAACAGATCTGTTTCTAACCGTTCCAATTGATCTATTTTCTTTATGTATGCGTTTTTCTTTAGCTCGATTGTCATCCGTGGTTTTCCTTCAACTCTTGCCGTTCCAAGTGATTTTCTTCCTTTCTTTCCACGGGATACTGTATCTATTACAGTTTCTTTATTGAGTTTTTCCAACGCTCTTTTATCTTTCTCTATCCTTCTTCGTAAATCTTTTATTTCCTCTTTCATATCTGCGTACTCAATTAGTATTGTTCTGTCCATCGGTAATCGCTCCCTTCAAGTCAACTCCCCATTTCGTCAGGCATTGCTTCACTCCGTACACATTACGTACATCGTGTTTAAATGCCCTCTTCGCACTTTCTGACGGTCCTCGCTTTATAATATCATCAAAGGTCTTTTCTTCATCCAGCTTTGCTTGCTTCCGTGTTCTTCCATAGCTCAAATTATCACTTCCCTTCAAATTTTAAATTTTTTCTAAAAATGGCGTTAGTTTTCCTCGACTTATGTGTATATATAGTAGAGGAGCCTATAATACTGTGAGGTCGGGGCAACGGCACTTAACTCCTCCATCGTTTCATCCTCCTACTCTCCTTTCACAAATCTTTAAAACTTCGTTCACATTCTTTCTATCTTTTCATCACAGGATTATCACAAATCCTGTGTATAGTAATAATCAAACAAAGACATTTAGTTTTTATATAGATTTTCTTTTTCATAATTAGCCGGTCATTGTACCGGCTTCTCCTCTGTTTGCAGTTTCTTAGGCTTGTACGGTTCCGGAATTGGACGCCAGGCAATAACTCTCCCCATAAATCCACTACCACGCCAATATTTCCCGTCAAAACGAGCCCTATCTACAGAAGAAATCCCACTCTTTGTCATATAAGTTACCAAAACCATTCTTTCATCTTCCGGCAATCCGTCCTCTACTGGAATCCAACCGTCATTGCTAGGGATATTCGTGTCCTTACCAACGCCAACAACTACTTTAGCTTCTCCACAAAACTCAAAGTATTCATTCAGCCAGCACACAACATAATCTAATTTGTATGAGCCATATCCGACTGTATAATAATCTTTGCCTACTTCTTTGTACTTAATCTCATAATATGTCTTCCCATCAACCTCACGTGATACTATTTCTGCACTTGTTACTTTTTCCTTTTCATTCATGTGCGAACAGATGATTTCTTCCACTCTGTCAACTGTTGTAACATGTTTTCCGCACATAATAGTATAATTTTCTGGTTTCTTAATCACTTCCAAAATCTTCTCTAATACATTCATAATATCAACCCTCCTAAATCTCTGTTTGATTTTTTATGTTTGAGTATTATGTTTTTCAACCAACGTGGTAACATACACTTCCAAATCGGGACGTTGAAATCATAATCGAATAAGCATCCGCAATCGTTACATTCTCCCTCATAGCTCCTATCTTCCCATCCCATAGGACAGTGTTCGCAATCTCTGTCGTACCAACAATCGACTGTGGTATAATGTTCCCACTTATCAGAATTTTCAATAGGTCTGGCGTAATGCGTTGAAGTTATCTTTACATTTCCAATAGACTTTTCTATATCGATGTTTTTATGTGTTTTGAATATCTTCATCACTCCACCTCCAACAGCTCCGAATTATCAAAAATATTTCCGCAAACCTCAAAATACTCTGTATACCATTCATCAAACGGTTCAATGTCAATCGAGTGATTTTCTTTGGTATGAAATCCACTCACATTCCAAAAAACTTTTGTGTATGTTATATCTTCCGGATATTCCTCGTCGAGATGCCCACAAAGAATATCATTCTCCCAAATCTTCTGACCGTTCTTATCTACAAGTCCGGTGTATTGGCAGAGGGTGGTTGGGTCGACTTTATACCATCCTTCAAACCCTATATCATTTGAGTATTCTTCCGTATACATCCAAGACTCTTTTAACGGGATTATTATCACTTTGAAATCATCATCTACATCTTCTGATTGCACAAGATTCCCTTCCACCCATTCGCCGTTATCCAACCTCTTTGCTTTAAAAAGTATTTCTCGCATCTCTACTCACTCCAATCTAATCTTTCATTCCTAATCTTCTGCAAACAGTGTTATATCCACAATTTAGTTTTTCAGCAATTTGGTTGATTGTTAACCCTTTGTTCCTAAGAGAAATCACTGTTTCTTTTGTAACATCACTTCTCGAAATAATATGTCGCATCCTGTTTCCAAAATTTCTTTTATACTCTTCTGAAACATATTGAACTAAATTATGTTCTTTTGTATGTAACGAATTTTTAATTACTTGAAGATTAGAAATATTATTATTTAATTTATTTCCATCAATATGGTGAACGTGAATTTCTGAATCGAAATTAAATCCAACAATATATTTCCCAATTATTCTATGTACCGACACCTTGTCATGCTTTATTGAAATTCCAGCATATCCACGATAAAGATAAATTTTGTATTCGTCTTTGGGTGTGATATTTCTTCTACTACATTCTTCTTTTATTGCTTTTTCTAAAATTGAATAATCTACTATGCAGTTACATGCATTTTCAAATTTCATCTAAACCTCCGAAATCTAGTCTCTGTCCGCACTCGTCGCAAAACCTCATATAACTTCTAAGTATTCCTCCGCATTTTGGACATTCCCCCACTCTGCATCCAATGGCTCCATTCACCCCGATGATAATCGGTTTCTTCGCCGTATCCCGTTCCTTCAGCTCCTGCACCTGCTTTAGCAGCTTTGCAGTCTGCGTCTTATCAAAATCATTAATCCGATTGTATTCATTCAAGATATCGCAGATAAACTTCCCAATTTTACATTCTGAACATATAATTTCTAAAGACTTTCCATCTGCCATGTGCGGATATCGGCACAGATTGTCACAGATATGCTCTGCAAATTCCGTTGTTATCTTATCCATCTTTGTCTCTTCATCAGTTTTTTCACCGTGATATTCTGTATATCTATCCATGTTTTTCCTCCACTTAATCAACAATCTCCGATTCCAATTCAACCAGTCTCACAGAATGAATGCACATCAATAGTTCTCTCATGCTAAAAAATTCTGCTTCTATCTGATCTCCAAAATCATCATAAAACAAGACACATAGCGTTCCATAACTATCAAATCGGAACCCTTTTTCTTCGTTTTCTGCAAGTTCTTCAAAAAGCTCTTCAATTTCATTCATCTCATCATAAAGACATACGGTATAAGGTCCATCTGTTCTAACTTCTGTTGTCACATATCGTTTAAGCCCCTCTTCTGCAACTAGCAAAATTTCATACATATATCTATACCTTACATTCATGCAACTGGATAATACTTCTGAGCACGTCAAACAACTCTGTGTTCTTATTTTCTTGGTCTTTTATAAAAAACGACTCTACTTTTCCATCATCATAAACTCTTCCAACTGATTCCCCGTATGAATGTCCATACCATTCATTTCTTGTATCTAATGTTCCATTTTTCTTTATTGGAATTTCTTTCGGTAATTCTTCTACCAGTTCAATTTTATATTCATAACTCATGCTTTCTTCCTCCTAAAATTCAAATTTCACTTTCGGCGCTTTCACGAACGTTACACCGCACTCTTTTTGATTCTCCAGTTCTATTCTCCGTATCGCTTTCTGTATGGCGTTGTCCTTGTCTTTTACGTAAACATATCCATCCGGTGCATACAGACTTTTGACTCTTCCGTTTATCCTGTCCAAAATCGTCTGATATGCCATGTGGTTCTTGCGTCCCGCTTCTCTCGCAGATTTATAAAAATCAATGATTTCTCCGTTGTTATCAATCTTCACAACCGGGAACTCACTATCATTCCACGTACCTGTCATCTTTCCGAGTTCCAAACGAGTGGTGATTCCGATATTGTTCAGTGCATCGTCCGTCAGAATCCCATTCTTGTGATACGTCACATAACCTTGTTTCAGTTCTCCGATGAACGTGATCTGCATGAGTTTCATCACAACAACCTCTTTGCAATTCAACTTCACTGCTCGTCTTCCGTTGGAGCTCTTAGTGTACGGATGCAGGTCTTTGTATCTGCCATTCTTCAAAGCACGTCTGATATTGCCGAAGTAATTGATCTGATACTTTCCGCCGTATCCTGGTATGTCATACCAAGCATTCGGGTTTATCTGCTTGATTCTCAATTAAATTCCTCTTTTCTTCAATCGCTTTGTTGTCAACCTCCAATAAAGCAGCCTCCAACTTGTCGAAATCGTATCCCCTTGGCAAGAAATTGTTAAATCGATTTCTGTGCTCTGTACCTGCTCTCAATTCTGCAATTGTCGGCGCGAACTTATTCGCCTTGATGTGGTTTTCAAGCGTTCTCGAAACATCTTCATAGCTTGCATCCTTTAACATCTCATACCACAGATCAAATACTGCTTGGCTGTCAATCGGAGTATTTGTATATGCTGCCCTTATGGCTTTTACAATGTTCTTAAACTCTTCCCTTGTCACCAGTTATCCACCTCGCTTACTCGGTCGCGAATCCTCGTCTGAACTATTCCGTTTGCATGCGCCTTGTCGTCATAATTTCCATCCAGTACCTTTGCCATATTACCGTCCATGATCAGCCAGTCGAATGTAGCGGACCAGTTCCGGTTGTTCTGCCCTTTCAGGAAGCTGCTACTCTCAGCCTTTTCAAACAAAATACGGAAATCATCAACTGTATATCCTGTATTCATTCTTGCACGGACGGCCTTTTTCCGCCTCTCAGACATGGTCTTCAATGTCGGGTAAGATACACAGATGCTGTTGTACAAGTCGGAAATCGCCGCAAAGTCGATTTTTTCTTTAGATACGTTAGTATCTTTCTTTTTATTTTTAGTTTCTGTTTTATATTTATCTATGTCTACGGTTTCTGCTACTTGTTGTACTACCGTTTCTACTTCGCTTTTTACTACTGGATTTACTACCGTTTCTACTTCGCTTTTTACTACGTTTTTGAAAGTGAAAGGTATTAATCTGTATTTGTTCGGGCTTCCTTTTTTGCCCTTTTGGTATTCGATTAAACCAGCTTTTAGGAGATCGTCTCGCACCTTTATAAAGGTTGCCTCACGACTCATTTGCATGGCTGCCATCAATCTCAGGTTATCTACTGTAACCCACTCAGGCCAGTTACACTTATTAGCCTGGTACATTAATCTGTACCACAGGAGTTGGGCGTCTCTGGTCAAGTAGTTATTTTCGAGCCATCGTTCAAAGGCGATAATCTCAGCTAAGTAATTCAAGCCATCACCTACTTCTTATAAATTTTCATAAAATCATCTAATGTCATTGTTACCTTCCACTTTTCACCATTTTTTCTGTGCATTACAACAGGTATTTCTCCATCTTTACTGTCTGAAATCGACTGCTGCATTGCTTTTTCAATATTAAGCGCTTCCACCCGCTTACACTCAATATGTATTCCTGGTATTCCTACAACGTCTGCATCTCCATTAGAACCGCAGTATTGCTGTCCTCTTCGCGCTTCATAGCCATATTCCCTGAGTTTCTTTGCGAGTTCACGTTCTCCAGATGCTCCTTTTCTTCTGCTATTTGTCATTCCGGTTCTTCCTCATTTCCTGTGCATACCATATTTCAAGGCGTTTCATTTCGAATGCAACATTCATACACGCCTGCTTACTTTTTAACTTATCTATTCTAGACTTGTTCTGTCTCATATATATTTTATACTCTGCTTCATCTATCTCATTTCCCGGAATCGGTCTGTAATACCCGTTCTTTCCGGAAATAATACAGTCACCGTTATGATTTGCATGTTCAATCAATGCTCGCAGTTTTCTGTCAACATTCAGATCATCTGGTCTCCCTACCGCGTTTCGATGTCCATCACCAATTCTGTTAAATATCATTTCTGCAAAACTCATTGCATCACCCCTTTCTCCTCCCACTCAGCATTGTGTAGCAGGAGGTATTTGGCTTACGTTTTGTGATATACTATTCTGCCATGAACGGTTTACGAGTTACTCTATAGCAAAGGATTTTCCCTTACTAACTTCTGTAAAAAAATTCTTGCCGGAACTGTTCTTCTGTTCCGTAGTGTTCTAAATAATACGCCTTACAGCGTTTCTTTAAATCCTTATCTATCTTTCCTGCATCTTTTCCTCTACGCACTCCATTCGGGTGCAGATCTGGTCTCAAAGGAGCGATAAAGCCATACTTCTCACATAGCTTTCTCTCTGTTGCTGTATGCGAAAATATATGATGTCTCCCCCCCCATACTGACCGGTATACATGCAATGGTCCATGTCGTCTGTAAATATGCTCCATAATTTTTTTCTTCTTTCGCCGAGGTCAATTCCCCACTTTTGTTTCAACTCAGCTTTTTCGTTCGGGGTAAGCAGTTCTGACTCTGGTATTCCGACATCCTGACAGTCCTGTATGACTCCTTTGATAAGCCTACTCATTTCCTTGCTGTCGTATTTACTTGAGCCCTTAAAACACTGTAAGATATGTAGTGTTTCTTTTCTTCCTACAAGATCAAACACCTCCTGTGACCCTCGATTAATTACAACACGATACACCGTCTGCGCCAAATGAATATCTTTTTCCCGGAGTGGGATATACTCAAAGGTACCATGCTCAACAAGTTCTCTTAGATACACATCACGCCTTGAAATCTGTAGTTTATCAGATAACTTGTCTAAAAGAACCCATAAATACGAGTTTGCATCAAGACTTCTCTTGCGCCTGTATGGCTTTATTTCAAGGCTTAACTTCTCGTAGTCCTTAAGTTCTTCGTATGCCTGCCGAAAATCCTCGACAGGCTCAAATAGCAATATTGGCTTTCCAGTTGCAAAATCAATTATTGGCTGTTTCAATTCCCCTGTAAGTTTCACTACTCATCACCGTATTTCTTCTTAATTGCATTCAGCATCTTTGCCGCTTCTCCTTCGGTTAAGGTCTCACGCGTCCTTCCATTTCCACAAATCCATGCATCCAAATCGATGCCGTGGGAAATACACAGCTTTTCCAATGTTTTTATTTTTGCCGCGGATGCTTGGTTATCCGCTGTTTCCGGGATTTGCGCTTCCATCTTGTCATATTCTTCTTTTAGCCATAAATCGAAACCTAATCCGGTATTAATAGCAACACACTTTACAAACGCTCTACACATACTGTTCCACACTCTCTGTTGCGACATTGAATTGTCTTTTACTGGATTCGCTCCATTCATAACTGGTGTCTGCATCTCATACTCATTACCATCGATAATTACTCGGATACGTGTCTCATAACAGCGATTTGTATTCCCTTTGGAATCTGTAAAAACAGTATCAGACATTCTAAGGCTACCACCCGTCTTTTCGTTTGGAATTGGCTCCCAGTATACTCTTGTAGCTCCATTTTTCCGTAACAAATCGATGCACATAGCCCAATTCAGATATAGCAGCCCATCTCGTTTCTCGCAATATGGCTTCACATCTATTTTCCTAAGCTCATCATAACTTTTAAGCATCCTGTTCCTCCTCGTATATATAGTTTCCCGAGTAAACCCACTCAACAAACTCTTTTTTTAATTCCTCATCCCATTGCATCTGCTCTAATGCATATTGATAAGCGTCACAATCATTTATGCATTTCCCTTTATCACGTCCTGCAATTCCTATGTACATGCAATCAACTCCTTTAATGTAAATTGCCCGTCTTTTTCCTGCTTAAGCAATTGTTCGTATTGTTCTTCTGTTTCTTTACGTTTTGCTATGCAATCACACTTTTCGCCAGGATCCAAATTTGCCCCGCAACTTTGGCATACATACTTATGCATTTACATCGACCTGACTCTCTTTAAACCCGAACTTGACAAATCCATGCTCGTACGTTGCTTTCTCCTTGTCGTACTTTGATACATCTATGCCACGTCTGATCATTTCTTCCCACGCAAGGTCAAAGAGTTTTTCTTGATTCAAATAGAGCCAAATCCCTTTCTTCTTATCCTCAGAATCATGGTCAGTTCCGTGCGAATTGAAAATCTGACTCGTATCATTTCTCATTTTTTGATATGTAATCAACGGCATTGTTACCGTTCCTTCTAATTGTTCCATTGACTTTTCCTCTCTTCTATTTATGAGTTATCCGAAAATCTAAATTCCATCAGATCAGCAAGCATCAAGTATTCCTTTGCCTTTTTCGTTTCCCCATGCGTCTCTACTACCTTTTTACGGAATTCTGATAAATTTCCATAAAAACATCCACATCTCACACCAATTTCTCCTGCTTTTGTTTTAAAAAATGTAGTTGTACGATATTCGGAGCCAAAACCATGCACCGTGGCGTAGTCAGCATTACCGCACACCCGAGCATCACCACACACACAAGCATTACCGTACACACTAGCATTACCGTACACCCGAGCATCGCCATACACCTCAGCATTACCATACACCCAAGCATTGCCTTCATGATTTAGATTTTCTTCTTTTTCCACGAAACCGCCAAGCTCACCCGCTTTAACGTTTCCAAACTCGATTAATGCTTTAATACGAAATAATTTTGTCCCGAAAATATTAGTGATAAACTCACTTGTTAACTCAAATTTTTTCATTTGACTTTCCCTCCAAAATCCTCTACAATTTAATTGGTTTATTATCCGAGTACCCGAGCTTGCCGGCTCATGTGGGTGCTCTTTTTTAGAATCCCATTGTAGTTAAAAACGTAAGACATCTTCCAACCACCATTCCAAATCCAAAGATCGTAGCCACAACTGCTATGATTGCATATATCTTGCAACATAACCCGGCTTTCAGCTTGTCCCTCTTTTCCTGTCGTATCTTTTTCAGCATTGCTTGATTTCTCTTCTCTAACATCTCATTACGCTCAAGTAATTCATGATAATATGTAATCGCATCCTGAATCTCCTTCATCTGCTCCTCTGTTTTAATTTCTTCCATCTTTCCTTCTCCTTTTCTTTGCTCGATTTTTGTTGCGTTTGTATCTTAGATACTCTTTGTATGTCACTGCTTGTCCTCACCTCCTTCAAGTCTCCGGATTGCCTCTTCCCTGCTGATTCCAATATACTTTGCAACATCCGTTATTGTTGATTCACAAAATCTTTTGTTTCCACGCTTTACCACCCTTCCAAAGTGCCAAACATTATTCCGGATATTATATCTTGCTTGATTCACCGTACAACCGATTATCTTTGCGATCGCTGGTGTTCTGATAATTTCACTCACGCTTATCACCTCCTACTCTAAGAAATACTCAATGCTTACGCCGAAGTAATCAGCTACCTTTTTCAACTTATTAACGCTTGGAGATGATTCTCCCCAC
>OJMG01004160.1_pt1 | contig 10290 bp, 5 predicted proteins | sample 1597141 | NCBI WGS metagenome assembly OJMG01 (sample SAMEA2452119, study PRJEB22498) | human gut metagenome | biome: human feces; feature: human gut; material: feces | place: Australia | collected 2012
TGCGGCAAGCAAGCTTGGCGGTGAGTAAGATGAATATCCGAATGAGATTAGAAAGTCTGGCAGAGCCAGACTTTCGTGCGTTTATGGCAAAATTGACACCGAATGTTCCGAAAGAAAATATGCTTGGAGTGAGAATCCCAAAGCTTCGAAAACTTGCAAAAGAGCTTGCAAAAACAGATTGGCGAACTTATTTGGAAGAGGCAAAAGATGACAGCTTTGAAGAGATTATGCTGCAGGGACTGGTAATCGGATATATAAAAGCAGAACTTTCAGAGATACTTATTCAAGTGGAACAGTTTCTCCCAAAGATTGATAATTGGGCGGTATGTGACAGTTTTTGTGCGGGACTGAAGCTGCCGAAACAATATCCGCAGGAGATGTGGGAATTTATCGTACCGTATCTGAAAGATGCAAGACCGTATTATATTCGGTTTGGTGTTGTCATGCTGCTCGATTATTATACTGATCGAGAGCATGTAAAAGAAGGCCTCGCTCTGCTTGACCAGATACGGAATGAAGACTATTATGTAAAAATGGCAGTCGCATGGGCAGTTTCTATTTATTATATTAAGCTTCCCGATGAGACGATGGCATATTTGAAGAAAAACAACCTGGATGATTTTACATACAATAAAGCGCTGCAAAAGATTACCGAATCTTTAAAGATATCAAAAGAGACGAAACAGATGATTCGTAGTATGAAAAGAAAGTAGGAAAGGGGGAAGGTGAGAAAATATGGAAAAAGAGACAGCGTATAAACATGAGCTTGTCGTACCAAATGAAGATCTGCCATTCAAATTGTTTGTGTTTGAGGGCAAAGAAGGAAATTATGTGAGGGACAGACACTGGCATCGTTCAATTGAAATTTTTGCCGTGTTTGAAGGGAGTCTTACATTTATTTTAGATGAGAAAAAAGTGCCGCTCAAAGCGGGAGAATTTATTATCGTGAACTCGAATGAGGTTCACTCTGTTTTTTCACCGAAACCGAATCTGACGATAGTACTGCAGATTCCAATGGCAACGTTTGAAAATTACTATTCTGAGGAACGATTTGTATTGTTTTCCCATGAACCTGGTGTGGACGACAGTCAGATGATGGAATTAATTCAGAATATGTATGAGAATTACGTCAAGAGAGCATGCGGATATGAGTTTCAAGTACAAAGTCAGTTCTACATGCTTATGTACCTCATGATCACACAGTATCGCATTAATGAAGTGAGTGAGGATATGGTGAAAAATCACAGGAAGTTGAATCGGCTTTCATCGATTACTTCCTATATCCGAGATAATTATCAAAAAGAATTATCGTTGGAGTATATTGCAGAGATATTTGGGTATTCGCCGACGTATTTATCAAAAATGTTTCAGAAGTATGCAAAGATCAATTATAAAGCGTATTTACAAAGTGTGCGTGTAGAGTATGCTTATCAGGAGCTTGTCAAAACGGACAAGACAATCAGTGAGATTGCGGCAAAACATGGATTTTCGAATCAAAAGGCATTTGCAAAAGAGTTTCAGAAGAAATATGGAATGCTGCCAAGTGAATATCGAAAGAATATACGATGATCAATCGAATATTATTATATGAGGAGAAGGGATATGAAGAGAACAAAGTTAGCATTTTTAGTACTGTCAGCGATGCTGATAGTGACAGGGTGCAAAGAGAAAGAACAGGATTTGCTTAACAAAGACGATCCGGTCACGATTGAGGTCTGGCATTATTATAATGGAGCACAGCAAGATGAATTCAACAGGCTGGTTAGAGAATTCAACAAGACAGTTGGAAAAGAAAAGGGGATTGTCGTTGAGGGATCCGGGCAGGGAACCATCAGTGAATTGGAAGCAAATGTATTAGATGCGATTCAGGGAAAAGCAGGGGCGGATCAGATGCCGAATATGTTTGCAGCCTATGGGGATGCAGCGTATGAAGTCGATCAATTGGGATATGCAGTTGATCTGAAACCTTATTTTACAGAAGAGGAACTGAGCAAATATGTAGAGGGATATATTACAGAGGGAAATTTTTCGGGAGAAGACTCACTAAAGATTTTTCCGGTGGCGAAGTCGGTAGAATTACTAATGTTAAATAAGACGGATTGGGAGAAATTTTCCTCTTCAGTCGGTGTGACAACAGAAGAATTGAGTACGATAGAGGGCATTACAGAAACTGCAAAAAAATATTACGAGTGGACAGACAGTTTGACTGAGGAACAAAATGATGGGAAAGCGTTCTTTGGAAGGGATGCATTTGCAAATTATATGCTGGCAGGATATCGACAATTGTCAACTGATATGTTTAGTAAAGAGAATAATAAAATTGTACTTCATTTTGAGGAAGATGTGGTGAGAAAACTGTGGGACAATTATTATGTACCCTATATTAGCGGATACTTTGATTCATCCGGAAAATTCCGAAGTGACGATATAAAAGTGGGGAATATTCTTGCATGTGTCTCTTCGTCTTCCAGTGTTACATATTTTCCTGATCGGGTGATATTAAATGACGAAGAAAGCTACCCGATTGAGTTGAAAGTGCTGGAATGTCCCAAATTTCAAGGCGGAAAAGACTATCAGATACAGCAGGGAGCCGGAATGCTGGTGTTAAAAAGCAGTGAAAAGGAACAGCGGGCATGCGCCGAGTTCTTAAAGTGGTTCACAAGCGATGAACAGAATATCGCATTCTCGACGGCCAGCGGTTATTTGCCAGTCACAAAATCTGCGAATAATCTTGATAAAGTGACAGAAGTGACGAAAGTGGAGCAATCGGTAAAAAAAGTTCTGCGTACCAGCTTTGAAATGATTGGGGATAATCAGATGTACACATCGATTCCGTTTAAAAATGGAACAACTGCCAGAGTGTTTTTGGAAAAGGGAATGCGAGATCTGGCAAAACAGGACAGAGAGGGAAGTATTGAATTTGAAACACTGGACGAAAGTTCGGACTCTGCGGAACCACTTATTCTAAAAGCAGTAGACCAGCTGATTTCGACGATGCGCTCACAGCGTGTGACGGGAGCCTATATCGTTCTAAATAACCATAATTTAGATGATGGGATTGAAGATAAACCGGGAGTATACTTAAGAGATTTTGATCCGATGTCTAAGAGCTCAAGTGAAAATGGCGATATATTAATCGAGCGTGCGCCGGCGGAAGTGGTGAAATTGCTAAATATTGCGACGGACTCTGCGTGGCGTCCTCGTTTTGAATTCCAAAAAGAAAATGTCACGTATTATGATTTTTTCTATACACCATATCAGCAGGCACTCAAAAGTAATGGAGAGTACAGTGCTGAGGAGATGGGATATTGGGGCGGAAAGTACAGACTGAATGGAACTAAATACGATGCGATTACATATTCTCTTCCGCTGATCAATGCCAAAGGAGTTGTCTATGGAGTTGTGGGAATCGATATCACATTAGACTATTTAAGTAAGATTTTGCCAAGCACAGAGTTGTTAGATGATGAAAACAGCTGTTATATGATTGCGCTCAACCAAGATGGTGAGCTGTCGATGGAAGGATTTGCTGTGAGTGGAAGTGCATGTGAAAAGAACACCTCGAAAGTGAATCTCACTAAGTTGGATAATGACTATTATGTATGCAGTGAGGGCAGAAAATTATACACGTCAAGGCAGCGCCTCAATATTTATAATGATAATACGCCATATGGCAACCAGCAGTGGATGCTGGTGGGGATTGCGGATACAGAATCGCTGTTTGCGTTTACTGGCAAGATAAAATCTATTTTGCTTTTTGCAATTGTTCTGACAGTAGCAGTGGGAATTGTTGGAAGCCTTATCTTTAGCTATATCATTTCAAGACCGATTAAAAAGCTGACAGAAGAGGTTGACCGGGCAAGTGTAAAAGATGAGATTCGCTTCAAGAGGACAAATATTGCGGAAATTGACCGCTTCGCGCGCACGATGGAAAAATTGAATCAAAATGTGAGAGATACTTCCTCTAAGTTTACAAATTTGCTTCAGATGGCAAGTGTAAAGCTGGCTGGGTTTGAATATAATGACGATACTCAGGAACTGTTTTTATCAGATAATTTTTTCGAGATTTTCCTCAATGATGAAATCAATGCCGCCTCTCTGACACTAGAGCAGTTTAAAAAAGCATTTGATCCATATAAGCAATATATTGTGTCTTCCGACTATAGTCAGAAACAGTACTTGTTTCAGATTCCGGATAAAAATAATGTGGTGTATGTGAATCTTCGCTTGTTGGAGAAGGGGAACATTTATACCGGAATCATTGAAGATGTGACAAATACTGTGATTGAAAAACAGGTAATTGAATATGAACGTGACCACGATACATTGACAGGGCTTTTAAATCGCGGTGCATTCATTAGGATTATGAATGACTTGTTTGAAAACCATAGAGCTGAGCTGAAAACAGCAGCATTATTGATGCTCGATTTAGATAATTTGAAATATATAAATGACAATTACGGTCATGAAAACGGAGATAACTATATTGCAAAAGCAGCAGAGATATTTGTCCGTAACAGCCCTGAAAACACGGTTATTTCTCGTATTTCAGGGGATGAATTCTATATATTCTTCTATGGGTATGAGAATGAAGCGGTGATTACAGAGTTGATTGCACATTTAAAATCAGCAATTCGAAAGACAACAATTCCGATTGGAGAAAAATCTTTCCAGATGGAAGTGTCGGGAGGACTGGCTTGGTATCCAAAAGACAGTGAGTCATTCGAAAAACTGCAGCATTTTGCGGACTATGCAATGTATAAGATCAAGCATAGCAGTAAAGGGGATATGACAGATTTTGATCGGGATGAGTATCTGAGAGATTCGTTCAAAAGAGAAGTGAAAGATGAATTGAAGACGATTATCACAAATAAAACACTGCAGTTTTATTTCCAGCCAATCATAAGCAGTAAAGATGGATCCGTCTTTGCGTATGAGTCTTTGATGAGATCATTTACGCCATCACTAAAGTCTCCGCTGGACATTTTAAAAGTTGCCAAAGAAGAAAACTGTCTGAATGCGATAGAAGAACTTACGTGGGAACTTGCGCTTGATACGTTTGCGACCCACGTAAATAATAATTTGATTGATAAACATTCAAAAATATTTATCAACTCTATTGCCAATCAAATCTTAAGTGACAAAAAGGTGAAGGAGTTAGAGGAAAAATATGCTGAATATCTGGGAAATGTAGTGTTGGAAGTCACAGAGGGAGAATGTGTTGATGAAAATCATCAAAATCAAAAAGCAAAGCTTATGAAAAAATGGCATGCAGAGCTGGCTTTGGACGACTATGGAAGCGGATATAACAGCGAGAAAATGTTGTTATCCATCTCGCCGAAGTTTATTAAAATCGACATGGACATTATTCGAAATATTGACAGTAATCCGGATAAATGCAAAATCGTGGAAAATATTGTGGGCTATGCGCACGAGCGTGAGATGAAAGTGATTGCCGAGGGAATCGAAACAATTGAAGAACTGAAACAGGTTATCAGGTTAAGGGTAGATTATCTTCAGGGATATTTGTTTTCAAAACCACAATATGTGCCGCCAAAGATACGAGATAACATAGTGAAACTGATTCAGGTAGTGAATGAGGAAGTGTAAAAAAATGGAGCAGAGGACACTTTGAGGAGTGTCGGCTGCTCCATTTTCGTCATAGAAAAGTCTTTCTTGTAAGAAAGAAGAACATTGGGACTTGACTAGAGATATTGTTCATGACGCTTTATCCAGTCCTTTAAAACCATATTAACATATTGACTGAAATTCCGGTCGTCCTCTTCTGCCAAGTCTTTGATTTTTTCAATTACAGTCTCATCTAGTGTGATACTTACTTTGTTTTTTAATGGCTTCATAACATTTCCTTTTTTATGATAATATATCATTATATGCAATTTTATGTTGCAATATGCTATAAAGTGGGATAAAATACTACCGTAACGAAGGCGTATAATTTTTTGGATTGATAACTTAATATTGCTTTATTAAAATTGAGAAAATGCATATAAATTTAAACATAGTGGGTACGATGCCTCATAGGCGGATATTTCCCAGTTAGCAGGATGGTATACGATCCTGCTCCTATGGAGGCGGCAGAACCTATCTTTGTTGAGAGGTCTGCTGTTTTTTTGTGTAAAAAGAAATAGTTGATGTATTTTATAAGAATCTCTCAAAAGCATCTTCAGTAGAAATAAGATACATTCCAATGACTTCGTTGCAGTTTTTATTGGATATTCTAGAAAGAAAGGAGGGAAATGATGAACAAATTTGGTTTGAAAACCAATAGGATGCATCGAATGATTGCGGCAGCTCTTTGCGTCGCAATGCTGATGGGAATGATTTTTCAAGTAACGTTGTTCTCGGCACCGGAAGGGGAGAAAGAGGAGCCGGAGCAGGCAGTTACAAGAGTTGCTGATGTGAGTACGATAAACAGTTGGCAGGAGTATTTCGGAAGTGAGACGGATACGTCTAATGCCGGTAAGATATGGACGGATAAGACGGTTATGGTTACAGCACCTGAGTTGGTTGAATGCAAAGATACAACGACATTGGCTCCTCAGGAGGATAATTTTTTGGTAGGATTGTCAGCACTTAGTTCTAATAAGACAGTCACAGGAGAAGCAGCTTTACCGGTAGATGTTGTGTTTGTAGTGGATATTTCAGACAGTATGGTTACAATTGCTTTGGATGGAGAACCTAGAATTGTGTCTACAGTACGGATTCTTAATTGGGCAATTCAGGAGATATTAGATCTTAATGAAAAAAATCGAGTAGGAGTTGTATTATATTCTGGCTCAGAGAAAGACGACCAAAATTCGGAGACGACCACTGCAACTTGCCCTATGCCGTTAGGACGTTATCAAAATACTGTGAATGAAGGAATTTATTTTTCATTAGATGAGAATGATGTCTCTCAACTTCAGGTGGATAGTGGAGTAGAATGCACAAGTGGTAATGAAAATTTTAATAAGGACTGGAAAAAAACTGTTATAGGATACACATATATGCAGAATGGTTTGATGGAAGCTTTAGACATATTTGGTGGACTTGAAGAAAATTCCGAAGAAAAGGAAGAAAGAGTTCCGGTTATTACTCTTTTAAGCGATGGTGCACCTACTGCAGTCAGAGAAGAATATGCAGATAGGGGGGCTTCCACAATTGGATTAGGAGAAAAGACTGACCTTAGAAGAACATTTTTGACACAATTGACAGCTGCATGGGTAAAAGCAAATTTAAAGAGTTTGTACCCTAAAAAGGAGCCGCTGTTTTATAGTATCGGACTAGTGACAGAAGAACAATCAGATAGTGAATATGCTCGAATGGTACTGAATCCTAAAATAATTGATGAAGAAGAGACCGATAAACATAATAATTTAAAACAGTGGTGGGAGCAATTTTTATCGTCAAACATAGGAGAAATAGAAACTTATGTTACTACAACACAGGATTTACAAGAAGAGGTTCAGATAAAAAAGAAAGATGGTTTGATAACTGATAAAGACTATGCAGATGAATATTTTGAACCGGTTAATCAAAAGGAACTACAAAGTGCTTTTGCGAACATTATAGAAAAAATAAGTTTGTATTCTGGAAATTATCCGACTGATGTGGGAGAGGGGAACCCAAATTATTCTGGCTATTTAACGTTTCAAGATGACATCGGAGAATATATGCATGTAGAGGATATGAAAGGCGTTATGTATGATGGAGAGTTACATAATGGAAAAAACTTTGCGGATATAATGAGCAATGAGAATCTGGGATCCCTTTCAGACGAGGGTAAAGCATTTTTGGATTCTTTGGTGGAGACCCTTGGAATAGATATGAGTATGGCAGAGCAACTTTTTGAGAATGCAAAGAATACAGGGCAAATAGCTTCAACGGATACAGGATATAGTAATTACATTGGGTGGTATGCAGATGAAAGTGGAAAATGTATAGGTGCATATGTGGAAGGTGAAGAAGTTCCGTCAAATGCTGTGACAATAAATAAATCCTATTTTTATTATGGAGAGTCGGTTGGGACATTGGAAAAAGAGAATATGATGTATCTTGTAGTACGAGTAGCAGAGAAGATAGCGACACAAGAGCAGACGGTTCACTTTTCTATACCGGCATCTTTGATTCCGATGACGCAATATAATGTGACGAAATCAGTTGAAGAGAACCAAGAGACAAGGGCAGAGTTAGAACAGATACCTGCTTATCCAATACATCTTTTTTACGAAGTAGGTGTTGATGAGGAAATCGATGAGTATGATTGGTCAAAAGTAAGAGACGATTATCCGTTTAGGCAACAAACAGAGACATTGAGAGAATGCAAATTTTATGCCAATGCATGGGATAATATTTCTAAAGAGGCGAAAGCGTCTATGGAGTTTAAACCATCAGAAAAAAATGATTTTTATTATTATACGGAAAATGCTCAAATTTATCAAAAAGATGGAGAATCAGAGAATGGATACCGCCCATATACCGGGGAGCCGCCAAGTAATACACAAACATACTACTATAGACAACTAGTGTATACCGCATCAGGGATGAAAGAAGTGTTTGAGAAAATTGATGAGACAACATTGAATACAGCCATATCCGAGGATAACAATTGGTTTATTCCGAAAGGAACGCTTAAATATAGTGCGGCAACAGAGACTGCTTTTAAGGAGAATGCAATCAATGGAATTGAGTATGTGCGAAAAGCATCTGTTTTGACAAACATGTATTCTGATAATGGAACTAAGATAGGTGTAGCACTTGGAAATAATGGAGAATTTGGTTTTAGACAAGGAAAACTTTTAGTGAAAAAACAAGTCAAGGACAATGCTTATGCAGAGGGGCATGATGATGACACAAGTTTTGAATTTGAAATGACGTTGGAACCTTTAAAAACAGAAAGTAATGTAAAAAAGGTTTTGGAAGAGGGAGAAGAAAACTTTATTGTTCATGAAGTACAAGATGGAAAAAATGATTTTCAATTAAAGAATCAGGAGTATAGGACATATTGGCTCCCGCTTGGGCAAACAGTTTCTGTTGAGGAAGAGGGGAAGGCTTCCAAAGAGTATAGAACAAGCGTGATCATTACGCAGAAGAAACAAACCTTTTCAAGTGAGAAGAACGAAAAAAAGGGAGAGGTAACCATTTCTGAATTGGAATCAACTATTTTGTTTGTGAATGATTACACAGCATTTACTACACAGTTTAGCCTTACCAAATACGGTGATAATGGAGAACGATTAAGTCGAGCAGTTTTCAATTTGTATAAATGTGGGGTCTTGGAACCGAAAGCTCCAGATAAACCACAGCCACCAAATGATCCGTCTGATCCAGATTATCAGGATAAGTATGAGGAATATCAAAAGGAATATGAGGAATATAAAAAAGAATACGAAGAATATTTAACTCAATATGAAGAATACAAAAAACATATACAAACAGAACATAATAAAATTCTTGATGATAGGACGAAAGAAAAGACTTGTTGGGAGTTAATCGGAACAGGAACATCAATAATGAGTGGTGTGGTAAATTTTTATGATGTGAAAAATGAAGAAAATCCAAAAGCTATATTATCATTGCGAAAAGGGGAATATCGCCTGATTGAAACAAAGGCGCCAGATGAATATATGAAGCCGGAGGGACAATGGAATATAAAAATTGTTCCAGGAGGAAATGTACGATTTACCTTTTCGGAAGTAAGAGGGGAAAATGGAGCAAGACCTCCAGCTATCAGTGAAATGGATGAAAATAGTTTTAAAGTTCAAAATTACAAACCAATCAATCCACCAATTACAGGGGGACGTGGAATTGATCGTTTCCTTATTTTAGGAGCAGCAGTCACAATAAGTGGATTGATGATTACAGTGCATTTAGTTTTACAGAGAAAACGAGGTAAATTATAAAAATTTAAGTGTGAAATAAGAACAAAGGGAGAACATTTATGAGAAACAAAGGGATGAAATTATTATCAAAAATAGTGGCAGCCTGTATTGCGTTGGTACTTACAATTTCAATGGGGGTGCCGGTTCAAGCAAGCATTGAAAAGAATGAGAAACATACGATTACAGTAAATGGAAAAGAGACGGATGCAGGAGCGAATGTGAATGTCTATAAAATCATGGATGTAAAATTTGATTATGACAATCAACAACCAATCAATCCTACTTATGTATGGGCAGATGGAGTAGCAAGTTGGTTGACCAGTCAAAAAGGATTTGAAAGTTATGTGGAAAATAACAATGAAGTTCCAAAATCTTTTGAAGAAGTGACAGGCGCTGAGCTGAGTAATAT
>OJMG01004163.1_pt1 | contig 10275 bp, 10 predicted proteins | sample 1597141 | NCBI WGS metagenome assembly OJMG01 (sample SAMEA2452119, study PRJEB22498) | human gut metagenome | biome: human feces; feature: human gut; material: feces | place: Australia | collected 2012
CCTTTTCTATTGTACCAAAAAGTTTTTTTGATATAGTTAACATGAGTTCTCCTAAAATGATAAAAAAGAAATTACAGAAAATGATCAAATAATCGTTATAGAAGATATAGAAGAAATTGAATTTGATGATTTTAAAAAATAGGAGGTCTTTATGAAAATAGCACTTTTTTCAGATACATACATACCTGATATTAATGGTGTTGCTACATCAACAAATATTTTACGAAATAAACTTGTAGATTTAGGACATGACGTTTTAGTTGTAACAAGTGAACTTCCAAGTGATACAACTTATGATGAAAGCCTAGATAATCAAGTTTTAAGAGTGCCAGGATTAGAAATACAAGCTCTTTATGGCTACAGGGCATGTAATATTTTTTCTTTTAAGGGTATGAAAGAAATTAAAAGATTTAATCCAGAGGTCATTCATGTTCAAACAGAATTTGGTATTGGTATTTTTGGAAGAATTGCTGCAGAATATTTAGATATTCCTGTTGTTTATACGTATCATACTATGTGGACAGATTATTCACATTATATTAATCCAATCAATTCTGAAACAGTAGATACTGTAGTTAAAAAAGTAATTACAAAAATTAGTAAATTTTATGGAAATAGTTGCCAAGGATTAATTGTTCCTTCAAATAAAACAAAAGATGCTTTAATCCATTATGGTTTAAAACAAAAAAATATTTATACGATTCCTACGGGATTAGAACTTGAACGTTTTTCAGTTAAGAATAAAAACAACGAATTATGTCAAAGTTTAATAGAAAAATATCATTTACAAAATCATTTTGTTCTTACATTTTTGGGAAGAATTGCTCCTGAAAAAAGCATTACGGTTATCATAGATGCTTTAAAAAAAGTTGTCGCTATTAATGATAATATTCGTTTTTTAATTGTTGGGGGTGGACCACAATTAGAAGAGTTAAAAGAATATGTAAAAAATGATCATATTGAACCATATGTTATTTTTACAGGGCCTCAAAGTGGTGAAATGGTTCCAGCTCATTACCATATTTCTAATATGTTTATTTCAGCATCTTTATCTGAAACACAGGGATTGACTTATATTGAAGCAATGGCATCTTCTATTTCTGTTATTGCTCGTTATGATGATCAACTTGTAGATGTTATTGATGATGGAAAAAATGGTTTTTTCTTTAAAAATGAAGATGAATTACCAAAACTTATATTAGATGCTATGGAAATGGATTTAGATGTTTTAAAAGAAAATGCATTAAAAAAAGCAAATGAGTATAGTGGAGAAACATTTGCTAAGAAAGTATTAGAAGTTTATAAGCAAGCCATTCTTATTAAAGAATATACTTATACAGTTGTTTCGATATTTCCCATAAAGAATAATAAAAATGAGGTTTCATTTACTTATGATGAAAATGAAAGTGCTGTAACATTAGAATTATCAGATAAAGTAATAGATCAATATGAACTGTATCGAGGGAAAACAATTGATAGAAATCAGTTTAATACACTTAAAGATCACGAACAAATCAGTAGGGCATATAACAAAGCCTTGAAGTATTTATCTATTAAAGATTATACTGAACAACAAATGAGAAAGAAATTAATGGATTCTGGAGATTATGATGATGCTCAACTTGATACTACTATTCAACTTTTATCAGAAAAAAATTTAATTAATGATAAAATGTACGCAATGAATTATTTTAAAAGATGTACACGTTTGGGAATAGGACATAACAAAGCAATTTATAATTTAAGAAATTATGGTGTTGATACTGAGATAATAGATACATGTTTAGAAGAACTTGATGATGATGAAGAATATCAAGCAGCGATGCTTTTAATCAATAATTATTACCAAAGAAACAGCACGATTTCTTATCGTAACATTCAAAGAAAAATTAAAGAAAAATTATTTTTAAAGGGATTTACGAATGATGTTATTGATAAAGCAATGGCAGAGTATGATTTTGAATATGATTTAGAGAAAGAAAAATTAGCTTTAGAAAAAGACTATTTAAAAGCATCTCATCGCTATGAAAAAAAATTAGAAGGAAAAGATTTAAGAAACAAAATAATTGATACATTGTTAAAAAAAGGATATAATTACGAAGATATTAAGAATATTCTAGAAGTTAAGGAGAATAATGATGAATAAAATAGCAAGTTTAAAACCTGGTGATGATGGTGTTTTAATTGAAGCATTAATTAATCATGTTGTATCAGGAAAAACCAATGGAGCACATCGCTCAACGTATTTATCTATGACATTACAAGATGATACAGGATCTATTGATGCTAAGTTATGGAATGCTAGTGAAGAACAAGTACAAACTTTAGTAAAAGGTTCAGTTGTTCAGATAAAAGGTGATGTTATAAAATATAATGAAGATAGACAAATGAAGATTGTAAAGATTTATTTAGCGTCACAAGATGATAAAGAACGTATTAAATTTTTAAAACAAGCACCATTGGATAGTCAATTTATGATCAATGAAATTAAAAAGTTTATTGATCAAATAGATAATTTAAAATTACATCAATTAGTAAAAACATTATTTGAAGAAAATATTGAAAAATTATCTTATTATCCAGCAGCTAGCAAAAATCATCATGAATATGTTTCAGGATTGGCTTATCATACGTATGGAATGTTAAAAGTTGCAGAATCATTTTGCACTTTATATCCAACGCTTAATAAAGATCTATTATATTCTGGAATCACATTACATGATTTAGGAAAAACAATTGAATTAAGTGGTCCTGTTGTTCCAGAATATACGTTAGAAGGAAAATTATTAGGTCATATTTCTATTTCAAATGCGATGATTAAAGAAACTGCTGATAAACTTCATATTGAAGGAGAAGAAGTAACTTTATTACAACATATGATTTTAGCACATCATGGAAAAAATGAATATGGTTCACCTGTTCTTCCGCAAATCAAAGAAGCAGAGATTTTATATTTAATTGATAACATAGATGCTCGTATGGCGATGATGGATAAAGCTTTAGAAACCGTTGAATATGGAAAATTTACAAAACGTGTATTCTCATTAGAAAATAGAGCGTTATATAAACCAAAGATGTATGAAAAGTAGCAAATGCTACTTTTTATATTTTTTCAAAATTTGAAAAAAGAAATTTGTATTTTTATAGAAAAAAAATTAAAAAAGAATATAATTATATCAGTAATTTATTATTAAAAAGTGAGGTAGTATAATATGTATAAGATTTTATTATGTTGTGTATCAGGGGTTACAACAAACAAATTAGTAAATGCAGTGAAAGAATCTGCTAAACAAAAAGATATTAAAGTAATGTGTTGGGCAGTTGGATCTAAATCTGTAGGTTTATCATGGGCAGATGCTGATTGTGTTTTATTAGCGCCACAATCTGCTTCAGAATTATCTAAAATTGAAGAAATGGTTCACGGGGTTATTCCATGCGCTTTAATTAATGATGGTGATTTTGCAAGTATGAACGGAGATGCTGTTTTAAATCAAGCATTAGATTTAATTAAAAAATAAACATCCTAAGCGATGTTTTTTTTTGCTATAATAAAATTCAGGAGGAATCAAAATGGCTGAAATTATGATCAAGGCAGCAGGTTTTGTTTTTGTAATTATAATAGCGTTTATTTTAAAACAAGTGCATGTTTTAGAAAAAAGAGATGGTTTAACAATTGCAACAATTATTATGAATGTAACATTACCTTGTGCTTTACTTACAAATGCAAGTGGCGTAACAATTGATCAATCAATGCTCATTTTATTATTAGTAGGATTAGCATCAAATATTATCATGCTTTTCATTTCTTTTATACTTTCAAGAAAAGAGGAAAACATTTTAAAAGGATATTATATGATCAATTGCTCTGGATATAATATAGGAAACTTTGTTATGCCGTTTGTACAAAGCTTTTTCCCAGGCATGGGAGTTGCTTATTTATGCATGTTTGATGTAGGGAATTCAATTATGTGTTTAGGAGGAAGTTATGCATTAGCAGGAAGTGTAGCAAGCAGTAATCAAAAATTGACTCCTAAAACAGTAATCAAAAAATTATTTTCATCAATTCCATTTGATGTATATCTTTTAATTTTTGTTTTAGCACTTTTTAAAATTTCAATACCTCAACCAATTTTATCAGTGGCTTCTTTTATAGGAGCAGGAAATGGATTTTTAGCGATGTTTATGATTGGACTTTTATTAGAAGTTAAAATAAATCCTTCGGAAATGAAAATAGTTTTAAAAACACTTTTGATTCGTGTACTTTTTGGTGCTATCTTAATGAGTATTGTTTATTTTATTGTTCCAATTCCAATGCTTGCTAAAAAAATTGTTGTTTTAGCATTGGCTGCGCCTATTACAACTGTTTCAGCTGTTTTTTCAAAAAATATTGGTTATCATCGTGATGCACCAGCTATTTCGAGCTCACTTTCAATTATTATCAGTATTGCCGTTTTAGTCGTTTTAATTATCATGTTTGCGTAGGTGAGTGTATGGAGTATGATTTAAAAGTTCTAAAAATAAATAAAAATAAAATAGAACAGTTAAATGAGTTATCTATTTATACTGTAAAAGATATAGTACAACATTATCCTTATCGCTTTGAAGAAATGTTAGAAACACCATTACATGATGAATCGAAGGTCATTATTGAAGCACAGCTTATTGATGAACCTAAAATCTTTTATAAAGGAAGATTTTCAAGATTGACTTTTCATGTTAATTATCATGAAGAGCCATTAACAATTACGATTTTTAATCGTCATTTTTTGAAAAAAAATATGCAAGTAGGAATGATGCTTACTATTATTGGTAAATACAGTGCTTCTAAAAAAGCAATTACAGCTAGTGACTTAAAACTAAGAGCTTAAAAGAAATTTCTGGAATAACACCAGTATATTCTTTAAAAGAAGGACTCACTCAAAAAAGTTTTCAGGGTTATGTCAATAAAGCACTTAATTTTTATAAAGGACATATTGCTAATACTATTCCTTTATATTTATGTCAAAAATATCATTTGATAGATAAAGAAGATGCTTTGTTTAAAATACATCAACCGCAAACACGCAGTGATGTTATTAGTGCACTTAGATACTTAAAATATGAAGAATTTTTTAAATTTCAAATGACAATGCAATATATAAAACAAAATCGCACACAAAATATAGGTATCTCAAAATTAATAGACAAAGAAAAAGTGACTCACTTTATTGAAAAGCTCCCTTTTCAATTAACAGATGACCAAAAAAAAGTCGTTGATGATGTATTAATAGATTTAACAAGTCAAAAATTAATGTATCGCTTTGTTCAAGGTGATGTTGGTAGTGGAAAGACAGTTGTTGCAGCAATTAGTTTATATGCTAATTATTTAGCAGGTTATCAAGGAGCTATGATGGCACCAACAGAAATACTAGCGCTTCAGCATTATCAGTCTTTAAAAAAAATGTTTAAAAAATATAAAATAAATATCGCATTACTTACAGGTCATCTTTCACAAAAAGAAAAAAATGAAATCTATCAGCAATTAGAAAATGGACAAATTGATATTATTATTGGAACACATGCTTTATTTCAAGAAAAAGTACAATATAATCAATTAGGTCTGGTTATTACTGATGAACAGCATCGCTTTGGTGTTGAACAAAGAAAAGCGTTAAAAGACAAAGGAAATAAAGTTGACTTTTTAGTAATGACAGCAACACCGATTCCTAGAACACTTGCTATTTCTTTATATGGAGATATGGATGTTTCAACGATTAAAACACTTCCTAACGGGAGAAAAAAAGTTATTACAAAGTTTATTAAAGGAACATCAATGAAGCCTATATTAAAAGATTTGAAAGATTATCTTTTAAAGGGAGGACAATGCTATGTTGTCTGTCCTCTTGTAAATGAAAGTGAAGCAATCACTGGAAGAAATGCAAGTGATATTTCAAAAGCAATGGCACAATATTTCAAAGGACAATACGAAGTTGGATTAGTTCATGGACAAATGAGTGATGAAGAAAAAAATAAAATCATGAATGCATTTAAAGAAAATAAAATACAGATTCTTGTTTCAACAACAGTAATCGAAGTGGGAGTTGATGTAAGTAATGCAAATATGATGGTTATTTATAATGCAGAAAGATTTGGTTTATCTCAACTTCATCAATTGAGAGGAAGAGTAGGAAGATCAAAGGAACAAGGATATTGTTATCTTTTATCAGAGGCAACACATTCTGAACAAAAGGAAAGATTAGAATTTTTAGAAAATCATCATGATGGATTTGAAGTCTCTGAATATGATTTAAAAATAAGAGGACCTGGAGATTTGTTGGGTCAAAAGCAAAGCGGTTTACCAACTTTTATGATAGGAGATATTTTTAAAGATTATCATATTTTAGAAATTACAAGAAAAGATGCTTTTGAAGCGATGAATCAACATCAAGATGATGAAAAAATTATAAAATTGTTATCAGAAATAAAAAACAATTTAATAAAGAATAATGAATATATTGATTAATGTGTTATAATGCTAAAAGAGGTGAGAACATGAAATTAGCGATAGACGCCATGAGTGGTGATTTAGGCAGCTCTATTGTTGTAGAAGCCTGCCAATCATTTTTAAATAAAAATAAAACAGATGAGCTTTATGTTGTAGGAAAAATTGAAGAATTAGAAGCATTGAAAGATCATCCTCAAGTAACTTTAATAGATGCTAGAGAAATCTTTGAAATGACAGAAAATATTTTAGCAATCCGTAGAAAAAAAGAATCGAGCTTAGTAAAAGCTATGATGTTAGCAAGAAATAACGAAGTTGATGCTGTATTATCTTGTGGAAATACAGGAGCCTATTATGCATGTGCAATGTTATTTTTAAAACGTATTAAAGGAATTGAAAAATCATGTTTAATGGCAACAATTCCCACTTTAAATGATAGAGGTGTTTGCATGTTAGATGTAGGGGCAAATGCTGAAAATACAGTAGATCAACTCGTTCAGTTTGCAATTATGGGAAATGTTTATGCTAAAAATGTTAGACATATTCAAAAACCTAAAGTTGCCCTGTTAAATATTGGAAGTGAAGAACATAAAGGTGATGAGATCCATAAAGAAACATATCAATCTTTGAGTACACTTGAACAAATTGATTTTGTTGGAAACATTGAAGGAAAAGAAATCTTAAGAGGTGATGTGGATGTCATTGTAACGGATGGATTTACAGGAAATGTTACATTAAAAACAATTGAAGGTGTTGCATTATCTATGATGTCTGCATTAAAAGATGGTTTTATGGCATCAACACGTAATAAATTAGGGGCAGTTATTTCTAAACCAGTTTTAAAAGGATTAAAAACAAAATTTGATCCTGCAGGTGTAGGTGGTGCCTTGATGATGTGATTTGTAAAACCAGTTGTTAAAGCACATGGTGCAAGTGACGCGAAAGCTTTTGAAAGTGCAATGAATTTAGCTTTTGAAATGGTTGAAGTAAATGTAGTAGAAAAAATGAAAGTAGGTCTAGATGAAAGTGGAATTAGGTAAGTTTTTAGAAGTAATGGGCATTCCTTATAAAGATATTCATTTATTTAAAGAAGCTTTTACACATCCTTCTTATACAAATGAAAACAAAGGAAAAAATTACGAACGATTAGAATTTTTAGGTGATTCAGTTTTACAATATTATGTATCAAAGTTTATTTATGAAAAATATCCTGAAAAGCCAGAAGGAGAATTGACACTTTTACGTTCTAAACTAGTAAGAGAAGAATCACTTGCTCGTTTTTCTCGTGAATTAGGATTAGGTGCACAAATTTTCTTAGGTGCAGGTGAAGAACATAATGGTGGTAGAGATCGTAATAGTGTTTTAGCTGATATTTTTGAAGCCTTTATTGGGGCAATAAGCGAAGATTGTGGTATCGAATATGTTTTAAAAATATTAGATATGACAATCTATAAACATGTTGAAGATGTCAACTATGATGATATCACAGATTTTAAAACAAAATTACAAGAATTGATTCAAGCGGATCAAAGAAAGACAGTCACATATTCATTACTTTCAACAACAGGTCCAGCGAATGCACCTGAATTTGAAGTGGCAGTCATGATGGATGATATGACCCTAGGAACTGGAAAAGGTTCTAGTAAAAAAAGAGCAGAACAAAAGGCTGCAAAGGATGCGTTGAAAAAATTAGCCAGATAGATAGCAAATGCTATCTATTTTTTTGCCTAGACATTTTTTATTTTAAAACATATTTTAAAATGAAGGAGGCAAAATATGTTTGATGAAGAATATGAAAGAGTCATTCATCCCCGTAGAGTAGGTGATATCTATCTCTATACAGTAAGACCGGGAGATAATGTTTATCGGATAGCAAGAAATTTTAATACTAAAATAGAATGGATCGCTTGTATGAATAAACTTGATCAACAAATGATGATTTACCCAGATCAACAATTATATATTCCTTTTATTCCTCAAGGACCAATGCCAATGGTACAATCAAGAGATTCTTATGAATTATATTTTTAATGGACTAGATTTTTCTTAAAAAAAAGCTTATTATATTCGTAAAAATAACAATGAAGGAGAATTTTATGAATAAACATGCAGGAAGTGAAAGAAATCTAACTCTTGTAATGGATTTATATGAGTTGACAATGGCATATAATTATTTTAAACAAGGAAATAAAGATCAACTTGTTTATTTTGATATGTTTTATAGAAAAAACCCAGATAATGGAGGGTTCGCAGTTTTTGCAGGATTACAACAATTAATTGAATGTATAAAGAATTTACATTTTAGTGAAGGAGATATTGAATATCTCCGTTCACTTCAAAAATTTGATGAAGACTTTTTAGATTATTTATTAGATTTTAAATTTACAGGTTCTATTTATGCAATGAAAGAAGGTACACCAGTCTTTCCTAATGAACCATTGATTACTGTAAAAGCTAAATTTATCGAAGCACAAATTATCGAAACGATGTTATTAGTAACAGTTAATCATCAATCTTTAATTGCTACTAAAGCACATCGTGTTGTTCAAGAAGCCAAAGGAAGACCCGTTATGGAATTTGGAGCAAGACGTGCTCAAGGATATGATAGTGCAACTTATGGAGCTCGTGCAGCTTATATTGGAGGGGTAGCAGGAACAGCTACAGTTTCAGCAGGTGAGATGTTTGATATTCCTGTAGTAGGAACAATGGCACATTCTTTTGTGCAATCATTTGATAGTGAATATGAAGCTTTTAAAGCTTATGCACTTACATATCCAGATGATTGTGTTTTATTGGTTGATACGTATGATACTTTAAAAAGTGGAGTACCTCATGCCATTGAAATAGCCAAAGAAGTTTTAGAACCAATGGGTAAAAAATTAAAAGGAATTCGTTTGGATAGTGGAGATATTTCATATTTATCAAAACGTGCAAGAGCAATGCTTGATGTTGCGGGTCTTACATATGTAAGTATTTCGGCTTCAAAGTCCTTAGATGAATATTTGATTCGCTCTTTATTAAATCAAGGAGCGCAACTTGATTCATTTGGAGTTGGAGAAAATTTAATTGTATCAAAATCATCTCCAGTATTTGGAGGAGTTTATAAATTAGTAGCTATTGAAAAAAATGGACAAATTATTCCTAAAATTAAAATTTCAGAAAATACTGAAAAGATTACCAATCCAGGTTATAAACGTGTATATCGTTTATTTGAAAATGAAACTGGAAAAGCAATAGCGGATTTAATTGCTTTTTATGATGAAGAAATTGATTGTACAAAAGATTTAACGATTTATCATCAATCTGATATTTGGAAATTTAAAACAATTGAAGCTAATACGTATACAGTAGAAGAATTACAAGTTCCTATATTTGAAGATGGAAAATTTGTTTATCAAGAACTGTCTGTAAAAGAAATTAGAGATTATTCAATGCAAGAAAAAGCACGCTTATGGGATGAAATATTTAGATTAGAGTTCCCACATAATTATTATGTGGATCTTACTAAAAATTTATTAGATTTTAAAATTAAAATGTTAGAAGAAAAGAGAAAATAAAAATGGCAAGATTTGATAGAAAAGTAGAAAGAACAAAGAAAAGTTTTGAATTTACACAAAAAGAGAAAATTGTTGAAACAAATAAAGATGTCTTCAAAAAGAATTTTACTTTTAAATGGGTCCAATTAAATATTAAAACAGTATGTGTTTTTCTTGTTGATTTTTTACTTGTAACATTATTGATTATTCCATTTATGATGCAATATTTAAATGCAACTTTAGCGTTTGTTTTAGGGT
>OJMG01004167.1_pt1 | contig 10267 bp, 6 predicted proteins | sample 1597141 | NCBI WGS metagenome assembly OJMG01 (sample SAMEA2452119, study PRJEB22498) | human gut metagenome | biome: human feces; feature: human gut; material: feces | place: Australia | collected 2012
TTTACGGCTCCACGATAATAATAACTTTCTCCTTCATCATCTTCTGCCATATATAATCCATCTGTTTCTGTATCATTTGGAGCTATCTTTGAAAAGTCTGGTGTTCCTTTGGCTTTTATTGCAGTTTTGGCTACATCAGTTGATGCTTCATGATTATTCATCACTAACATACAATCTGATAATGTTGTGAAACCATTTTCTTGACAATATTTATCTTCAGCTTTTGCTACTGTATCTGAAGTTTGTCCATAAACATTTACTTTTACTTTATAAGTTAATCCTCCATTATCATTTTGTGGATTATAATTTTCATCTACCCATAATCTTAATCTATAATTAATAGTAGTATCTCCCTGATTCTTTAAGTTACCAGTATATAAACTCATCATATCAGCTGGTCTTCCTGTATATACATTTCCAGATGTTTCTTCATAGTATGTTCTTGGAGCCATTACTTCCGTTTCTTTACCAGCACTATCTACAGTAGTTAAATAGTATTTAATGTTATCTCCACTAAAGGTATTGCTAGAGTCTGCCTTTGCTGCTATCTCATAGTTAATATCAGCATTACCACTAATAGATGACTTAACTGTAAAATCAAAGTAATCTCCTGCATCTTTTCTAGTTTTACCTGTACTATCCTTAGTTGGTAAAGCATTATTTATAGAAATAGTGTTTGTACTTTCCGTATAACTCATAGATATAGCTCCGGTTGTGATGGTATTTACCTTTTTACCTAATCCACTATAAGAAAATGCTGCATAACTTATACCTATTACTACTACTAGTATAAAAACTGAAACTCCTATTGTTAAAATATCTTTCATTTTCTCTTTAGTCATTTATTATCACTCCTTTTATTTTAGTATTATGTAAACTTCTATATTTATACCTTTGACATTTTAATATTACTACTCTCATTCTATCTGCTACATTTCTATCTAATAAACGCAAAAAAGATAGACTACGTCTATAGTTCTATCTTTAAAGTACAATAAAAGAAAGTAGTACTATTGCTTAGTTGGGTAATGCTTTGCCCCTCCCCCATGTTAACTGACTGTAAACTTAATTTATTCATGAGTGGGACACCTCTACTTTCTTTATTTTTATTTGTTGATTTGCTGTTGATTTGCGAATTAAAATGTACACTTTTCTTCATCAAAAAGCTTTTACTATCTTTAACAATTTAATTATATCAGATTTTAGTCAACTGTTCAATCCCCTTTGGTTACTAATTACAGATTTCTTAAAAATCTGTAATTAGTAACTACTTTTTGCAAAAAAATAAAGCTCTAGAATTAACCTAGAGTCTTATTTTTTTTAAAGTATATAGCTAGTATTGATATACCAATTAAAGTAATAATAGTACCAACTGTATAGAAAATGCCTGTCTTTTTAGAAGTATTAGGTACATCTTCTAATGGTTTTGTATTAAACATTGTAGCTGTTTGAATATCTCCTGTTTCCTTAACTTCAAAAGTAACTGTTGAAGTATTTAAAACATATTCTTTAGGAGCTACTACTTCTTTTAAGGTATATACACCAACTGGTAATCTTTCAATGTAATAAGGATCTTTAGAGGAAGTCCATTCTTTAACAACCGTACCATTCTTATCAGTAAGGGTTAAAGAAGCTCCTTCAATTTCCTCACTATTTGCCATATCTTTTTTACTTATATATACTTTAGTAAAATCATTAGTAAAGTTAATAGACATTTCCTTATTATCATCTATTGTAAAATAAACTAAATTAGAGTTTAAAGCAACTGAATCTGGAGTCTTTGTCTCTTTCAAGTAATAATTACCATTAGAAAGCTCCTTACTCGTAACACTACTATCCTTAATAGTTAACTCTTCTACTTTAGTACCATCACTATTATATATAGTAAATAAATAACCTTTATTAGCATTAACAGTTACTTTTTTATTATTAATACTAATAGATAATATATCATTCTTAATAGTTTCCGTCTTAACCTCACCACTACTAGTTACATCAAAATATATTTTTGAATTAGAAGTAACATAACCATCTGGGGCTTTTACTTCTTCTAAGATATATTTACCAGCTTTTAATCCTTTAATAGATGTGGCATTTTCTTCTGATATAAATATCACTGGTTCAAAGTCACTATAAGTTACACTACTTAATTTTAAAGTAGCTCCTTTAATATATTTCTTAGTCTTAGCATCTATCTTACCTAGTCTTACTTCATTTAATTTGTTTTTTAAAGTAATGGTAAAGTCATAATTACTACTATTTATAGTAAATTTATGCAAACTATTATCAAGTACATAACCATCTTTAGTACTTTTTTCTCTTAAGTAATAATCTCCTTCTTTTAATGCTTTTAAAGAAGAAATATCTGTTTTAGTATCAGTTGTTGTAAATGTTCCTATCACGTTCTTAGAACTATCTAGTAACTCAAATAATACCCCTGCTATTTGTTTATTAGTATCAGCATCTACTTTACTTAAACTTACTTTTATCTTTTTATTTTCAATAGTAGAAGTTACTTCATCTGATGTATTAGTAATAACTATTTTATTCCTAGTAGTATTTTTTATATAACCATTAGGTGCTTCTATCTCTTCTAAATAGTAAGTACCTACTTTTAAACCAGTAATAGTAGTTAAATTACTCTCACTAGTAAATTCTTTTACTGTTTTACCATCACTATCAGTAAGCTTCATTTTAGCCCCTGCTAGATAATCTTTAGTAGTAGCATCTATTTTACCTAGTTTTAACCTATTCTTCTTATTTTTAAATACTACTTGTAAATTTTTAGTAGTAGCAGTTACTTCAAAAGCTACTTTTTCTTTATTAAGAACATATCCACTAGGAGCTTCTATCTCTTCTAAGTAATACTTACCTACTGCTAGTTTGTCCAAGAGATATGCTTCTTTTGTCGTAGTAAATGTTTTAACTATTTGATTATTACTATTTAAGATATTAAACTTTGCATTAGCAAGAACTTCATTAGTATCAGCATCTACTTTAGTAATACTTATTTGATTAGTACTGTTATAGAATGTTACTGTTTGTACCTCAGTTTGATTATTACTAATAGTAAACTCTACTGTGGCATCACTCTTAGTATAACCACTAGGAGCAGCTTCTTCGATAATTTTATAGGTACCAGCTTTTAATCCTTTAATACTGTGACCTGTAGTTGTTGTTACAAAAGTATCAATTACTTCACTAGTATCTTTATTAATAACTTTCAAAGTAGCACCTGCTAAAATAGTATTAGTCTTAGCATCTTTCTTAACGATAATTGTTTCGTTTTGTTGATCAGCATAATCTATAGTTACCTTTGGATTAGTACTACTTAAAGTAAATTCTTTTGCCGTAGTATTTACGATATAACCATCAGGAGCAGTTACTTCTACTACTTTGTAAGTTCCAAGTGAAAGACCAGTTATTTTAGTATAGTCATCTGTAGTAGTAATAGTTTTTACTGTTTGATTAGCACTATTTACTATTTTTAAGACTGCCCCACTTACTACTTGTTTACTAACACTATCTATCTTTCTAATTGATACTTCTGCTTGGCTATTAGTTATTGTTTTAGTTTTATTTAAATCATTACTTGTTATTGTTATATTAGTTGTCTTATCTGTTATATAATAACCACTAGGAGCAGCTGTTTCGGTAATCTCATAATTACCTGGTAACAAGTTAGATGTTACATGTGCTGTAGTTGTTGTAGTAAAACTATCTACTATTTCATTAGTTGCTAATCTCTTAATAGTAAAATTAGCTCCTGCTAAGTTATTATTAGTAGTACTATCTATCTTATTAATAGTAATACTTCCTACTGGCATATTAAGGCTAGTAGATATTTGTTTAGATGTTACGTTAGCAGCTAGTAAGGATACAAATGATTTTTGCATTGTATCTTTCATGCCCTCTGGTGGTTCATAGCCATAGGTCTTATAATCTTTATAGTTGTTAATAATATCAATATTTATACTAGATGCTTTCTTTATCTTTGCTAAAGGTATTCTAATTTTAAAGCCTTTATCTTTAGCTATAGCACTATTAGTAGTTATTACATTATTATTTTCATCAAGTGTTTCTATATCACTTGCTAAAATATCACTACTAGAAGCGACTACTTTATAGTTAATAAACTCATCAGTATTAGAAGTTATTCTCATAACATTACTGATTAGATAAGTATTATCACTATCAGTAGATAATGTTCCACTACTTACACTAAATGTCGGATTAGTAATATTAGTAGTGTTTTTAGCATTCATCGCCCCTGTTACTAAATTATTAATTACAGAGTAATAACTACTTTTCTTAATTGAACTTTTTTGATTAGCAGTAAGCACTCCATTTGTAGTATCACTTACACCGGCTGATCTATCTTGATATAGCCATACTGCTATTTGCGTTAAATAATTATCATTTTTATTATTTTCTGTTAAGCTCTTATTAGGATAACCATTTTTTATTATATAGGTGTATCCATCATCAAGTGGTGTATCAACTTTAGTTACAGTCTGATTTGGAGCAAAATCTTTACTTTTCTCAAGACAATATACAGTATATTTATTACCATTATCATCTGTTCCATAGAAAGGTACTAATGAAATAATTTCATCCCCATCTAAGTCATCAAAAAGACTTACTCTATCAGACATAACATTTCCTGTACTAGTAACTAATTTACTAGGTGCTTCACTATTTTCTAATAAAGCATAAGATGTTAATGTTTTCTTAGCAAAGATTCCACCTATTAAAACAATTAAAACTACTAGTATTCGTACTAAATTCTTAGTACTAATTTTTCTAATATTCATAGACTCTTTCCTATCCTCCTATCATAAGATAAGTATACCACACAACTTTAAAGTCAAAAAGAAAAAAGCTATATTTTTTACAGCTAATCTCTTACTTTGATATGTACTTCTCTTAATTGTTGTTCTGTAACAGTACTTGGAGCATTCATTAAGATATCACTTCCTGAAGCACTCATTGGGAATGCTATCGTCTCTCTAATAGAGTCTTCATCTAAAAGCATCATTAGAATACGATCAAGTCCAGGAGCCATACCTGCATGAGGTGGTGCTCCATATTGGAAAGCTTCATATAAAGCTTTAAATCTCTTTTCTATTTCTTCTTCCTCATAACCTGCTATTGCAAAGACTTTCTTCATGATTTCTAAGTCATGGTTTCTAACAGCTCCACTAGATAGTTCTACGCCATTACAAACAAAGTCAAATTGGTAAGCTAAAATGTCTTCTACTTTTTGATCAAGTCCTTTCATTCCATCTTTTGGCATACTAAATGGATTATGCATGAAAGTATAACACTCATTTTCTTCATCCCACTCAAACATTGGAAAGTCATGAATGATAGCAAAGACATATTTATTAGGATCCATTAAATCAAGTTTTCTACCTAATTCCATTCTAATAGCACCAGCTAGTTCTAATGATTTCTTACGATCTGCTATAAAGAATAAGACATCATCTTTCTTAAGATCAGCTTTATCTATTAAGGCTTCGCGTTCATCTTCGGTTAAAAACTTATCAATAGGACCAGCGAATGATAAATCTTCATTTACTTTTAAATAACCAATACCAGGCATACCTATACTTTTGGCATAATCAACTACCTCATTAAACCAAGAATTACTCTTACTAGCTAAGTTTTCTACTTTTATCCCTTTAACTGGTACACCTCTAAAAGGACGAAATTCTGTCTCTTCAAACTCTTCTGTTAAATCAATTATAACTAAAGGGTTTCTTAAATCCGGTTTATCAGAACCATACTTTTCCATAGCTTCTTTATAAGTTAATCTAATAAATGGGGGTTCTGATATCTCTTTATCTTTAGCAAATTCCTTAAAAGTTTCATAAAATACTTTCTCGCCCATTCTTAAGACATCTTCTTCAGTTGAAAAAGCCATTTCAAAATCTAATTGATAAAATTCACCGTAGACACGGTCACTTCTTGCATCTTCATCTCTAAAGCATGGTGCTATTTGATAGTATTTATCAAAACCAGCACACATTAGTAATTGTTTAAATTGTTGAGGGGCTTGTGGTAAAGCATAAAACTTTCCCTTATATTTTCTACTAGGCACTAGAAAGTCTCTTGCTCCTTCAGGAGATGATGAAGTTAAAATTGGAGTTTGTAGTTCAACAAAGTCTTCACTTTCCATTAAGTTTCTTAAAAAGTGAATAACCTTATTTCTAAACAAAATAGATTGTTTAACTTTAGGATTTCTTAAATCTAGATAACGATACTTTAGTCTTACATCTTCTGATACATCTTTACTAGTCATAACTTCAAATGGTAAAACATTCTTACTCTTACCTAGTACCTTTATAGAACTAACTAATAATTCAATAGTACCAGTTTCAATTCGATCATTATAGTCATCACTATCTCTTTTACGAATCTTTCCCGTTACTGTAACAGATGACTCTCTTGTTAAATCATCAAACATCTTATCATCATTGCTAACTAATTGTAGTGTTCCATAGTAATCTCTTAAATCAACAAAGATTACTCCACCATGATCTCTTATATTTTCAATGAAACCAGCTACTTTTACTTCTTTATCAATATCTTTTTCTCTAAGACTACCAGCATAGCAGTCACGATATATATTTTTAATCATTCATCTTCATCCTTTCTAATTCTTCTTTAATTAATTCTCTTGTCATATTAGGATTAGCTTGTCTTTTAGTAGATGACATAACTTTTCCCATAAAGAAATTAATAACTGATAAATTATCTTCTTTTATATATTGTTCTACTTGATTAGGATATTTATCAAACTCTATTTTTATGTATTTAATTAATTCATCTTTATCGTTTATTTGTGACAAATTTTCTTTTTCTATTAATTTAATAGGATCAGTTTTTAACTCTATTGCTTTATAAAGTATTTTTTTAGCATGATCAAGTGATAACTTATCACTACTTACTAAGTTTATTAAACTACTTAGCATTGAAGGTGTTACTACCAACTCTTCAATAGTAATTTCTAGTTTATTTAAAGTTGATAAGATACTAGTTGTTATAAAGTTAACAGCTAAGTTTACATCTTTTACATCTTTTATAGTTTCTTCAAAGTAGTCTGCTAGGTCTTTTTCTTTAGCAATAATAGAAGCATCATAATAATCTAGTCCTAGTTCTTTTTGATAAGTTAAAATTCTATCTAGTTTTAATTTAGGAATAGAACTTCTTAGTTCTTCTTTCTTAGCATCCGTTATTTTAACTGGTGGTAAGTTAGCATCTACAAAATATTTATAATCAATGGCATCTACTTTTTCACGCATAGAGTGAGTTTTTCCCATCTCATCAATTCGTCTTGTCTCCTGAATTATCTTCTTGCCCTTAGCTAAGGCTTCACTTTGTCTTTTTATTTCATATTCTATCGCTTCTTTGACACTAGTGAATGAGTTAATATTTTTCATCTCGACTTTAGTACCTAGCTTATCACTACCTTTTTCTTTTAAAGAGATATTAACATCACATCTCATCTGACCTTTATCAGTCTTTGCTTCACTAACCCCTAGATATAAGAAGACATCTCTTAAATCTTCTAGAAAGGTTACTGCTTCTAAGGCACTGGTAAGACATGGTTCTGTTACTATTTCCATTAGTGGTACACCACTACGGTTGTAATCTATTAAGGAATAGTTCTTATCATGCTCTAGACTAGCTGTATCTTCTTCAAGATGTAACTGATGAATTAATACTCTTTTGATGGAACCATCTACTAATATATCTAAGTAACCGTTTCTTCCCATTGGTTTAGTAACTTGCGTTATTTGGTATCCTTTAGGAAGATCTGGATAGAAATAGTTTTTGCGATCAAACATTATCTCATCAGGGTTCTCACAGTGAAGAGCCATTGCTGTTCTTAAAGCATTATAACAAGCTTTTTCATTTACAACAGGTAATATTCCCGGTAGTCCTAAATCAACTGGTGAAACGTGAATATTAGGAATCTTAGTATAACTATTTTCACTACTTGAAAAGTTTTTAGATAACGTATCTAATTCACAGTGTACTTCAAGTCCAATAACTACATCATACATTACTCTTCACCTCCTATTTGTCCTTTAAGACCGGTTAACATTTCTATCTCATTAGCAATATTTAATACCTTCTTATCTTCTTTTATTCCACTAGTAAGGTTAATACCAATTGGACAGTTATTTACAAAACCAGATGGGATAGTAATTGATGGGAATCCTCCAAAGTTACCTAGTGCCATATGATTTTCTAATAATAGGTATTTATCACTTAGCTTATCACTATCATCATCAAACTTAGGAGCAGGTCCACCACTACAAGGTAAGATTAAGCTATCATATTCTTTAAAAAGATTTGTTAATTTATCTACTAATAATCTTCTAACTCTACAAGCATTTAAATAAAGTTTCTCTTGATTTTCTTTCTGTAAAATATAACTACCTAGGACAAAACGTCTTTTAATAAGTTCTGAGAAGCCTTCTGTTCTAGTAGCAGTTATTAGACTATTAACGTCATCTTTAGCTATTCTATTTCCAAAAGCAATTCCTGTTAAGTTAGAGTTATTACTAGTCGCTTCAGCACAGGATATAGTCATATAAGTAGGATATATTGCTTCTAGTAATGCTTTATCAATGGATATTTCTGTTATTTCTGCTCCTCTAGTTTTTAATCTTTCAAGTAGTGAATAAAAGTTATCTAATACTTGCATTAATTCATCATCATCTTCTTTATATAAACTTCTATCTACTATTTCTTTGATATAGAATAACTTTTTACCTGCTAACGGTTCATCGATACCAGATAGTAAATCACTATCATCCTGATAAGTAGTCATATCATGAGGATCATATCCTTTAATAGTATTAGTAACTAAAGCGACATCTTTAACACTTCTTGCAAAACAACCAACATGATCAAGACTTGAGGCAAAAGCAAATAAACCATAACGAGATATTAAACCATATGTTGGCTTATATCCAACTACTCCGCCAAAAGCAGCTGGTTTTCTAATAGAGTCACCAGTATCACTTCCAATAGCAAAAGGTACAATTCCAAGGGCAACTGCAGCAGCACTTCCTGCACTTGATCCACCAATTTCTCTTGTCTTATCATAAGGATTTCTAACTATTCCAGTATGTCCGGTTGTTCCAGTTCCCCCCATAGCAAGTTCATCTAGAACAGTTTTTCCAACTAATACTGCTCCAGCATTCTTTAATTTCTTATAAACTGTCGCATCATAGACTGGTACATAGTTTTTTAAGATGTTACTAGATGCTGTTGTTAAAATATTACTAGTAGAAATATTATCTTTCAAAGCATAAGGTATACCTGCTAGCGGAGTAGTTCTTTTCTTCATCTTAAACTTATCACAGATAGTTACAAAACAGTTATAAGGCACTTGATACCTATTAGCAAGACTAACTGCTTCATTAAACAGTTCCTCACTAGTTATACTACCATTATCTAAATTTTCTCTTAAATCACTAATTAAACATTTTCTATAATTCATCAGTTTCCACCACCCTTGGTACTTTTACTTGATCTCTTACTTGATGTTCTGTATTTTCTAATACTTCATTAACAGAAAGCATCTCCATTTCATTAATCTCATCACATCTAAGCTTTGCTTCGTATGACACATATGGATAAAATAATGGTTCTGTCTTTTTTATATTAGGAATATTTTCAATAAGTTCCATTTGTTTAAGAATGGTTTTAAACTCATCTTCTAATGTTTCGTACTCATTATCATCCATGTCAAACATAAGCTTTTTAGCATAATCTTTCAACATCTCTTTAGTTATCACATTTATCAGTCCTTTCTTTAGAAAACGAAAAAGACTCTAATCCCAGTTAAGGGACGAGTCTTTTACCCGCGGTACCACCCAATTTATTATCAAGTATGATAATCGCTTATCTTGTTAACGGGAATCTACCCGGCTTAGTCTACTTTATTCTTTAAGCACTCCGAAGTGTTATTCAAAAATACTTTCATTAACTGTTTTCACCAACCACAGCTTCTCTTATAAGTCAAGTACATTTACTTCTCTTCATCAACGTTTTCTAATAAATTTTACAATGGTATTTTATTTCTTGTCAATTATTTTTTGCAATTTTTTGTAAATTGATAATATTAATTTCCTAATAATTTGAACGGATTCAACGAAGTTCCATCTCCCTTAGTTATTGGTGTATCTGCTTTTAGGTTGATAACTGGACGGGTCCCGAAGGAACTCGCGACGTCGATTCCGTCATT